>CABEDG010000104.1_pt1 | contig 50349 bp, 50 predicted proteins | sample 3132891 | NCBI WGS metagenome assembly CABEDG01 (sample SAMEA5534329, study PRJEB31848) | metagenome | biome: tundra; feature: field; material: soil | place: USA | collected 2013-05 | depth 0.15 m
GCGCGCAAATCCTCGATGCGCGAATTGGTGCAGGAGCCGATGAACACCTTGTCGATGTTGATTTCCGCGATCGGCATGTTCGCCGCCAAGCCCATATACTGCAGTGCACGCTCGGCAGCATCACGCTTGACCGCATCGCTCATGGTCGCCGGATCAGGCACGCGCCCGTCCACCGCCACCACCATTTCAGGTGACGTGCCCCAAGTCACTTGCGGCTTGATCTGCGCGGCATCCAGCTCAATTACCTGATCGAACTGCGCGCCCTCATCGCTATGCAAAGTGTGCCAGTAAGCCACTGCCTTGTCCCACAACTCGCCTTGGGGTGCGAACGGGCGACCCTTGAGATAGTTGATGGTGGTGTAGTCCGCCGCGATCATGCCCGCGCGCGCGCCCGCTTCGATCGCCATGTTGCACACCGTCATGCGCCCTTCCATGGAAAGGCCGCGTATCGTGCTGCCGGCGAACTCTATCGCATAGCCGGTGCCGCCCGCCGTGCCGATCTTGCCGATCACCGCGAGCGCGATGTCCTTGGCGGTCACACCCTTGCCCAACGTGCCATCCACCAACACCCGCATGGCCTTGGTTTTTTTCGTCAACAAACATTGCGTCGCCATCACGTGCTCGACCTCGGACGTGCCGATGCCGAACGCCAGCGCGGCGAATGCGCCGTGCGTGCTGGTGTGCGAATCACCGCACACTACCGTCATGCCCGGCAAGGTCGCGCCCTGCTCCGGCCCGATCACATGCACGATGCCCTGACGCACATCGGACATTTTGAATTCGTTCACGCCAAACTCGGCGCAATTACTGTCCAGCGTCTCCACTTGCAAACGCGAGACCGGATCGGCGATACCCTGCGCGCGCGCGGTGGTCGGCACGTTATGATCGGCCACGGCCAGGATCGAAGCGGTGCGCCACACCTTGCGCCCGGCCAGCTTCAACCCCTCGAAGGCCTGCGGGCTGGTCACTTCATGCACCAGATGGCGGTCGATATAAATCAACGCGGTGCCGTCGGCTTCCTGCCGCACCACGTGAGCATTCCAGAGTTTGTCGTAAAGAGTTTGCGCTTTCATGTTATTTCGCTTGCCTGATACTCGTTTTTTAGAACGCAGGATTATGCCACAACAGGCGCGGCTTGGCATAAGCCTAAGCCAAGCTACGCTATAAACAGATAAATATTTCTGCGGAAAATTGAAAGAATCGTTAGCAGACGAAGAAGATATTTCTCCTTGAAAACCCAGACAATATTTTGAGCACAACGCAGATTCAGCTTCGTGTTAGCATATTGCCATGCAGAACAATGATGCGAAATTTCGTCGAAATAACTTTGATGTGGCCAACGCCGTCAACGTGACCGATCCTGCTTCGGTTGGTGACGCGGTGGAGAGCATTTTTCTCAATCTCTTTCCCAGCGCACGTGTCAGCACCCTGCAGAATGCGATGAACCGCATTTCCCAGCTTTATCGCGGCGAGCATCCGGGCTATGCGGCGTGCGATACCGGCTATCACGATTTGCAACATATTATGGATGTAACACTGGCCTGTGCGCGCTTGATGGACGGCTACGAGCGCTCGCAAAAGAGTGGCGAGGGACTGGGCGAGGAACTATTTATCTTTGGCATTTTGCTGGCGCTGTTTCATGACAGCGGTTATCTGCGCAAGCGGGGCAGTGAAGATGACAGGCAAGGTGCGGAATTCACCCTGATTCATGTTTCACGCAGCGCGGAATTATTAAAGAATTATATGCAGGGAGTAGGCTTGGGCAATCTGGCAGAAACGGCAGCGCAAGTGGTGCATTACACCGGCTATGAAGTGCCGTTAGATCGCATCCTGGTGCCCTCACCTGCTTACCGGGCTATCGGCAATCTGGTGGCTTCGGCAGACATATTGGCACAAATGGCGGATCGTTGTTATCTCGAAAAATGCTACGGCCGGCTATACACTGAGTTTGTTCTGGGCGGTATTGCAATAAAACGCGACACACAAGGCAATGAGCAAGTTATTTTTGCTTCCCCGCAAGACCTGGTGATAAAAACCCCGGGATTCTACCGAAGCGCGAAAAAGCGCATGGATGAAACCTTACATGGAGCTTATCGTTATGTTGAGAAGCATTTTAACGGGCAAAATCTGTACCTTGAGGCGGTTGAAAAAAATATCCTGTTTGCGGAATATGTGATTGCCCACAATGCCGACATCGGCATGTTGCAACGCATTCCGCCACAGACTCCGGGTTCTGATCGGGCTTCCCCCGAAACCGATGACAGGAAACAGCAAGTAGAAGACCGACGAAAAAGAACCGGGGACAGGAGGCAAAATACAGCGGAGCGCTATCCAGACCTTGATGATAGAAGACAAAATACCAGCGACAGAAGGCGGGATACTTCATCAAAGAAATAAATGGCCAATATTAGCGGTGCGGGCTTGATGCTAAAGGGTTGCAATGGGAATTCTAGCTTAGACGCTTTTTACCAGATGCCATTCGGCGGTGTCAATTCCACATTCTTGCGCAGCAAGGATAGTGGATTGCCTGCCTTTGGTAGAAGGTGCTACGCTTTGGCCGCAAGCTCGAAACTTCGCTGCGCTCGTTTTCCGCCCTACTACCTTATGTGCCTTGCTGCATACTCGCCATGCCCTGCTTCCACAGTATCAGCAACAACCCCAGCAATGCCACACCCGCACTGCATGAATACAGCACGCTGGCACCGTAGTGCTGCCAGATCGGGCCACTCGCCAAGCCGCCCAACATGCCGCCTGCGCCGTAGGTGAGGCTGCCGAACAGGGCTTGGCCTTTGGACTGATGCCGCCCCTGAAAGAACTCGTGCACTAGTCCCACCGAAGCGGCGTGATACGCGCCGAAGGTGGCAGCGTGCAGCACTTGCGCGATGAGCAGCAGCGACAGGAAATCCACTCCCCAACCAATCAGCATGAAGCGCACGATTGCAGCGCTAAAACTGATCAACAGGATGCGGGTGAAACCAAAGCGGCGCACCAGCCACGGCATCAGGAAGAACACGCCGATTTCGCAGATCACGCCGAGCGCCCACAAGCCACCCACCGCGCTTTTCGCATAGCCGTGTTCGACCAGGTAAATCGAGTAGAAGGTGTAATAAGGGCCGTGTGCGACGGACATCAGAAAACACGCGCTGAACAAAGCGATCACACGCGGCTGCAAGACGATTTGCTTGACCGGCTGATGATCGGTGTGATGCGCCAGCACTTCGCTGGGCGGAATCTGCCGGGCGAACAACAGAATGCCGATCTCTATCACCGCGCCCACCCACAACAACCAGGCGATGGCCATATAATCGAGCGCGTAGCCCAACCCGACCACCGAAGCGATGAAGCCGATCGAGCCCCACGAGCGGATGCGCCCGTAGCGCGCGCTGTGCTTGCCGAGATAGGTAAGCGTGGTCGCCTCCACCAGTGGCATCGAGGCACTCCAGAAAAAGCTCATCAACCCCAGCACCAGCAACATACCCCAGAAACTGGCGGTCGCAAACACCCCGAGGTAGCACACCGCGCTCATGGTTGCGGCGATCTTTACCACCAGCAAGCGCTTGCCGGTGTGATCGGCCAGCCAGCCCCAGATGTTCGGCGCGATCATGCGCATCACCGGCTGCACCGACAACAGGATGGCGATCTCGATGGCGTCGAAGTGGATGGACTTGAGGTACAGGCTCCAATAGGGCGCGAACATCCCCACGAAGGCGTAGTAGAAAAAATAGAATCCGGCGATGCGCCAGTAGTAGTTCTTGGGAGTATACATAACGGTGTAACATCCAAACGGCGCGCATTATCTCACGCGGTAAAAATAATTTTTCACCTACTCTTGAAATGGGAAACTTAACCCCCATAAGCTGCAAATTGAAATTTGGAGAACGGCATGGAACAGAACGATACCAACCCGCCAATCGAACCACAAACAACCACGTCAAGCACTGCGGATGTCATGCCCAGCATGGAAGAGATGCTCAAGGAAGCCGAGCGCGAGGCGCAGGAACACTATGAAGCATGGATGTATGCCAAGGCCGAAGGAGAGAATATCCGCCGCCGTGCGATTGAGGACGTGAGCAAGGCGCATAAATTTGCCGTGGAGCGTTTCTCCAATGAGATGCTGGCGGTGAAAGACAGTCTGGAAGCCGGCTTGGCGGTGGAAACGGCGACGGTGGAGGGCTTCAAGAGCGGTATGGAATTAACGCTTAAGCAACTGTCCGGCGTTTTCGAAAAATTCAACATCAGCGAGATCAACCCGGTCGGCGAGAAGTTCGACGCACACAAACATCAGGCCATCGGCATGTTGGACAGCGACCAGCCCGCCAACACCGTGGTCAGCGTGATGCAAAAGGGTTATGCGCTGAATGACCGCGTGCTGCGTCCGGCACTGGTGATGGTGGCAAAAGCCAAGTAAACCCATTAACCACGGAACACACAGAACATACAGAATATAACCCATCAGGATGAGCATCGATTTTCCCGTGTATTCCGTGGCCTAGAATTTAAAGTTTTTAGGATAAAGCTCTTGAATTAATTGACTCACACCCCCAATTTGCAAAGCATCGAAATCATCACATTCAACTGAAAGGAAACATCATGGGAAAAATCATCGGTATCGACTTGGGCACGACCAACTCTTGCGTGGCCATTATGGAAAACGGCAAGACCAAGGTGATCGAGAACGCGGAAGGCACACGTACCACCCCATCCATCGTCGCCTATATGGAAGACGGTGAGGTGCTGGTGGGTGCGCCCGCCAAACGTCAGGCGGTCACCAATCCGACCAACACGCTGTATGGCGTGAAGCGTTTGATCGGTCGCCGTTTCGACGAGAAGATGGTGCAGAAAGACATCGCCATGGTGCCATTCAAGATCGTCAAGGCCAAGAACGGCGACGCATGGGTGAGGGTGCGCGACAAGGAATTCTCCGCACCGGAAATTTCCGCCCAAGTGCTGATGAAAATGAAGAAGACCGCCGAAGACTATCTCGGTGAACCCGTCACCGAAGCGGTCATCACCGTTCCTGCTTACTTCAATGACTCACAGCGTCAAGCCACCAAGGATGCCGGGCGCATCGCGGGTCTGGAAGTGAAACGCATCATCAACGAGCCGACCGCAGCCGCGCTGGCTTTCGGTTTGGACAAGCAGGAAGGCGACCGCAAGATCGCGGTGTATGACCTCGGCGGCGGCACCTTCGACATTTCCATCATCGACATCGCCGAGATCGAAGGCGAACATCAGTTCGAAGTGATGTCGACCAACGGCGACACCTTCCTGGGCGGTGAGGATTTCGACATGCGCGTGATCGACTATCTGGTGGAAGAATTCCAGAAGGAAAGCGGCATCGACCTGCGCAAGGACGTGCTGGCGTTGCAACGCCTGAAAGATTCGGCGGAAAAGGCCAAGATCGAACTGTCCAGCGCACAGCAAACCGAAGTGAACCTGCCTTACATCACCGCTGACGCTGCCGGCCCGAAACATCTGGCAGTGAAGATCACCCGTGCAAAACTAGAAAGTCTGGTCGAAGACCTGATCGCGCGCACCATCGAGCCATGCAAGATCGCCATGAAGGATGCCGGTGTTTCCGCATCCGACATCGCCGACGTGATTCTGGTCGGCGGCCAGACCCGTATGCCTTTGGTGCAAGAGAAGGTGAAGGAATTCTTCGGCAAGGAAGCGCGCAAGGACGTGAACCCGGACGAAGCCGTGGCGGTAGGTGCCGCAATCCAGGGCGGCGTGCTGCAAGGCGAAGTGAAGGACGTGCTGCTGCTCGACGTGACGCCTTTGTCGCTGGGTATCGAAACCATGGGCGGCGTGATGACCAAGCTGATCAAGAAGAACACCACGATCCCGACCAAGGCATCGCAAGTATTCTCCACCGCCGATGACAATCAGAGTGCCGTCACCATACACGTGCTGCAGGGCGAGCGCGAAGTGGTTTCCGGCAACAAGAGTCTGGGGCAATTCAATTTGAGCGACATACCGCCCTCACCACGCGGTATGCCGCAGATCGAAGTGACTTTCGACATCGACGCGAACGGCATCTTGCACGTGTCGGCGAAAGACAAGGCGACCGGCAAGGAAAACAAGATCAAAATCCAGGCCAGCTCCGGCTTGAGCGAAGCGGAGATCAAACAGATGGTGCAGGATGCCGAAGCCCACGCCGAAGATGATCGCAAGGCGGTGGAACTGGTGACCGCGCGCAATCAACTCGACTCGCTGATCCACTCCACGCACAAGTCGCTGAAGGAATATGGCGATCATCTGAGTGCAGAGGAAAAGTCTGCTATCGAAGCCGCCTTGAAGGAAGCCGAAGAAGTGGTAAAGACCGACGACAAGGAAGCCATCGAAGCCAAGGCCGAGACCCTGTCGACTGCCGCGCAAAAGCTGGGTGAAAAGATGTACGCCGCCGAACAAGCCAAGGCGCAAGCCGGTGAAGCAGGCGCACAGGCCAGTGAGCACGCTGAGGCCAAGAAGGACGAAGGCGATGTGGTGGATGCGGAGTTCACTGAAGTGAAGGACAAGAAATAAGCGGGTAGCTGGTAGCAAAGACAACTGCTATCGGCTACAAGCTACAAGCTACAAGCTACAAGCTACAAGCTCCCAATGCCAAAAAAAGACTACTATGAAGTCCTGGGCGTCAACCGCGATGCTTCGGACGAAGAAATCAAAAAGGCTTATCGCAAGCTGGCGATGAAGCATCACCCCGACCGCAATCCGGACAATCCGAAAGCTGAGGAACATTTCAAGGAGGCCAAAGAAGCTTATGAGACATTAAGCGACGGGCAGAAGCGTGCCGCTTATGATCAGCATGGTCATGCTGCATTTGAAGCCGGCGGTATGGGCGGCGGCAGCCCGTTCGGTGCAGGTGGCGCGGCAGCGGGCTTTGATTTTTCCGACATCTTCGGCGACATTTTTGGTGGCGGGCGCGGTGGCGGTGGCCGCAGCAATGCGCAGCGCGGTGCCGATTTGCGCTACAACCTTGAGATCACGCTCGAACAAGCCGCACGCGGCACTGAGACGCAAATTCGCGTCCCCACCATGGCGGAATGTGAAACCTGCAAGGGCACCGGCGCAAAACCCGGCACCAGCCCAACCACTTGCACCACCTGCGCCGGTCATGGTCAGGTGCGCATGCAGCAAGGTTTCTTTTCCATCCAGCAAGCCTGCCCGCGCTGTCACGGCACCGGAAAGATGATCACCTCACCGTGCAAGGACTGCAACGGCAACGGACGCATCAAGCAACACAAGACGCTGTCGGTAAAGATTCCGGCCGGGGTGGATAACGAAGATCGTATCCGCCTCTCCGGCGAAGGCGAACATGGCGCGAATGGCGGGCCTCCCGGTGATTTATATGTGGTGATCCATACCAAGCCGCATGCGGTGTTCCAGCGCGACCACAACGACCTGCATTGCGAGATGCCGATCAGCTTCAGCACTGCCGCACTCGGTGGTTCGATCGAAATTCCCACGCTGGATGGAGTGGCAACAATCAAGATTCCCGCCGAGACCCAGAGCGGCAAAATATTCCGCCTGCGCGGCAAAGGCATCAAGGGCGTGCGCAGTTCCAGTCATGGTGATTTGCATTGCCACGTGGCGGTGGAAACACCGGTGAATCTGACCGAGCGGCAAAAGGAACTGCTGCGCGAATTTGAAAACATCAACGAGAAAGACAGCGAACGCCACAACCCGCGCGCAAAATCCTGGATGAAAAAGGTCAAGGATTTCTTCGCCCAGTAGCGTGAAATATTTTTCCCCTTGCGTTAAAAACCCATGTTGCGCAAAGCGCGGCATGGGTTCGCAGTAACAAGATTTTTACTGCACTTAGCGGTAAAATTTCCTACGGAACTTCCAGCATCGCCAACCCCAGAAGCCCAAACCCCCGAACAGAATGGCGAATAACAACACCTCTTCGACCCGCTTCAAATCAGGCAGCCACAGTTCAATCGCCTGCCCGAACAGATAACCTGCACCACCAATACCAACCGCCCAGATGGTCGCGCCCAGCGCGTTGAATAGCATAAAGCGCCAGCCCTGTACCGCACTCATACCAAAGGCCAAAGGTCCTACCGTGCGCAAGCCATAGAGGAATCGTATGCCCACAATGAGCACCTCATGATAACGCTCTATCAGTGCGTTGGTGCGCTCGAACACCGGAACAAGTCGCGGGAAATGGGACAGCACCCACGCGCCGCGCCACCTTCCCAGCCAGAAATAAAACTGATCGCCGAGGAAACCGCCGAGCAACGCGATACTGATCACCCAGTGCAGTTGCAGATAACCCTGATGCGCGGCAACACCGGCCAGTATCAGCACTGTCTCGCCCTCCAGCAGGGTACCCGCAAACAGCGCAACATAGCCATAGTCCGCGATCAGACCGGAAAGACTCACCACAGGATTCTCAACGACATAATAGTTGCAAAGGGCTCACTTCGCGGCGAACACTTCACGCAGAAACACTTTAGCCTGCTCCCATGAATCCTTGTCAGCCTCAGCGTTGTAGGCAATCGGCATGTTGAATTTTTTGCCCAGTTCATCCGCAGCCGGATTGGTGAACGCATGCTTTGCACCGGGATAGATCACCACCCTGAAATTCGCCCCTGCATGTTCCATTTCCTGCTTGAATGCGGCGACCTTGTCCGCTCCTATCGTCGGATCTGCGTCGCCGCTGAATGAAATGATGCGCGCCTTGATTATGCCAGGCTGGGCGGGATAGTCAGTGCCGAGCCCACCATGGAAACTTGCCACACCTTTCAAGTCCTCTCCCATGCGCGCCATGTTCAGCACCACGCCACCGCCGAAGCAATAGCCGAACGCAGCCATTTCATTGGCATCCACAGTTCCCTGCTTGCGCAATAATTGTATGCCCGCTTCAAAACGCGCTATTTCCAGAGGCAGATCCTTGCTCACCTGGGCGGCGAGCTTGCCCGCATCGACGGGATTGTCGGCCACTTTGCCATCGCCATACATGTCGACCGCCAGCGCGGTATAGCCCAAGTCCGCCAACATACGCGCGCGCTTGCGCGCATACTCGTTTTGTCCCCACCATTCATGTACCACCAGCACTCCCGGGCGCTTGGCCTTGATGGCATCGTCGTAGGCGATATAACCTTTGAGGGTCGTGCCATTCGCTTGATAGCTCACTTCTTTGCCCTGCACCGCCGCTTGCACCGCACTGCCGAAACAGCATAACGACATCGCCAATAAGAATTCTTTCATTATCACTCCTTTGCGAAAATCAACCGCGCCATATCCGGCTATTAGCCGCCGATCCTGATTACCCGGCTTTCAAACAACCCCGGCTTCTACCGTCTGCTTTAGATAATACACATTCATGTTGTGGCGGCGAATCTTCTCCAACAGCCGGTCGGCCAGCGCATCGTCCAGAATGAACTCAACCTTGACCGCCAGCTCGCCTGCCAAGTCGAAAAAAGTTTCTTCGTGCATACGGCCATGTCGGCCAAACCCGGCAATCGCACGGAATGCGGAGCCGCCGTGAACACCCAACGACTTGGCCTCCTCCAGCAACCATTCATACAACGGCATATCGGCGTGATGTTGTTTTTCACTGATGTAAAACGAAAGCAGGTTCATGATCGCGTTCCTAACGGACATGTCGGCAGCAACGCAATAGATGATGAACGTCGCTGCCGCCGTGTCCGTTCCCTCTCTCCTACCTCTGATGAAACGACCAGCCAATCGACTGGTGAAACTACTAGCCATTCCACTAGGTTGCCAAAAGACGGCAGCCAAGTCGCTGGTTCTCCCCCGGAAGGGGAGAGTGATGCTGTGTCGCTACGCGACGCTCGCGTTAATTGTGCAGCCATTTGAAAGTCTGGATACCCAGCACCGTCATCAGCAGCGAACCGCCGAGATGCGTGACGATGATCGCCGATCCCCACGCATACTGTCCGCGCAACAGCAACGTGACAGTCTCTGCCGAAAAGGTGGAAAAAGTGGTCAGTCCGCCGAGAAAGCCGGTGATGATGAACAGCCGCCATTCCGGCGAAACTCCCGGATAGTGCGTAAAAAAAGCCACCGCGAGGCCGATCAGATAACCGCCGATCAAATTGGCGGCAAGCGTGCCGAGCGGCAACTCCGGCAGCGCCGGATTGATCCACAGCCCCAAGCCCCAGCGCAGCCATGCGCCGAATGCCGAGCCGATTCCTATCGCAAGAAAAGCGTAAAGCATCATAACTTCCCTGAATTGGTTCCGTCATTTATGAATAGCATTCGCGTCATTCTACAACACACACCAGCGCGAAGCCTCCCCCCGGCGTGCGGAAGTTGGTGGTCTGACCCTGGTATAGCCGCGCCGCAACCAGTTGCACTTGCCCGTCATAGACATAGCAGCGTATATCGGACTTCAGCGAAACTGGCTCTGCATCGTCCACGCAAACGCTGCGCTCACCGGGTACGGCCAGTTTCTGTGCGACATAATCGCCGTGCATTATTTCACCGAACACCCGCTTGGTCAGATTCGCGCCGCGATACGCGCCCTTGCTGCCGTAGCCGCTGTTCGGCTTGAAGAACCATTGCTTGCGCTCTGCCCACAGCGTGGCTTCCATGTCCGGTCGCACCACGATGGTATGCGGGATACCCGCTTGCAGCGTGGCGATGTCGGCTTCGTCCGCACCAAGCGCGCGCAAGCCTTGCGCGTCTGTCAGCCGCGCCAGATTACGCTTGTCGGCGTATTGCGCATAAGCGTGCGGATGAGGAGTCAGCACTACTTTTCCAGCCAGATATACCGCACGCAACACCGCATGTTGTTGCAACGAAAAATCCGTCAGGCGGTTGTATACCAGATCGATTTTTTGCTCGCTCCCGGGAAAATCAAGATACAAACCATCATCGCGCGCCTGCAGCACGGATGGATCAACGATATATGCCGTGATTCCGGCGCGCTCAAATAAATTTTTCGCCAGCAGAAATTCGGCATACAGATGTTGCGCTTCCGGCTGTTCGTCCACGATGGCGATGGTCTTGAGCGGCGCATCACCGCGCGCCAGTCGCCACTCGTTGCAGAACATGTCGAGGAAAGTTTGTTCGAGATTCGCTTCGGCTACCGCCGCACCCGGCAACCTGGTTTCGCGCTGGCTGTCGAGCAGCAGCGCATTCAAAAATGCACCACCCGCATTGGAGTTGATTTCGATGAGATGCGCCCCGTCGCTGTTGAGATGAAAGTCGTACCCGAAAAACACACCGCGTGCTACACCCTTCTCCCCACGGGTGAGGGTTTGGGGGAACGTCCCTGCATCACACCACCCCGGCAAAGCCACCACCCGCCCCACAGCCGCGATCACCGCATGCATCTGCTGCAACTGCAAAGAAGTAATGAACACCGGCACATCGGCAAACAGATGAGGGGAACGCTCCGTCACCAAGCTGTACCATGCCTCGCCCTGCGCCCGCACCGCTTGCTGTAGCGCGGCTTGATTCAATCTGGCTGCATGACAATCAGCATTGAGTCGCTCCGCCTCGTTCACTACAGGCCCAGCATTTTTTGTTTCAGATCAGGCTGAGCGGGTTTATCGCCCAGCCAAATTTTGAACAGCGCGCGATTGAATACCGCACCGGCGATATCGCCTTTCAGTATGCCATTCACATTGATCTGTGTGCCACTGTCAGGAAGATAATCCAAAGCAATCACATCACCCTCTTTTACCGTTCTGACCGCATGAAAAATCGCCGTCAATTCTTTAAGCTGCGGCTCCAATGCCCGCATCTCAGCGGGGGTGTGATTCGCAACCATCACCTCGTTGAACGCATGCAGCATTTGCTCGTCGCTGAGCTCACGCAAGGCATACAAAGCAATTCTCTTCTCGCCGGATTGATTCAACGCGACCTCCGCCACATGGGTCTTCTCACCCAGATACAGCGCCGCGACATAAATTTTGAAAAAGAACCTGGTGCGCACCCCCGCGCCATTCAGCAGCAAATCACGGCTGCCGAGATGAATGCTGTCCTCCAGCTTTACCCCCGCCACCTCCAACGCGTTCGCGTTCCAGCTCAGAAACACACAGCAGATCACCAACAATTTCTTTTTCATTTTCATCCTTTCAGTTCAGATGAGCCACGAAGATTTCACCCCCATCCTAACCTTCCCCATGCGAGGGGGAAGGAACTGACGTGGCGGACATAAACACATTCCTCCCCTTTCAGGGGGAGGGCTAAGGTGGGGGTTGAAACGCAAAAACACTCGAAAGTAATTTTCGTCACGAACTTACAACGCCTCGAAAACGCCAGCCGCCCCCATACCGGTGCCGATACACATCGTCACCATCCCATATTTAAGTTTGCGTCTGCGCATGCCGTGCAGCAAGGTGGCAACGCGAATCGCTCCTGTCGCGCCGAGCGGATGTCCCAGCGCAATCGCGCCACCCAACGGATTGACCTTGGCTCTGTCCAGCCCGACATCCTCGATCACCGCCAGCGATTGCGCGGCGAAGGCTTCGTTGAGTTCGATCCAGTCCATGTCATTCAAGCCCAGACCGACTTGCCGCAACACGCGCGGAATCGCTTCCTTCGGGCCGATGCCCATGATTTCCGGCGGCACGCCTGCCACCGTGTAACCAACGAAGCGGCCTATCGGCGTGAGATTGTAGCGTTTCAATGCAGCTTCGCTGACCAGTAACACCGCGCCTGCGCCGTCGGACATTTGCGAGCTGTTGCCTGCCGTGACCGAGCCAGCCTTGGCGAATACGGTTTTCAATTTACCGAGTGCTTCGAGCGAGGTGTCGGCGCGCGGCCCTTCGTCTTGCGCTGCGTCGCGTTTGGCGATGCGCACTGCGCGGGTGTACAAATCGGGCAAGTGATCGGCTATGGTGTATGGCGTGATCTCATCTTTGAATTCGCCATTGGCGATGGCCTGCACGGCGCGCTGATGGCTGGTCAGCGAAAACTCATCCTGCGCCTCGCGCGACACTTTCCAGCGTTCGGCAACTTTCTCGGCGGTGATCCCCATGCCAAAAGCGATGGCGAGATTTTCGTCATGCGCGAAAATTTCAGGATTGAACGCGACCTTGTTGCCCATCATCGGCACCATGCTCATGCTCTCGACCCCGGCGGCGACCATCACGTCCGCTTCGCCGAGCCGGATGCGATCCGCCGCCATCGCCACCGCCTGCAAACCGGAAGAACAGAAGCGATTCACCGTCACACCCGGCACACCAACCGGCAACCCCGCCAGCAGCAGCCCGATGCGCGCCACGTTCATGCCCTGCTCCGCTTCCGGCATCGCGCAGCCAACAATGACATCCGCGACCGCTGCAGGCTCCAGATTCGGACATTGCAGCAGCACACTCTTCAGCACATGCGCCAGCAGATCGTCCGGGCGGGTGTTGCGGAACATCCCGCGCGGCGCCTTGCCGACCGGTGTGCGCGTCGCGGCGACGATGTAGGCTTCCTGTATTTGTTTGCTCATAATTTATCCTCCACTGCGCGTTAGTTCTGCAAAGCACTTCTCATCTTCTGCAACTCTGCCAGCAAGGCAGGGACATCGGTCTGGATGATGCTCCACAGCGTATCGTTATCTATACCCAAGTAGCCATGAATCAATTTATTGCGCGTGGCGACCACCAGCCGCCACGAAATTTGCGGATATTTCTGACGAATCTCATCCGGGATATTCGTGGCTGCCTCGCCAATCAATTCCAGATTGCGCACCGTGGCATCGTAATTCAGCCTGCTAGCAACAAAGCCCGCTTGGTCAAGTCCATCGGTATAGGCAATGACCTTCTCGGCAAAACCGATCATGTCATCAAGATAGAAGCGCCATTCGCGCACCGGAGCGTCAGACATGCACCGCCTCCTTCTCAATGAAAGGGCGCAACTCAGGACGTAACGCTTTGTCGGTCACCAGATCAACTGGCGATCCCAGCAAATCTTCCAGATAGAACTGCACACCGAAGTAGCGCGCAGAGGTGGCAGGCCCATCGAACGCAACCAGCACATCCACGTCGCTGCCTTCTCGCGCGGCATCACGCACAACAGAGCCGAACAAGGCCAGGCGCGCGACGCCAAAGCGTTGCGCCAATACCAGCTTGTGTTCGGTCAATAACTGCAATACTTGTAAACGATTCATTTCATGGCCCTTCAATAAAACGTAGTACGTCCCAATTATTCGTGCCAACCCAGAAGTCATTTAGCACACGCTGTCTACCCACACGTGGTGTCATACCAGATTGTAAAATCGACTCCGACACCTAATCACTTCCTATGCGCTCGTTCTACCTCAAACCCACCTACCCCAGCCAAGATCACACAGCATCACACCGATGCACTGAACAGCCAACTCCGCATCTTGCTCGCGAATGGGACGAAGATTATCGTGCTTCTCCTGTTCGGCATGCTTACCGCGAGAATGCAGTCGCTGTGGGATTTCAGCAGCACACGCAACAATGCGCTGACCGTTCTTGTCATTTCTCTTCACCAGCAACTCAATCAACGCTCCCAAGTCCTTCCCGTTGGCTTCCGCAATCCCCTCGTTCTGTAGATATGCACTAAAGGATTGCAGTTGCAGCTTCTCTGGCTCGATCCACAATTGATTCAGCACCTGCACGATAAACATCATCTAGCAGACTCTCTATTTTTCCTTTTACCAAACCGCTCTTATCAGGCAGTAGATTCCAGTCTAACTCTGGCAAAGCACCCAAACTCTGCCTCGCTTTAAGAGTTACTAATATTTCTCTCGTATGAACAGTTTCTTTGTTTGTAACGTCCAAATAATGAATGCCTTTTCTGCTCCTAAAACAACAAGTAGTTGCTGATTGTCCTTAACGTCTAATTCTGATGGAACAACTGACTCAAACGAAAATGCACTTGCATTTTGCGTCAATGAATTTGTTTCTAATGGAGGAGGCTTCCTCAATGTCCAGTTTGCTGGTTGAGCTCCTTGGCTACGTTTATAAAATCTCTCACGTCGAATCCTAGTTACAGGATCAAAAGCATCTTCTCTAAAAAGATACTCTGCAATTCCCAAAGAACTACTTATTTCTGGTACGAGTTTGGTTTCCAACGACATGTTAGAAATAAACTTAGCTGGCGTTAGGAGAGGCAGTGGCCAAACAACACGTGCACCGTATGTGCCATTACCTTCAAAGACCAACTCATCAGATTGCCCAACGCCAATATACATTTAGCCTTTCTAACGCCATTTCATTGTTTATTCATTTACAAGCCACTCTATTAATTCCTCAACGGCTTGCCATTCTTCAGCATGTACTCCACGCGCGCCCTGGTCTTGTCCGTCGCCAGCAGCTGCATGAAGTGATGGCGTTCCAGGTCGAGCAGCCATTGCTCGTCCACCAGGCTGCCCGCCTCCACGTCGCCGCCGTTCATGACATCATTACCCTAGAAACTCCTTCATGGAAAACGCGATGCCCGGCACGGCCTCCCTGAGTTTACGGTCTTCCGTAATCAGCGGGGCATTCAGACTTTGCGCCAGCGCGACGTACTGCGCGTCGTAACCGGTGATGGCGTATTTCGCCGCCACTGCGAGCGCTGCATCCATCTTCACCTTACACTGCGCCACTTGCATGAAGCGTTCGGCATGATCCAGCAATTTCTTACATTGCGCGAGCGTCAGCACTTCGCGCCGCTGGTAGGTTGCCAGCACGTTCAGTATTTCTTGCAAGCACAGTCCGGTAGTGCGCCAATCTGCATCTTTTTCCCGCAGCTTCTGAACCAGCTGCGTGTAGTCGCCTTCAATCAGGGAGTAGACCAGAATATTGGCGTCAACGACTATCATTTAGGCAAGCTGGTTTTGCCGGAATCGCGCCCCTCGCGGATGACGGCGACGACATTGTTTGCGGTCACCGGCTTTGCCGGTTTGAGCGGCTTGGGCAGCAGTTCTGCGGCATTCCTGGCCTCGGAAGACAGCGCCTGTTCCAGCAACGCCAAGGCCTGTCGCGTCATAGAACGATGATGGCGCGCGGCTTCATCCTTGAGCTTACGGTGCAATTCGGGGGGGAAATCCTTAATCAACAATCCAGACATGGCATCCTCATAACTATATAAACGGTAGCGAAATGATAGTCTTTTCGTGCTGCGTCGGCAAGCGGCCTGTACGGCGGGGAATCTACGTTTCTACCCTCTCCCTGATGAAACTACTAGCCATTCAACTGGGCTGCCAAAAGACACCAGCCAAGTCGCTGGTTATAGCCCTCTCCCTGCAAAGGAGAGGGGACATTGGGGGCAATCCTCGATCCTAGTTTCGCAACGGCTTGCCGTTCTTCAGCATGTACTCCACCCTCGCTCTGGTCTTGTCCGTCGCCAGCAATTCCATGAAATTTTTGCGTTCGAGGTCGAGCAGCCATTGCTCGTCCACCAGGCTACCCGCTTCCACGTCGCCGCCACACATCGTCTCGGCGATGCGGCAGCCGATGTTGTAGTCGTGTTCGGAGATGAAGCCGCCTTCGAGCATGTTGACCATCGCGGCCTTGAGAGTGGCGATGCCGGGGCGTCCGGCCACGGGAATCTGGCGCGGCTGCAAGGGCGGACGGTAGGCGGTGGCGGTGAGCGCCAGCGCTTCCTGTTTGGCAACATGCAGCAATTCATATTGGTTCAGCACGATGCGGTCAGATGCGCGCAAGTAGCCCATGTCGCGCGCGAGTTCGGCGCTCTTGGAAACTTCGCCCATCGCGATGTTCTGGAAGTAGCGGCGTAGGTAGGGGAAGACATCGCCACCGCGAGCTTCCATCGCCGCGCGTAACGCCATTTCCTTGCAGCCGCCGCCTGCGGGCAATACACCGACGCCGACTTCCACCAGGCCGATGTAGCTTTCCAGCGCTGCAACAATCCGCGTGCAGTGGATCGAGAATTCGCAGCCGCCGCCCAGCGCCAAGCCATACACCGCGGCGATGGTGGGCACCTGCGCGTATCTCAGGCGCTGCGACACCTGCTGGAATTTGGCGACCACGTCTTCCACGCGCGGCACGTTGCCCGCTGCGGCGTTGACGATTTCGCCCAGCCCGCCGCCGCCCGCGATGGTGTATTTCACCCGTTGCGCCGCGCCCTTGAATTTGTCGAACAATCCGGCGGGCGGCGCGTCGCCGGCTTCCTGCACGCCCTGCATCAATTGCAACAGGTGAGCCCCAGCGGAGAACGGTGCTTCCACTTGCCAGATGACCAACGCCCGAAAGTGCGCCTCGGCCTCGTCCACGGCGCGCAGGATGCCGTCCAGCACTTCGTTGCTTATGGCGTGCATCTTGGACTTGAAGCTCAAGATGGCGATGTCGTCGCCGGTGTGCCACAGGCGCACGTCGTCGGTCTCGAAGATGGTCTCGCCGTATTGCACCGCTTCGCCGAGCAGTCGGTCGGGGAAGAGTTGGCGGCGATAGACCGGGAGGGTAGAACGGGGTTGGTACTGTGGCTCCCTCTCCCTCCGCTGCGCTCCTCCCTCTCCCGCTTGCGGGAGAGGGGTTGGGGGAGAGGGTGCGAAGGAACCCTGCGGGGTGTGCACGCCGGTGCGGCTCGGGTCGGTTGCCCATGCGGGCAGCGGGACATCGGACATCGCCTTGCCTGCCGCGATGTCCGCGCTGATCCAGCCTGCCACTTGCTGCCAGCCTGCCGCCTGCCAAATTTCGAACGGGCCGCTGTCCCAGCCGAATCCCCAGCGCACGGCGAGGTCGAGGTCGCGCGCGTTGCTGGCGATGCTCTCCAGTTGCAGCGCGCAGTAATGGAACACGTCGCGGAACGTCGCCCACAGGAATTGCGCCTGAGGATGCGGGTTGGCGCGCAGTCCGGCTAGCTTCTTCGCCCAGTCGCGTTCGCGCAAAATTTCTTTCACCCCGTAATCCACTTCGCTGTCGGAGAGGCGATATTCCTCGGTGTGCAAATCGAGTACGTGGATCTCCTTGCCGATCTTCTGGTAGATGCCGCGCTTGGTTTTCTGCCCCAGTGCACCTTGGTCAACCAGCCGGTTGAACCAGTTTGGCAATTCGAAATGCTTGTGCCACGGGTCGTCGGTGAGGTTCTCGCGCATGGTGTTGACCACATGCGCGAACACGTCGAGGCCGACCACGTCCAGCGTGCGGAAGGTGGCGCTCTTGGGGCGCCCGAGATAGCGCCCGGTGAGCGCATCCACGGTGTCGAAGCCGAGGTTGAACGCCTGCGCGTGGTGCTTGGTGGCCAGCATGGAAAACACGCCAATGCGATTGGCAATGAAGTTGGGCGTGTCCTTGGCGCGCACCACACCCTTGCCCAGTGTGGAGACGAGAAACTCTTCCAACTGATCGAGCAGCGCTGCCTCGGTGCCGGTGCAGGGAATCAGCTCGACCAGATGCATGTAGCGTGGCGGGTTGAAAAAGTGGATGCCGCAGAAACGGTGGCGCAGCACTTCGGGAAAAGCTTCGGCGAGCTTGTTGATGGACAGGCCGGAGGTGTTGCTGGCGAAGATGGTCTGCGCGCCGAGGTAAGGTGCGACCTTATGGTATAGCTCGGATTTCCAGTCCATGCGTTCGGCAATCGCCTCGATCACCAGGTCGCACTCGCGCAATTTTTCCAGATGCTGTTCATAGTTGGCGGGCTGGATGCAGGTAAGCTTGGCGGGACTGGCCAACGGGCTGGGATCGAGCTTCTTCAGCCCCTCCAGCGCCTTGTTCACGTTGCCGTTGGGATCACCCTCTTTCGCGGGTAATTCGAACAGCAGCGTCTCCACATTGGCGTTGACCAAGTGTGCGGCGATCTGCGCACCCATCACTCCCGCACCTAACACCGCCACTTTACGTATCTGAAAATTCGCGCTCATATCAACTCCATAAAGGCATCAACCGCAACTGCGGATACGACTAATTTTCGTCAGGCAGAACCCGCGGCTTGCGATCCTCGCCCACTGCCACATAGGTCAGGGTGGCCTCGGTCACCTTGACGCAAACCGGTTCGGCGGGGTCGCGTTGCGCATACACCTCGACATTCACGGTTATCGAGGTGCGGCCGACCTTGGCGATATGCGTATAAAAGCTCACCACATCGCCCATGAACAGCGGCTGCCTGAACACGAATGAATTCACCGCCACCGTGGCAACCCGCCCCTTGGCGCGATGCAGTGCCGGGATGCTGCCGGCGATGTCCACCTGCGCCATGATCCATCCGCCGAATACATCGCCGGTATAGTTGCAATCACTGGGCATGGCGACGACGCGCAAAGTCGGTTCGCGCTGAGGCAAGGTGGTGTGCTGATGATCATCCAAGATTAATGTCCTTCATAAAGTTGTTCTATTTGAGCGGCGAATTTCTCCGCCACATCGGCGCGCTTAATCTTCAAAGTTGGCGTGAGCAGGCCGTTTTCTATGCTCCACGGCTCCCGCAACAGCAACACGCGATGCACGTTGGCATAGCCGGGAAAGCCGCTCAGATTTCGCGCGATACGCCGCAGCACCTTGGCTTGCACATTGCTGTCCGTCAGGGATTCCGGCATGTCTGGACGCACACCAACTTTCGCGGCAATGTTCAACCACACCTCGGGATTGAGCACGGCCAGCGCGACCAGATACGAATGTGCCTCGCCGAATATCATTACCTGATCGATCAGCGGATCATGCAGAATCGCGATTTCCATATCGGTCGGCGGGACCTTTTCGCCGTTCGACATGACAATGATTTCTTTGATGCGTCCGGTAATGTAGATGTGGCCGGTGTCGCTGATGCGCGCGACATCGCCGGTATTCAGCCAACCGTCCGCAGCTATCATCGCCTTGGTCGCTTCAGGGTTGTTCCAGTAGCCCAGCATCACGTTCGGCCCTTTCACCAACAGCGCGCTCTGCTCCCCGAGGCGCACTTGCACATCGCGTATCGGTTGGCCGACGCTGTCGGGGAAATTGTTTTCCAGGTGATTGCCGGTAATCACCGGGCTGGTTTCAGTCAGCCCATAGCCCTGCACAACCGGCAATCCCAAACCAACGAACACCCGTGAAACTTCAGGCGCGAGTGGGGCCCCACCGCTGATCGCGACGCGCATGCGACCGCCCAACTTATCGAGGATTTTTTGCGCAACCAGTTTTTGCAATATCGGCCAGAACAGAAAAGAGACCTTCCAGGGACCGCGTCCTTGCTCATGTTCAAAGCGTGCCCAGCCGGTTTCCACCGCCAGGTGAAACAGCTTGCGTTTAAGCGGCGAACCCTCTTCGAGCTTGATTTTAATTGCGCCATAAACACGCTCGTAAATGCGCGGAACGGAAATCAGCAGGGTCGGGCGGATGATTTGCAGATCCTCCGACAACAGTGGGATAGAACGTGCGAAGGCCACGGTCGCTCCCGTCATAACGGCCAGGTAATAGCCCAGAGTGCGCTCGAATGTATGCGACAGCGGCAGAAAGGACAGGAGCAAATCATCGCCGCGCACGGTAAAGGTATCCAGACACGCGTGGGCATTGGTGAGCATATTGGCGTGGCTCAGCATCACGCCCTTTGGCTTGCCGGTGGTGCCGGAGGTGTAGATGATGCTGGCCAGTTCGTTCATCTGGCAGGGTGGCGCGGGCTGCAACTGCGCGACAGGCGGCAAAAATTCCGCCATAGACTTCAGGCGCGGCTCATCATCCCGCAGATCCCCGATACTCACGAAACGCACCACGCCGCCAAGCTGATCGCGCACCGTGCGCAGAGCTTGCCATTGTTCGGCATTTTCAAACAGCAACACCTTCACGTCGGCATCGTTGATGATGTAAGCGATGTTGTCCGGCCGGTCCACGGTATACAGCGGCACGACCACCAGGCCCAGCGACATCGCCGCCTGATCGAACATCACCCACTGCGGGCAGTTGCGCAACATGATGGCGACACGGTCACCGCGCTGCAACCTTAACTCTGCCAATGCCGCCTGCCAGCGCGCCACTTCGCCGAGCATCTCCCGCCAGGTAATGTCGCGCCAAACATTCTGCTGAAAATAGCGACAGGCGACTTTATCCGGAGAGCGGCGCGCGCGCTCCACGAACAGTCCGTGCAAGGTGCCCGCCTGCTCCGGTGTAATCACATCGTTTTGTTGTGCCTGCATCCCGTCACTCCCACGAACTAGCCCAGAAACAAATCGCTGAACAGCGGTGTGCCGGGTGACACTGCATATTGTTCGAAATCACTCACCCCAGCCGCGCGCAACACATCTTCATCAATAAGAAACTGGCCACTGCCAGCGCGACTGTCGCGCGTCAAAATCGCATACGCCGCATCCGCCATGATGGCGGGTTTGCGCGAGGCGCGCAGAACCGCCTCGGGGAAGTTGAACTCAATCGCGGCGGTAGCGATAGTCGTACGCGGCCACAGGCAATTCACCGCGATACCGTCTGCGGCGAATTCGCGCGCCATGCCCAGCATGCACAGACTCATGCCATATTTCGATATGGTGTACGCCAAGTGCGGCGCAAACCATTTGGCATCCAGATTGAGCGGCGGCGCCAGCGTAAGGATATGCGGATTATCCGCCTGCTTGAGATAGGGAATACAGGCTTGCGATACCAGAAAAGTCGCGCGCATATTCACGTCCCACATCAGGTCGAGCCGCTTTGGGGTCGTCTCCAGTGTGGAGGTCATGCTGATGGCACTGGCATTGTTCACCAGCACATCTATGCCGCCAAACTTCTCCACGGTCTGCACCACGGCGGCCTGGATCGCCTGCTCGTCGCGCACATCCAGCTGGATCGCCAGCGCCTGCCCGCCCGCTTGCATCACCTCTTCGGCAACCGTGAGTATCGTGCCGGGTAATTTGGCATGTGATGCTACCGTCTTGCCGGTGATCACCAACTGCGCGCCGTCACGCGCGCAACGCAGCGCGATTTCACGTCCGATACCGCGACTGGAACCGGTGATGAAAATCGTTTTGCCGCGCAAGTCATTCATTGCCAGAATTCCGTTCACTTTTTATTTCGCAGCCCAGATGGCGCGTAGTTTGTAGGTTGGGTTCGACAAAGTCACGCGATTTTCTACGCAGTAAACTGCGTGAAAAATCGTCAGAGCGGATTTTTCGCATAACCCAACAGCTCTTTTAAATGATGTTGGGTTACGTCTGTCGGTGGTGAGCCTGTCGAACCATGAAACTGCTAACCCAACCTACGAAACTCAATAATTTCCCCTTGGTTTTCCGAACATCATTTTGATTCGACCGCAGCCCGCAATTGCTCCGGCGCAAAATCATCCACCATGATGACCTTGCGGCGCAGCGCGTAGTCGCGTTCCAATTGCAGCGCCTGTTCCGCGCTGATGAAGCCTTGGTCGCGCGCCTCGGCGATGCGCAACAATTCTTCCAAAGCATTTAACTTGCCGGCCTTGCGCGCCTCTTGCAGCTTGATCTGCAACGGCTCACAGGCCAGCGTGCTGGCCAGGGCCGCCTCTAAAGCGCCCACTGCATCTTGTTCATCATCGGAAATATATATTCCCGCAGTCAAACGATCACGCGCCGCGCCGGGTTGCATCAACAGGGTGGCGATCTGATGCCCGATGTGATCGGATGGTGGTGACAAACACCGTCCGAGCGGAAAAACCAATACCCTCAACAGCAGACGCACCAATGCATTCGGGAAGTTTTTAATCACGCCGTCAAATGCCTGCTGGATCTTGTATAGCGCATCCTGCATCGCCCAATGCAGCAGCGGCAAATCCTCGACGGGACGGCCGTCATCCTCGAAGCGCTTTAGCGCCGCCGAGCACAAATACAGCTGGCTCAACACATCACCCAGGCGAGCGGAGATTTTCTCGCGCCGCTTCAGTGAACCACCCAACGCCGCCATGGCCACATCCGCGCTCAAGGCAAAAGCTGCCGAGAAGCGCGTCAATTGCTGGTAGTAGCGATGGGTTTCGGCCCCCTCGGGCGTTTCTATGCCACGACCGCCGGTTAGCCCGAACACCAGGCTGCGCGCGGCGTTGCTCAATGCAAAAGTGATGTGTCCGAACAGCGCCTCATCGAACTGATGCAGGGCACGCTGACGATCATGATCGTTTGCCGCCGCAACCTCTTTCAACACATAAGGATGCGAGCGTATCGCCCCTTGCCCGAAGATCATCAGCGTGCGGGTCAGGATATTCGCACCTTCCACAGTGATGGCGACCGGCATTTGCTGATAAAAACGTCCCAGATAATTGTCCGGCCCGAGGCTGATACCCTTGCCGCCGTGCACATCCATCGCGTCGTTGATGACGATGCGGCAGCGCTCAGTGGAGTGGTATTTGATGATTGCCGAAATCACCGACGGCTTTTCGCCCAAGTCCACCGCCAATGCGGTAAAACGACGCGCCGCATCCACCATGTAAGTGTGTGCGCCGATGCGTGCCAGCGGTTCTTCCACGCCTTCGAATTTGCCTATCGGCATCTTGAATTGTTTGCGCACCCGGCTATATGCCCCGCAGGTACGCGCGACCAGCTTCATGCCGCCCATGCTGCTGGCCGGCAATGAGATCGAACGCCCTGCCGCCAGACATTCCATCAACATGCGCCAGCCCTGCCCCACGCGCGACGTTCCGCCGATGATGTAATCCATCGGAATGAATACATCCTTGCCCTGCGTCGGGCCGTTCAGGAAAGCGGAATTCAACGGGAAGTGACGACGGCCGATTTGCACGCCCGGTGTATCGGTAGGAATCAGGGCAAGGGTGATGCCGCGGCTGGTTTCGCCGCCGAGCAGGCGTTCCGGATCATATAGCTTGAACGCCAAGCCAAGCAGCGTGGCTGCCGGAGCCAAGGTGATATAGCGTTTCTCCCAAGACAGTCGGATGCCCAATACATTCTGCCGCCCGGCAAAGTTGCCGTGGCACACCACACCATAATCGGGAATCGCGCCGGCATCCGATCCGGCGAATGGGCCGGTCAGCGCAAAACAAGGCACTTCCAGGCCATGGGCGAGGCGATGCAAATATTTTTCCTTTTGCTCGTCCGTGCCGTAGTGCAACAACAGTTCGGCCGGCCCCAGGGAATTCGGCACCATCACCGTCACCGCAGCCGTGCCGCTGCGCGAAGCCACTTTGCTCACCACTGCCGAATGCGCCTGCGCGGAAAACTCCAGCCCGCCATAACGCTTCGGAATGATCATGCCGAAGAAACCCTTGTCCTTGATGAGTTGCCAGACTTCGGGGGGCAGGTCGGCGCGATTGTGGGTGATGTCCCAATCGTCCAGCATGGCACACAGTTGCTCGACTTCGTTATCCAGAAAGGCTTGTTCCCGGGCACTCAATCCACACTTTGGAAAGGCCAGCAACTTGTCCCAATCCGGGTTGCCGCTGAACAACTCGCCATCCCACCACACCGTACCGGCGTCGATCGCTTCTTGTTCGGTAGCGGAAATTTGCGGCAGAATTTTGCGGAAGATTTTGATCACTGCGCCACTCACCACATTGCGGCGCATGAAAGGGATACCGAAAAACACAATAAATAAAAACAGTGCGGCACCGATCACCAGCAACACGTCATCCGAGAAGCGCGCCATGATCGCGATCACCGGCACGATCACCATCATGGCCAGCACCCAACTGGTGATCGAAGCGCGGAAAAACGCGAGAATAATGAATATCGCCAGTGCTGCCAGAACGGTTAAGGCCATGATCGTTGCATCTCCTGATTTATTTTTTCGTGCATCTGCACTTTAACGCGATACAACTAACAACACAACAATGCAGAGGCACCGCGCGCCGTGCCTCTACCGCATCCTTTCCACGGCCTCCTCCACCCTTTCCACCGCGATGATTTCCATGCCCGCAATTTTTTGTTTTGGCGCATTGGCCTTGGGGATGATCGCTTGCGTGAAGCCCAGCTTGGCGGCCTCTTTCAAACGTTCCTGGCCGCGCTGCACCGGGCGCACTTCCCCGGCCAGACCGACTTCGCCGAACACGACCAGTTTTTCCGGCAGCGGTTTGTTCTTGAGCGAAGACACGATGGCGAGCAGCACCGCGAGGTCGGCGCCCGGCTCGGTGATTTTCACGCCGCCCACCGCGTTGATGAACACGTCCTGATCGAAACAAGCGATGCCCGCATGGCGATGCAGCACGGCCAGCAACATCGCCAGCCGGTTCTGCTCCAGGCCCAAAGAAAGGCGGCGCGGGTTGGGCGAGTGCGCCTCGTCGAGCAGCGCCTGTATCTCGACCAGCAAGGGGCGCGTGCCCTCCTGTGTGACCATCACGCACGAACCCGCCACCTGTGCGCCGTGCTGCGACAGGAACAGCGCGGACGGATTGCTCACTTCGCGCAGACCCTTCTCGGTCATCGCGAACACGCCGAGTTCGTTCACCGCACCGAAGCGGTTCTTGAACGCGCGCACCAGACGGAAACTGGAATGTGTATCGCCCTCGAAATACAGCACCGTGTCCACGATGTGCTCCAGCACACGCGGTCCGGCCAGTGCCCCTTCTTTCGTCACGTGCCCGACCAGAATCATGGTGATGTTGCTGCTCTTGGCGACACGGGTGAGTTGCGCCGCGCATTCGCGCACCTGCGACACCGAGCCGGGCGCGGAAGTCAGTTGCTCGGAATACACGGTCTGGATGGAATCGATCACCACCACATCCGGCTTTTCCCGCGCGATGGCCGCCTGGATTTTTTCCAACTGGATTTCCGCCAGCAGATGCATCCCGCGCGCATCCAGCACCAGGCGTCTGGCGCGCAACGCGATCTGCTGCGTCGATTCCTCGCCGCTGACATACAGCACTTTTTTGTGCGACGAGAGATGCGCCAGCGCCTGCAACAGCAGAGTGGATTTGCCGATGCCGGGATCGCCGCCGATCAGCACCACCGCGCCCTGCACCAGCCCGCCGCCCAACACACGGTCGAATTCCATGATGCCGGTGGGTGTGCGCGGCACCTCCGCCGCCTCCACCTCGGCGAGCATCTGCACCTTGCCTGTTGCCGCCAGCGCGTTGAATCGATTCTTCCCGCTCGCCGCAACTTCTGCCACGCTCTCCACCAGCGTGTTCCACGCGTCGCAATGCGGGCACTGGCCCTGCCACTTCGGCACCTGCCCGCCGCATTCTGTGCAGGAATAAATCGTTTTTGGTTTTGCCATGCTTATCTTTTTATTTGGCGCGCCAGAAGAAATAAATGGACACCAGATTATGACAGCCCCGACTTAAAATCGCAGATGTGATTTCAATTGGGACGAAAAGTTGTTGCGGATGGCAATCACCTCATGGCTCTTCAGCGAGATCGCGGCTAAAGCGGGATAGCCTGACATAGCCATGGAGCAACCTGAATATAGCCCTGTGCTTTACCTATTTGCCCAGCAATCCCAGCCCAATCATGGTTTTCACCATGACACCGATGTAGGACTGGATGAGATTTTGATCTGAGTTGTTTATCCCGGTTTCTGACGAAGCGGCCCAGATCAGCTTGTTACTCTTTGCTTCATACAGATTGGTCTCAATGACTGCATATTCGTCATCGGCGATATAACCCGGCGTGTACATGTACCGGTAGCCATATCCGTAATAGTCCGGCCAGGTACCATAAAATGGCGGAGGATAATAGGGAGACCCCGGCACATAGACTTGCACGATTTTTTTGCTCACCAGCCTCGTGACGAGCACCGTATCCGCCCCCAATTCCGCCACTTTTTTCGCGATGGCCGCCTGGTCACCCTGCTGCTCGTCGGGAAGAACGGTATAGCTCGCGATGGCATCCGTTCCACGGGATTTGATCTGCTGGACAAACTCATCCTCAAAGAGTCTTCTGTTGAGCGGATTCTTGGCTACCCCGACTACCATGATCTTGGCGGGACGCGTCTGGTACGATGGATCTTTCCAGACCGAGGTAAGTTGTGTCGAGGCGCATGCAGTGACCAGCATGGCAATGAGAATAAATAAACCAAATGGGTTACGCAAAGACCGTATCATTTTTTTTCCTCTTTCAGTTCAGACAGATGACAATTCATACCGATGGGCAAAGCATACGCCACTTCACCATGCCAAGCTACACATCACATGCTCATGATGAGTAACGCCGCAGGCTGGCGGCTCCATTGATTTATTTGATGGCGATTTATTTGATGGCCGAGTCTATTATATTCAATGGACGCCCACCTCGCTGGAGGCAACCACTTCCTGCTCAAGTTCACCGGCTTGCATCCACTCCTGCACCAGCGGGTCGCGCATCACGATCCGAACATACTCATCCACCGCTCCGGTTTCAGTCACGCCGTAGGTGAGAAAACGAAATGCAACCGGCGCGAACATGGCATCCGCGATGCTGTATCGTCCGAACAGCCACGGCCCTGCATCGGCATACTGCGTGCGCAGTTCGCGCCAGATGGTTTTGATCCGCGCGATGTCAGCCTCAAGCTCGGGAGAGGAAGCCACCTTGCGGCCACGCGCCCGGATGTTCATCGGCATCGTCTTGCGCAAGGGAACAAAACCCGAATGCATCTCCGCGCTGACTGAGCGGGCGCGAGCCCGCGCAGTTCTGTCGGCAGGCCAAAGTGCAGGATGGGTTTCATATAAAAACTCACCTATCGCCAGCGAATCCCACACCAGCAGATCGCCCTCGCAGTACACTGGTACCTTGCCGGGAGGCGAATAGGAAAACAGCTTTTCCTTATAACCTGCCACGAACAGCGAAATGCGCACCTCGTCGAAATCCACCCCGGCATGTTTCAACATCAGCCAGGCGCGCAACGACCAAGAGGAATAGTTTTTGTTGCCGATTATCAGAAGTGGTTTGCTCATGTTGCCTCCGAAATTTGCTCCGCACAATAGCGTACTATCCAAGAATGGTAAAATCAGCGCGACAAAACTCATACGCCCGGTTTCGTAAACACCCATGACCGATCAAAACAGCCCGACCACGCCTGCTCCGCCAAGCAAACGGAACGCGATTCTGCTGAGCATTGCCGCGCTGGCGCTGGTTATTCTGCTGGTCGTTTTTGCCTGGTGGTTTTTTTCTTGGCGGTGGCACAGCAGCACCGATGATGCTTATGTCGGCGGCAACGTGGTTGCGGTGACGCCACTGACCAGCGGCACGGTGGTATCTATTTATGGCGACACCACGCAAGCCGTGATCGAAGGTCAGTTGTTGGTGCAACTGGACGACAGCGATGCGCGCCTGCAACTGGATGGCGCCGAAGCCGCTCTGGCTGCGGCGGTGCGCGAGGTGCGCGGTCTGTATGCGATCAGCCGCGGTAATTTGCCGCTGATCGCGCAGCGCCGCGCCGATCTGGCGCGTGCACAGGCGGAGCTGGCAAGCAGCGACGCGGCATTGGCCCAGGCCGAGGCCGAATTTAAACGCCGCGAAACGTTGGTCAAGCAGAATTTCATTTCAGCGGAAAATTTGCAGATCGCGCAAACCACACGGGACGCAGCACGGGCACAGCACGATGCGGCGCTCAGTGCGGTGCAAGCCAGCAGCGCAGCCATAGCCCAAAGCGTGGATCAGGCCAGCGTTTCCAGCGCGCGCGTGGACAACACCTCGCTGGAAAATCATCCCAATGTGCGCACCGCTGCAGTGAAGGTTCGCGAAGCCGCTCTCGCGCTGGCGCGCACCCGCGTGCTGGCACCGATCAGCGGGCAAGTGGCCAAACGCTCGGTGCAAATCGGTGAACGGGTCAAGCCCGGCGATGCGCTGATGGCGCTCGTGCCGCTCGACAAGGTGTGGCTGGATGCCAATTTCAAGGAAACCGAATTGCGTGACGTGCGCATCGGACAGCAAGTCACGATTACTTCCGATTTCTACGGCGACTCCGTCGTGTTTCATGGGCAGGTAGTCGGCATGGCACCGGGCACGGGTTCCGCCTTCGCGTTGCTGCCCGCGCAGAATGCCACCGGCAACTGGGTGAAGATCGTGCAGCGCTTGCCGGCGCGCATCGCGCTGGACAGCAAAGAGTTGCAGGAACACCCGCTGCGCATCGGACTATCCATGAACGCCACCATCGACACGCATGACCGCAGCGGCGCGGCGCTGACGGTGTTGCCCAACACTACGGCGATCGCCGCCACTTCGGTGTATGCACTGGATATCAAGGCCGCCGATGCGCTCGTGGCACAAATCATCGCCAACAATCTGGAACGCAAGTGAACGCTTCACAGGCCGCTAATTACAGCGCAGCCGGACAGCCTGCCACATTAAGCGGCATCAAACTTGTCGCGGCAACGCTGGCACTCGGCATGGGTTCGTTCATGAACATTCTGGACCTGACCATCGTCAACGTTGCCGTGCCCACCATGGCCGGCGATTTCGCGGTCAGCCCGACGCAAGCCACCTGGATCATCACTTCCTATTCGGTGGCCGAGGCCATCATGCTGCCGCTGGCGGGATACCTTGCCGGACGTTTTGGTGCAGTGCGCAGTTTCGTCGCAGCGACCCTGCTGTTCACCCTGGCTTCGCTGTTGTGCGCGATGTCAGTCACGTTTTCGATGTTGCTCGCGGCGCGGGTGTTGCAAGGGGTGTTCGGCGCATCCATGATCCCGCTGTCGCAAACACTGCTCACTGCAATCTATCCGCCACACAAACGCGGGCTGGCGCTGGGCATCTGGGCGATGACCACAGTGATCGCGCCAATCGTCGGGCCGCTGGCGGGCGGCTGGCTGACCGACAACACTAGCTGGCACTGGATATTTCTGGTCAACCTGCCGGTCGGACTGCTGGTCGGCATTTCAGTGTTCCTGATGTTGGGGCATCGCGATGCGCTTCAACCCGGCAAGCGTGATCAGAAAATGGATTGGGTCGGGTTGTCCTTGTTGATCGTCGGCATCGGCTCACTGCAAATCCTGCTCGATAAAGGAAACGAACTGGACTGGTTCAACTCCGGCACCATCATCACGCTGGCGGCACTGGCGACGGTCGCGCTGCTGGTGTTCGTGGTCTGGGAACTGGATGACCCCGCCCCGCTGGTTGATTTGCGCCTGTTCACCCAGCGTAATTTTATGGTGGGGACGGTGTGCCTATTATTCGGCTCGATGGCTTTCTTCGGCGTGGTCGTCATCATCCCGTTATGGCTGCAAACCTTTCAGGGTTACACCTCGCTGTGGGCGGGCAAGACCGTGGCCTTCGGTGGAATACTGGCGTTCTTCATGGGGCCGATCATCGGCGCCAACATCAATCGCATTGATGCGCGCGCCATCGCCACCTTTGGCTTCATCGTGTTTGCCCTGGTGGGTTTCTGGAGCGCAAACTTCACCCCGGATATCGACTATTGGTCGGTCGCGCTGAGCCGTTTATTCATGGGCATCGGCATCAGCTGTTTCTTCCTGCCGCTGGTCACCATCGGCCTGTCCGGTTTGCCCGCAGAACGGATCGCGGCGGCCTCCGGCCTCACCAACTTCATGCGCAATCTGGGTGCCAGTTTTGGCACCGCCATTACCACCTGGCTATGGACCAGCAAGGCTTCCGAATACCACTCCAGACTGGTGGAAAACATCCAACCCTACAATCCGGTGGCGAACGATTACTTGAATCAGTTGCACCAACTCGGCATGCCGGACGATACCGCCTACGCCTATCTGGAAAACATGATCACCACCCAGTCCTACACCCTTGCCACCGATCAGATCCTGATGATTTCCGCCGCGCTGATGTTGTCACTCGTTACACTGATCTGGTGGGCAAAGCCTCCTTTCGTCGCCAGCCGCGGCGACGCACATTAAGCACGTATCCCATAGATACCGTCTTCCATGTCAAGCAGGAAAGACGGTATCTACCGCGCTTTGGCTTTTGAACAGGAGATGCAAAATGAAAATACATAAAGCAAAGCTGACCCCCTTTAATTGCGCCCATCAGCGCAAGCTCACCCCGTTCGACTGCGCGGAGAAGCCAAGCGCGCTCATCGCACCCACGCCGAAGCGTTTTGCCAGACGATCAGCGAAGTTTTCCTTCACGGTGAAGTCCACGATGTTTTCGGCCTTGACGACATCGCGCGCCACTGATTCCACGGTACCAAAACCATCCGCCAAACCCATCTCCACGCCCCGCTGTCCGTTCCACACCAAACCGCTGAAAGTGTCTGGCGTTTCCTTGAGACGTTTACCGCGCCCCTTCCTCACCACATCGATGAACTGCTGATGAATTTCCGCGAGCATCTGTTTGGCATATCCCTCCTGTGCCGTACTGAGCGGAGAAAATGGATCGAGGAAACCCTTGTTGGCTCCGGCCGTTATCAGACGACGCTCAACGCCGAGCTTCGCCATGGTTCCGGTGAAACCGAAGCCATCCATCAGCACGCCGATCGAGCCGATCAAACTGGCCTTGTCCACGAAGATCTTGTCCGCCGCAGCCGCCACGTAATAGCCGCCGGATGCGCAGATGTCATCGACCACCACATACAACGGGATCTTCGGATACTGCGCGCGCAGACGTCGAATCTCGTCATTGATCTGGCCTGCCTGCACCGGACTGCCACCGGGACTGTTGATGCGCAGGATCACGCCCTGCGTGTTTTTGTCCTTGAATGCATCCTGCAGGCTGGGAATCAGATTATCGGCACTAGCCATACTGTCTGGTGCAATCACGCCCTGCATATCCACCAGCGCGGTGTGCTTGACTGAGCTCAGCGCAACTTCGCTTTTGCCTATCCAGCCCATGAAGATGAATAGCACAATGAACATGAATCCCAACGTCAGCATCTTGAAGAAAATCCCCCAATGACGCGCAAGGCGTTGCTCCTGCAAGGCCGATAACGCCAGCTTCTCCAGCACACCGCGTTCCCAGTTGTCGTTTTGATCTGACATCACAATTCCTTTATTTAGTTCGTTATGCGTTGACCTTGAACCACGCTCGTAATTCCACAAAATTATCCACCAGCGCAAGCGGGTTCAGCTCCCGCAATTGCTGCGGCGTATGCGCGCCGTATCCCACCGCCACTACATCCACCTTGGCATTTTGCGCCATCTGCACATCGTGCGTGGTGTCGCCCACCATCAAGGTGCGCTCTGCGCTGGTGCCCAGTTCATCCATCAACTCCAACAGCATGGCAGGATCGGGCTTGGACAAAGCATGGTCTGCTGTGCGAGTCGCATGAAAATAGTTTTTCATGCCGGTGGATTCCATCGCCCTGTTTAATCCCGCGCGACTCTTGCCGGTCGCCACACCCAAGCGGTAACCCGCATCGTGCAATTCCGCTATCGTTTCCCGCGCGCCATCGAATAACGGGATCGCCTCATCCTGCGCCAGAAAATGATGGCGATAACGTTCCACCAGATCAGGACGCATCGCCTCCGGCATATCAGGCACAGCATAGCGCAAGGCCTGATCCAGACCCAGACCGATCACATGTCGCGCGGTTTCATCATCGGGAATGTTCAAACCCAGATCGCGGCACGCCGCCTGTATCGAACCCGCGATCACTGCGGTCGAATCCATCACCGTGCCGTCCCAGTCGAACACGATCAAATCGTATCGTTTACTCATTACACTGCAGTTAAAAATCAGGCGCGGATATTACCACCTTCGGGCCCGGCTCCCAACCTGTGCCACAATGAACGCATGCAAAAATCTTCCCCAACCTATTGGTTGTTATATTGCCGCCCCGGCTTTGAGCAGGATTGCACGCAGGAAGCGCTGCGCCAGGCGAAGCAACGAAAGCCCATCATTGGTACAGAGCAACCCGCCATCCTCGCCGATAGCGGCTATGTTGTCGTCGCGCTCAACGAACAACCGCTGTCCTACCGTGAACTCATCTTCGCGCGCCAGTTGATCCGTCTGCATCACACCATCGAATCGCTGCCTGAGCGTGACCGCCTGACCCCCATCATTGATGCCATCGCTACCTTGCCAGGCACATTTGGTTCGCTGTGGTTGGAAGTACCGGATACCAACGACGGCAAACTATTGTCGAGTTTTACGCGACGTTTCCAACCTTTGCTGGAGACCTCGTTGCGCGAACAAGACCGGTTGCAGGATGATCCCCGCGCTACCCGTTTGCATATCTTCTTTCCAAACAAAACTTCTGTAATGATCGGCAGCAGCGATCCGCACAACGGCGCGGCTGCAATCATGGGGATCGTTCGCCAGTCCATGCCCGCCGAGGCGCCGAGCCGCTCCACGATGAAACTTGCCGAGGCGATCGAGGTATTCATGGATCGCAGCGAACAGACGCGTTTGCTGCGGCAAGGGATGCAGGCGGTGGATCTCGGCGCGGCGCCCGGCGGATGGACCTGGCAACTGGTCAAGCGCGGCATCCGCGTGACCGCGGTGGACAACGGCCCGATGAAAGGCGTGCTGGCGAATCATCCGCTGGTGCAACATCTCAAGCAGGACGGCTTCAAATACGCACCGCGAAAAGCGGTGGACTGGCTGGTATGCGACATGGTGGAGCAACCTTCCAAAGTCGCCACGCTGATCGGTGAATGGTTTGCGGCAGGCTGGTGCAAACACTCGATCTTCAATTTGAAACTCCCGATGAAGCAGCGCGTCGCCGCGCTCGACAGCGCATTGGGCGGCATCCGCAAACGGCTGGATGAAGAAGGCATCAACTACCGCATGATGGCGAAACAGCTATATCATGACCGCGAAGAAGTGACGGTTTTTTTGACGAAGACTAAGGGTTGAGATCAGGAACGTGGCCCTTATTGTTATTGACCTTTGCCTGTCCACTGGGTAGTCTGCCAGCACAAATTTAAGCTTCGTCTGGGGAATCTGTGGGTAAATATTGGCTCTGTAAGCATGTCAACTCTTTGATATATAGCAATATTAATGGTGCAGAATCCGTATGATTTTCTTGGGGTCACTTTGGCTTTGTTATTCAAAACACCTACCGTTTCTTTGGCTGGCTGATTTTGCACTGATGCCTGAATTGTTAAATGGCAGCCAATGTAGGCAAATAACGACCGTTGCAGACTTATCGACGGCGGCGGGCATGGTCCCTACTCAGACCATGAATGCTCGCCGCCGTCGATAAGTCAACATCGACATGAATCGCCTTCAGCATACCCTACTCAATAATTAAACCGGCTTCTGCACAGATAATCTGCCAAAATCACCCACAGATTCCCATGACGAACCAAATTTAATGAACAGGATAAAACAATGAAAATTGCCGGTAAGCGAAAGGAGAGAGACATCACGTTTCACGCCGATGGAGCGTTACTGCGCGAGGGTGCCCTGTTCAACACCGAGATGCAAAAAATGCAGTCCACTTTCCGTTTTCCGCGCGGCGTGTTTCGCTATAGATCCCATGAAGAAGCGGATCGGCACATGATGGAATGCGTGGTTAATTCCATGGTCGCAGTTCAGAAAATCAGGCATGGCTGAAAAAGAGTATGCACGACCCGCAACGATAGATGACCTGAAAACGGTCATTCAAGCGCTTAACGAAAACAAGGTTGATTACTTCCTGATTGGCGGATATGCCCTGTTTGCTCACGGCTACTATCGCGCCACAACCGACATAGACATTCTTGTCCCGCCAACCAGCGAACAGGCCAAACGGGTAATAAAGGCATTGCTGGTGTTGCCCGAAAGAGCAAGTGAACAAATTGATCCTGCATGGTTCGGCGAAGGCGAAACGATACGTGTGGCCGACGAATTCGTGGTGGATTTGCTGTTCAACGCTTGCGGCGAAACCAACAAAACACTTGCACGCTACGCCGAAATTGTTGACCTCGATGGCATTCCGGTGCGCACACTTTCTCTAGAAGGGTTGCTGCTGACCAAGCAATCCGTACGCGACAAGGATGTGATGGACAGAGGAGTTGCTGGATTCCCGCCTTCGCGGGGATGACAAAGCTAATGGATTATTTGGGTGAAGAAGCACCCGCATCCAGCCGCACAATAAAACTCTCCAACTCCTTCGGCAACGGCGCAACCAACCTCATCGCCTCCCCCGTCAACGGATGCGCGAACGCGATGCTGTAGGCATGCAGGAACATGCGCTTCAATCCCTGTTTCATCAACACCTTGTTACGCGTGAAGTCGCCGTACTTGTCGTCACCGGCGATCGGAAAGCCGAGGTGCGCGAGATGCACGCGGATCTGGTGAGTGCGTCCGGTCTTGAGTTGTGCTTCCAATAAAGAAAATTCCGGCCAGCTTTTTTGCAGCGCGAAGATGGTATGCGAGGCTTGCCCGTCTTCCCTGACTATCACGCGCTTCTCGCCTTGCGGGGTGTCGAATTTGTGTAGCGGCAATTTGACGTGTTGTTTGGCGTTCTTCCACTGTCCCAGCACCAGCGTGAAATAACGTTTGTCGCTGTTGCCCTCGCGCATGATCTCGTGCATCGCGGTGAGCGCGGAACGCTTTTTCGCCAGCAGCAGTACGCCGGAAGTTTCGCGGTCTAGTCTGTGCACCAATTCCAGGAACTTGGCTTGCGGGCGGGCGCGGCGCATCTGCTCGATGACTCCGAAGCTAACCCCGCTGCCGCCGTGCACTGCCACGCCGGAAGGTTTGTTCACGGCCACCAGCGCGTCGTCCTCGTAAATGATCGGAAACTCCACCGCCGGGATGTGCGCCTCTTCGATCTCATGCTTTTCCGCGACGCGGATCGGCGGGATGCGCAGCAGGTCGCCCAGTTTCAGCCGGTAGGTCTGGTCGATGCGCTTCTTGTTCACCCGCACTTCACCGCGCAGAATGCGATATACGTGGCTCTTGGGCACGCCTTTCAGATGCTTGAACAGGAAATTGTCGATGCGCTGCGCTTCGCCACTTTCGTCGATTGTCAGAAAAGTAACAGAATCTTTGCTTAAACCATTCATTTTGCTTATACTTCGCCGTTCGCGCGTTTTGGGATTGGGTAAGTTTGGGATGTAATTTTATTCCTACGCCAGAAATACTGGCCGCCAAGGATTGTTTGGCACAAGCGACGGCGCAATGCACCAAAGGTAGGCAATTCTCTATAACCAGCGACTTGGCTGTCGTCTTTATGACAGCCTAGTCGAATGGCTAGTAGTTTCATCAAGCCCTTGCGGGCTTGAGAAATTGTCACCACCGCCACCCTTCCAGCCGCAGCCCGGTTAATATCACTCACCGGAACCAGCAGTGATAGTAATTGATTTACGCGCTCAAAGCACCTGTGGATTTTCCGTGATGCAGCCATGGCTGCACCACCCCTGAGGAACTTTTGCAACAGTCGGCATAGCGGATGCAATGCACCCGCAACCACGATACAGAAGTCCCAGAGAACAAATTTTTTAAGACTAGCTACCAATAGAGAACTGAATTGACCAACCGAATGCACATTACAAGACTGTTTGCACGATTGCTCCTCTCTCACGCCTAACCGCGTGTAGCCTGGTCTCGCCCGTGTCAGAGCGCGGGAGACAATAAAATGAAACGCATGTTATTTAATGCGACACAACCGGAAGAACTCCGTGTCGCCATTGTTGACGGTCAGAAACTCATCGACCTGGACATTGAAACCGCCGGTAAAGAGCAACGCAAAAGCAACATCTACAAAGCTGTCATCACCCGCCTCGAGCCCAGTCTCGAAGCCTGTTTCGTCGAATACGGCGGCAACCGGCACGGCTTCCTGCCATTCAAAGAAGTAGCCCCGCAGTTTTACCAACCCGGCAGCGGCAGCAGACCCTCGATCAAGGAAGCCTTGCGCGAAGGCCAGGAATTGCTGGTGCAGGTGGAAAAAGACGAGCGCGGCAACAAGGGCGCAGCACTGACCACTTTCATCAGTCTGGCCGGCCGCTACATCGTGCTGATGCCGAACAACCCGAGCGGCGGCGGCGTATCGCGCCGCATCGAAGGCGAGGAACGCAACGAACTGCGCGAAGTGCTGGCGCATGTCGACGTGCCGCAAGGCATGAGCATCATCGCGCGCACCGCCGGTATCGGACGCAACGAAGAAGAGTTGCAATGGGACCTGGACTACCTCAAGCAATTGTGGGATGCAATCGAAGGCGCGGCGAAATCCGAAAAAGCCCCGTCGCTGATCTATCTGGAAAGCAGCCTGGTGGTGCGCGCCATCCGCGACTACTTCAACCCGGAGATCAGCGAAATCCTGATCGACACCGAAGAAGTCTACCAGCAAGCCCTGGCGTTCATGAGCACGGTGATGCCGGGCAACGTGAACCGCATCAAACGTTATGTGGACGACGTGCCGCTGTTCTCGCGTTTCCAGATCGAGCATCAAATCGAATCCGCCCACGCGCGCGAAGTGCGTCTGCCCTCCGGCGGCGTGATCGTCATCGACCATACCGAGGCGCTGACCGCCATCGACATCAACTCGGCGCGCGCCACCAAAGGCTCTGACATCGAAGCCACCGCGTTCAACACCAACCTTGAGGCGGCGGAAGAAATCGCCCGCCAGCTGCGCTTGCGCGACTTGGGCGGGCTGATCGTGATCGACTTCATCGACATGGAAAGTAACCGCAACCAGCGCGATGTCGAGGATCGTTTGCGCGATTCGCTGCATTACGATCGTGCCCGTGTGCAGACCGCCAAGATCTCGCGCTTCGGCCTGCTGGAACTGTCGCGCCAGCGTCTGGCACCCAGCCTGGGCGAAAGCAACTACATCGCCTGCCCGCGTTGCAGCGGCATGGGCCACATACGCGGCATCGAGTCTTCCGCCCTACACATCCTGCGCATCATCCAGGAAGAAGCCATGAAGGAAAGCAGCGCGGCGATACACGTGCAAGTGCCGGTGGATGTCGCGACTTTCCTGTTGAACGAGAAACGCGCCGACATCCATCGCATCGAATCGCGCCTGAAAGTGGGCATCACGCTGATACCCAACCCGCATCTGGAGACGCCCAACTACAGCATCAACCGCCTGCGCCAGGATGACATGAACAGCGATGTGTTGCAGGCCAGCTACAAACTGGTGGAAAAACCGGCCGAAGAAAAGCCGCTGACCGCCGCACAAGAGCAGCAAAAAGCCACTCGTGCGCAAGCCGTGGTGCAGGGCGTCACACCGATGCAACCCGCGCCGATGAAGGCTGAAGCAGCCCAGCCTTCGATGTTCGGCAAATTCTTCGCCTGGATCAAATCGTTGGCTGAGGAAGAACAACCCAAAGCCAAGCCGGCGGCAAGCAGGCCGCGCAACGCTCCGCGTTCCGAACGCGGTGAGCGTCCTGAGGGCGGCGGCAAACGCCGCGGACGTGGTGAACGCAGCGAAGGCGGCGGTAATCGCGATCGCAACGAACCGCGCAGCGGCCAAAAGCCGGCACAAGCTGAAGCCAAGCCACAGGAGCCGCGTCAACCCAAGCCGCCGCGCCCACCGCGGGTAGCTGTGGAAGGGTCGCCGCAAACCCCCGTAAAGGGGACGCCGCCAGATGCTCGCCCTTCGGGCGATCTTGGCGCAGGCGGCGGGGCACCCGTGCTCCTTGCGGGGCTCGAAGAAAAGCCGGTGCTGGAAAGCCAGGTTGCCGCTGCTGCGCTAGAACAAGCCGAAGCAGGCAGCCCGCCACGCGAAGGTGCTCGTCGTCGCGGTCGCCGCGGTGGACGCCGCGAACGTGAACATCGCGAAAATGCGGCGCAAAACGCCGCAGGGTTGGCAACGAATGGCGAAGCCGTCATCGTGCAGCAATCTTTCGAACAGATGGACACCGCACCGGTCAGCGTAGGGCCGACGGAATATATCGCCTTCCCCGATGGATTCGTTAAACCAAGCGAATACATCGCCATGCCGACGATTTTCACCCCGAGCCTGCCGGCGGTAGTGGCACCGAGCCTGCCTGCGGTTGTGACACCGGCCCACGTAGCCAAGACATCAGGCAGCGGCCACGGCCTGGTTCAAATCGAGACCGATCCGGTCAAGTTAAGCACAGTGGCGCAGGTCACCGCCACCCCAGCTGAAAGACACACGCCGCGTCGCCGCGAGCGTCAGCGTGAAGTGTATGTGGAGAATGAACCGCTGGTGCAAATCGAGACACAACATCCGCAGGGATAAACTGGCGATAAATTCGGTTTGCATGATGCAAGGCTATGTCGCGAAGTGTTGTTGACGAATCTCCTCCAACAACCCCTGCGCCGCATCCTCCACCATGTCCAGCACACGCTCGAAACCATTCGCGCCGCCGTAATACGGATCAGGCACTTCGCGCTCCGCATAATGGCGCGCATATTCTAGGAACAGCCGCGCCTGGGTATCGCTGTCCGGCGGAGTGATGCGTTGCAGAATGGCGAGGTTGGCCCTGTCCATCGCCAGCACATAATCGAAACGGCGGAAGTCGCCCTCCCCCACCTGCCGGCCGCGCTGCTTGCTCATGTCATAACCGCGCTGCTGTGCCGCGCGCTGCGCGCGCGAATCCGGCGGATCACCGATGTGATAATCATGCGTCCCGGCCGAATCGATCAAAATGTGCTCGGACAAACCGGCATTCTCGACATAGTGGCGAAACACCGCCTCCGCCGTGGGCGAGCGGCAGATGTTGCCCATGCAAACAAACAGAACTTTGATTTCTGTACTCATTTTTATCTTGCATTTCCTTGAATCAAACACGCCGTCATTGTAGCCGCGCAGCCGCACAAAAATATTACTTGACCAATACACTCGGGTTAATTACCATTAGCCCCATTCAATTATCAGGAGTATTACAAATGGAAATCCCAACACGCGACGGCGACGGATATCTCAGCGATATGAATGTCTGGACACCGGAAATCGCGCAGGCCATGGCCGAGGCCGACAATTACGAATTGAATGACATGAAATGGGCGCACATCATGAAAGCCCGGGAGTTCTACGAAGAATTCGGCACCGTGCCGCCGATCCGGAAATTCGTAAAATATATCGAGCAGGAGCAGAAGGAAGTTTTCGACCTCTGGATGACCGGCCCGATGAAGCCCATCACCAAATACGGCGGTCTGCCGAAACCGACCGGCTGCGTTTGATTTTCATCGTTGCTGCAGCCTGATGAAACAACTGGTGAAGCAACTAGCCATCTGGCTAAGGCAGCAAGCTGCCAAGTCATTGGTTATAGCCATTCGACTAAGCTGGCATAAACGCCAGCAAAGTCGCTGGTTATGCGCGTAGCGCCTCCTTGACGGGGCGCTACGTTGCCCCGACCCCCCATGCAAAAACTCGATCAACTGAATTTCGAAAACACCTACGCTCGTCTGCCGGATAGCTTTCACAGCCGCCTGAATCCCACTCCCCTGCCCGACCCCTATCTGGTCAGTTTCAACGCGAACGCCGCCCGCCTGATCGATCTCGATAGCGAAGAAATGTCGCGCGCCGATTTCGCCGAGCACTTCACCGGCAACCGCTTGCTGCATGGTGCCGAGCCGCTGTCTATGCTCTACGCCGGACACCAATTCGGCCACTTCGTCCCGCAACTGGGCGACGGGCGCGCGATACTGCTCGGCGAGATCAGGAATCGCGCCGGAGAGCTCTGGGACGTCCAGCTCAAAGGTGCCGGCATCACACCCTATTCGCGCAGCGCCGATGGCCGCGCCGTGCTGCGCTCCAGCATTCGCGAATACCTGTGTTCGGAAGCCATGCATGCACTGGGCATCCCCACCAGCCGCGCCTTGTGCATCGTTGGCAGCGATGAAGAAGTCTATCGCGAAACCATCGAAACCGCCGCCGTGCTCACCCGCCTGGCGCCTTCGCATGTGCGCTTCGGCTCGTTCGAAGTATTCTTCCACCGCGGCCAGCATCAACAAATCGCCGCGCTCGCCGATTACGTCATCGCCAGACACTTTCCCAATCTCACAGATGACCCAGAAAAAGCAACGGACAAGTACCGCTTGTTCCTGAATGAAGTCACCCAGCGTACCGCCCGGCTGATGGCTCAGTGGCAAGCGGTCGGCTTCTCGCATGGCGTGATGAACACCGACAACATGTCCATACTCGGGCTGACTTTCGACTATGGCCCGTTCGGCTTTATGGAAAGTTACGACCCCGGCTACATTTGCAACCACTCCGATCCTCGTGGGCGCTATGCTTTTGATCGACAGCCGCAAGTCGGCCTGTGGAATCTTGCCTGCCTGGCACAAGCCCTGTCGCCGCTCATTCACACAGCGGCAGCACACGCCGTGCTGGACGGCTATGCCCCGGCCTATCACCAACACCATGTAGCATTGATGGGTGCCAAACTGGGGCTGAGCAACGCCACCCAGGATGATATTCAACTGATCGTGCCGCTGCTGGAAATGATGCACGCCAGCCAGCTCGATTACACCAACCTGTTTCGCAGCCTGGGGAATTTCAACTCAGCAGCGGATGCAACAAACAACCTGTTGCGCGACCAGTTCATCGACCATGCAGCGTTCGATGTCTGGGCCGAAGCCTATCGCGCGCGCCTGCAACACGAACCTGGCACGGACAGCGAACGCAAAGCGCGCATGGACGCGGTCAATCCCAAATACATCCTGCGCAATTATTTGGCGCAAATCGCGATCGAGAAAGCTGAGAAGAACCGCGACTTTTCCGAGATCGACCGTCTGCTGAACTTGCTCAGCAAACCGTTCGACGAACAGCCGGAGATGGAGAGTTATGCTGCGTCGCCGCCGGAATGGGCGCGACAGATTGAAGTGAGCTGCTCGTCCTGAACAATCCCTGATACTAAGTTATCGAGCTTGTATTGATTTGCTATTGATTCTCTTCACCTCCCCTGATAAAACGACTAGCCATTCGACTAAGCTGTCAAAAAACGATAGCCAAGTCGCTGGTTATGACAAGGGGAGGACGGGAGGGGTTGCCGCTTCGGTGTCTCCTTAGCTTGGCCGACGCACGAATATCGCCGCAACTTCCTTCTTTGGCTTGCTGCCAGGTTGATCTGGCTGTTTGACAGGGGTGGCGCTGCTGGTCGGTTCGTAAGGTTTATCGAACCACGGATCATGGCTGGGCTTTTTCAGTGCGGCAGGACGCGGCTCGCGGCTGCGCTCTGCATGTTCACCTCGCGGCGCATGGCTGCGTTCATGATGTTCACCGCGCGGCGCTCTACTGGCCTTCGCAGCGTGAGGCACGACCGCAGTTTCTTTTTCAATCTCGCACTTGATCAGTTTCTCGATTTCCTTCAGGTATTTTTCTTCTTCCGGCGATACCAGCGAAATCGCTTTACCGGAAGCGCCCGCACGGCCGGTACGGCCGATGCGGTGGACGTAATCTTCCGGGGCTCTGGATATTTCGTAGTTGATCACCATGGGCAGCTGGTCGATATCCAGGCCACGGGCGGCGACATCAGTCCCGATCAGAACGGTGACTTTGCCTTGCTTGAAAGCATCGAGTGCCTGCATACGTTCCAGCTGGGTTTTATCACCATGGATCGCATCAGCGGCAACGCCTTCGCGCTGTAACTGCTTGGCGAGGCGGCCGGCGGTGAGCTTGGTTTTGGTGAACACCAGCACTTGCGTCGCATCGCTCCCGCGCAACAGCTGTGCGAGCAGCACGTGTTTGTCTGCTTGCTCGACCAGGTAAACTTTTTGGGTGACGTTTTCAGCGGTGGCATTGCTGCGCGCGACTTCGATCAGCTTGGGCTGGGTCAGAAACTCCGCTGATAATTTTTTGATCTCATTCGAGAACGTGGCCGAGAACATCAAGTTCTGCCGTTGCTTGGGCAACAAAGCCAGAATGCGCTTCAAATCAGGCATAAAGCCCATATCCAGCATGCGATCCGCCTCATCCAGCACCAACATCTGCACCTGATTAAACTGCACCGATTTCATCTCGATGTGATCCAGCAGGCGGCCCGGCGTGGCGACCAGTATTTCCACACCCGTCTTCAGATGTGGCGTCTGCGTCTTGATATCCACCCCGCCAAACACCACCAGTGAGCGCAACTTGCAATGCTTTGCATAGGTCTTCACGCTTTCTTCCACCTGGATCGCCAACTCCCGTGTAGGCACCAATATCAGCGCGCGCACAGGATGGCGCGCAGGCGAAGCGCTGGAACTGGCATGCGGCAACAATTTTTGCAGCATGGGCAGCACAAAAGCAGCCGTCTTGCCGGTACCCGTCTGCGCGCCCGCCATCAAATCGCAACCTTCCAGCACCAGCGGGATGGCTTGAGCCTGAATAGGTGTGGGAGTGGTGTAACCGGACTCGGCTAGCGCCTTGAGGATTTCAGGGGCCAGCTTTAAATCTGCAAAATTAATGGTATTCAATTTTCTAATCTCTTCATAATGATCGGGGACAGACTTCCCCCAGTTCGAACCCCGACATTATACGCCACCGTCTAAAATACACATTCTCCTTACCATAACCATTTTATTTGTAAGACAAGCTGAACGCCCGTGATGATTTATTGCTGATGATTCATCGCTTGCGTAACGGGTCAAGCAGAGATGACAAACCGTTGTGATCCAATTCCTGCATCAGCGCCAACAGCAGACCGATCTCGCCGGGCGGGAAGCCCTTGCGAGCGAACCAATTGAGATACCGGCCGGGCAGGTCGGCGATCAACCGGCCTTTGTACTTGCCGTAAGGCATGACGCGGGTAACCAGCAACTGCAAGTGTTCGTGATTCATCCTAATACACAGGTTCTATTGATTCGTTCGTTTGCGATTATTGAGTATTCCATAATTCATTACACCGTTCACCCTGAGGTATCGAAGGGTGGACTCTTGCGTCAACCTTGGGCTTCGATACCTCAGCCCGAACGGGGATGTTGTCGCAAATTATGGAATGCTCAATAAGAAAATAATTCGTGCTTGGCACTTTTATTCTTCTCCGCATCAAAATCCGAAGGTGAAACTAAATTCGGGATAGGTTTCGCTACATGTACCGTAAACCGATTCTTGGCAATCAAGGTAGGACTCATGAACGAAACCGGCACCAACATAGGAATTGGATCCGGTAGGGATATAGATCCCGGCGCGTCCGCCGACCGAATTGATGCCGGGCAGGCCATCGACAGCGGTGTGGCGATAAAACCCGCCGACATACGGCTGCACCGAAGACGCCTGATAGAAAACGTATTGCGCAAAAGGCGCATACTTGGTGATACCAGGACCACCCCCCGACCAATGCTCGAAGGAAAACCCGACACCCAGCCCATCCTGTACGTAATGGGTCGCGCTCGCCCCAATCACGAAATAGTTATTGTCGAAGGCATAACCACTCCCTGCCATCAGCGCAAAATAAGTACGCCCCTGCCCGAACATTCCGCCCTCCTCGGCAGCACGCACCGGAAAAGCCGACAATACCAGCAGCATAGTTACCAGTAGTCTGTTCATTGATATGCCCCTTTGCAAGCACGATTAGGAATTTGAGTTTGTTCGTTCGTTTGCATGTCTGAAAACAATTCGAGCCTGGTCCGCTTAATTTTCGAAAAAGAAGCCGATGCGCGCGCGAAGCTGGAAGAACTATATCTGATCCTGGTGAAGATGGAGCGGTTTGCGTCCGGGTCGAAGCGGACGCGGGTGATCGTTATCATCCAGGACGAGGACGCGAAGGGGCCGCAGCGCCAGCCGCAGCGCGGCTGATTCAGGTGGCTTTGGTGTGCATCGGCACCGGCTTCTTCGGGGCCCCGCCGATCTCGATGCGTTCGTATTCCGCGATCACCTGTGCGCCCAGCAACAGCAGCGTGGCGGCCACTTCCAGGCTGAGCAGCACGATGATGGCCGTGGTGAGCGAGCCATACACCACGCTCACTTGCGACAGCGTGCCGAAATACCAGCCCAGCGCGAGGCGGATCAATTCCCACAGCAGGCCCGCCGTGGCGCCGCCGATCAGCGCGTGCTGCGCCGACAGCCTGCCTACCGGCATGAAGTAGTAGATCGCGGAGATGAGCAGGATCTCCCCGAGTACTCCGGCAACGTAGATCAGCCAGTGCGAGATGCCGCTCAGCGACCAGCTATGTCCCAGGATAACCAGATTCTCGCCGCCTATCGCCACCAGGTCGGCGATCACGAACGTGCCCGCGAACAGCGCCGTGCCGATGCAAACGATGTAGCCGAAAGGCAGCAGCAGCGAAACGAGGAGGTGCCGTCTGTGCTTCTGCACGCGGTGCAGGAAAATCACCGAGATCGCGTTCTCCAGCACCTTGAAGCCGAGCGAGCTGAAAAACAGCATCGTGATGAGCAGCACCCAACCGATCACCGCGCGGTGAGCGAGGAACGCCTTCAGCTCCACCACCACCGCACTGCCTTCGCCCGGCGCCACATACTCCAGCGCCCTGTCCAGCGTCGCCAGCAGCACGTCCTGGTCGATCACTTGCGACAGCGCGATCACCATGAGGATGAGCAGCGGCACGATGGAGAGCAGCGCGTAGTAGGCGACCGCGCCGGCGAGCAGCAGGCCCTGGTTGGCCTGGAAGGCTTTCAGCACCCGGAGCGCGAAGGCGACCGGGTTTTTCAGGACGTAGGTTGTTCTGGGGTCGATGAGCTTCATGGGTGTGATGAGCTTCATGGTTGGCCGGGGTTAGAGAAACGCGGATTTATTCCGTCCGTGCTGATAACCAGCGACTTGGACGTCGTTTTTTGGCGGCTTATAACCAGCCACTTGGTTGTCGTTCTTTGACAACCTAGTGGAATGGCTAGTTGCTTTACCAGTGGGATGGCTAGTCGTTTCAACAGTTGTTTTATCAGCTTGTCGAACCATGTGCGATGCCGCACATTGAACATAAAAGGTGAGCATAATAGCGGTCATGCACGAGTATGCTCACAGACCAAGCTCACTCTGTCCTTGCAGAGCATCAGCGCCAACAGCAGGCCGAACTTGCCGTAACACATCACGCGGGTGACCAACCACTGCAAGGGATCGTGATTCATCTCAAATCTGCCGTTATTGATTCGTCCGTTTGCGCATCTGAAAACAATTCGAGCGTGGCACTTCATGGTTTTTTGCTTGGGCTCTTAGTTAATCTGGGTGACACCACGGCACTGAGGAAAACTGGTACAGCCCCAGAACGCCTTGCCAATATTCGCGCCTTGCTTGGCTGTCCGTTTGACCATGGCACTGCCACACTTTGGGCAACTCGGGTCGGCAGTTGCTGCCGGCGCGCTTTGATGCGTGCGCTGTGCCGTGGTTGTAGTGGCTTGCGGCTGTTGTTGTATTTTCTTGATCATGGCCGTCAATTCAGAGCCATCGATCAGATCAATGTTTCTTCCCTCTGCGAAGGTTTTTGCCTCCTGCGTAAAGACGCCCGAGGTCACCACGAAACCGCCAGCAGCGCCCCCTGCGGCCATGACGCCATATAACTCACGAATGGTTGTAACGCCGACTTTGAATGCTTTCCATTGCTTGCATTGAACCAGAAATTTTTCGCCGTCTTTTCTCAGGACAAGATCAACACCGCCATCGGCTCCACCACCGCCTGTTTCGGTAACCGCGTATCCCCTACGTCGAAATGACTCGCCCACCAGCATCTCGAATTCCTGCCAAGTCATGCCATTGAGTACCGCAGCAGAAGAACCGCCCTGAACGTCTGTGAATAATGCGGCCCGCTTATGCCGCCCAAAAGCGGAAATACCAGCGCCAATCAAAAAAGCGAGTGGAAGCAGGTATTGCCCAAACATCGCAAGAGTCTTACTGAGTTGGTTTGCGACGACATTGCCCATTTGCGCAACCGATGCAGCCGGTGCTACTACAGCGTTTGCATAGTGGTGGAGAACGAAGTATGCAATGAGCGCCAAGAGAACGCCTGCCCACCACGGGAGCATGGCGGCAATGTCGATCAAGTCTTCGAACGCGCTTTGTTTTTTCTTTCTAGTCATGAAACTTTCTCCAGTAGGTACTCGTCAAGAAACCGTGGTTAGTCTTTTATTATTCCACCCGGGTGGCCGACCACTGCAAGGGATCGTGATTTATCTCAATAGTCTGCCATGATTGATTCGTTCGTTAGCATATCTGAAAACAATTCGAGCTTGGCCCTTAATTCCAACTTGTACAACAGGGGATGGCGGTCTTTCCACCACGTTAGCTTGGTGCAGCCCTTGAACGGTTGCGTTATGATCATCCTGCGCTGCAACTTTGAGGGGAGGCCTCAGAGCCTGGCCCATTTAATTTTTACCTCAAAACATTAGGACTAAACGGAACGGAACGGAACTTAAATATCATGGCATGGGATCGAACTGAAGTTGAAGCTACTGTCGCTGACTACTTGCACATGCTGCTACTTGAATTGTCAGGGCAGTCTTACAACAAGACAACCCACCGCCGTGGACTGCTTGCAAAACTAGATAACCGATCAGAAGGCGCAATAGAACTCAAACACCAAAACATTAGTGCCATCCTTATCGAGCTAGGGTTCCCTGATATTACTGGCTACAAGCCTCGCGGGCACTATCAACTCCTCTTGCGTGAGGTCGTTGAGGATCGCATTGCTCAAGATCAGTTGCTCAATAGTGCAGCATTAACCGCATCTTCGGCTCCTGCTGTCACCCCATTGTTTGAGGATTTCAGCAAGCTCCTAGTCGATGCTCCGAGGTTGGCAAGAGCAGCTAGAGAGCCTAACAAAAACTACTATCGACTACCTGTTCCCCAGAAACGTGATTATTTGGAGCGTGAAGCCAAAAACGCTGCGCTCGGTTGTGCTGGAGAGGAATTCATCTTGAACTTTGAACACTTCCGGTTGCACAACCTTGGTCACAAAGCTTTAGCAGATAAAGTGGAGCATGTCGCAAAAACTAAAGGCGATGAACTCGGATACGATATTCTTTCTTTCGAACCATCTGGACGTGAAAGATTTATTGAGGTCAAAACAACGGCTATTGGCAAGGAAACCCCCCTTCTTTGTTAGTCGTGGTGAAGTTAGGTTTGCTCAAGAACACACAAAGGAGTTTCACCTTTATCGCCTGTTTGAGTTCAGAAAATTTCCAAAAATGTTTGATTTGCCGGGCTCTGTTGAGAGTCACTGCCTGATGAACCCGGTAAGTTACATTTGCGAATTTTCATAGCCAACCCTAAATGCTCTGAAGTTCCCAACTCCCGTAATACATCCCATCGCAATAGATTATTTCTTGATACAGGTAAATTGGCGACGGAATCTCAACGTTGTAGCTTTGCGAAGCCAACTCTTCTCCCCCCTGCAAACCCGATACCAATGTCCGATAGATATATACAGTGAAACCACTTAAGCGGGCCAATCCACGGGCCATCCGGCCCCCAGTTGTCCATCTCCTCGTCAGCCACGGCGCGTCCATGTAGCAGCTTGAGATACATTCCCGGCACCGTCGGTTTGAGATCGTGGGTGTGTTGCTTCATAAGCTCATGATCCGCTGCGGCGGCAAGAATGAAATCTTGTGGACGGCACTTCAAATTGTCTTGAATTAACGATTCCAATCTTTCTTGAAACCCATCTCCGCCGCTTAGTATCGCTTTACCTGCGCTTTTGCAACATATACTAGAGCGCTTGAATAGTCGATGTGGCTGCTCATACATTACCCCCTGACATTTTCTGAAAACCTCGATTAATCTGCGCTGGGCTGATGGGCAGCTTGGATTAAACGCGCAATTTTATTTATCTGCCTCGACAGTCCAATAGGCGTTCAAGAATTTAATCGACTTGGAATTCGAAACTCGACATCAATCCCTTGGTGAGATTTTTCTGTGACCAAGTAGCATATGCGATTAACAAAATGGTATCCGGGAGTAATCCACTGGTCATTGCTAGAACCACCTTCCAGCACTGTCCACAGATTAAGAGGCATCCAATTCTCGGACTGTATCAAGGTCTTTGCCGAAGGTTTCCAGACCCAATCCGCCCCAAATGTCGTGGCACGCATCAGGGTGGCGATATGGCTTGAAATACTCATAGAAAGTATCTTCGTGAAGCACAACCGGAGTAATCATGAGGATCAAAGGCGGTCAACAACATTAATTTTTCTAACACCTGTTTATATAAACGCCGCCGCAGAAACACCAAAGCGCACAGCCGATGCCTAGTCTAGCCGCGCGTTGAACTCGCCCTTGCCGCTGCGCGGCGGACCGGTGCAGCTTCGCTACTCGTACCGCAAAAAATCCTCCGCCGTGGCATCGGCGCCGAAACGGTCGATCAGGTTTTCGATTTCAGGCATCAGCACGTCGTCCTCATCCTCATCCAAAATACCCTCGCCTACCAAGCGGCCGGCCAAGCCGTTGACTATCGCTTCCTTAACCACTTCGAGGGTTGCTGGATTTTCCCGATTCTCATCGCTCACGACTTCTTCTATCACTCTCGAAAGTTGTTCGCTGGCAAAGGCATATATGAAGTCGACCGCTGCCGCCGATTCTCCAAACTCCTCGATCAGCGCATCCAGTTCATCAATGAGCGATTCGCCGGTGTCGAAGTGGTGCATCTGTTCGGTTTCATTGATTTCGGCAGGCAATTCATTCGTGATGAATGAGCGAATTGAGGCAAGCGTTACCGGCTCGTCGGTGTCCAATTGGTTGATTATGGTTTCGATGAGGCTGGTCAGTTCCGGGCTTACGCGGCTGGCGATGTCAATCGGATTGCGGATCATGTTTTACTCTCCTGTTTGATGTTACTAAGGCATGGTGCTGTTCGAACGGACTGGATCAGCGTGCCCTCGGGCAGCAGCGCTTTGTCAAAGCTGGTTGGGCCGTGCCTCCTGCCAAGAACTAGAGTCAGCTTTTCCGCCCGGATTCTGGTGGATTTGGCATTGTAGCGCAATATGATTTTGGAAAAGCTAATGGGGTTAGCTCATGCTGACCCCCTTTAATTCGATCAATTCCAACGATCTCGGCGACGCCAGTGGCGGATGACCATATACCCGCCGATCATGCCACCGAGATGAGCAAAATGCGCCACCCCCGCCTGCGTCCCTGTCACGCCGAGCATCAGTTCGATGCCTGCGTACAGGATCACAAACAGCCATGCGGGCAGGGGTATGGGAGGTAACAATAGTATGATGATCCGATTCGGAAAGCAGATCCCATAAGCGAGCAATAACCCAAACACGCCGCCGGACGCGCCCACGGTGGGATAAATACTGCCGGTGAGACTCGTGACCAGCAACTGCATGACCCCGGCTGATAAGACGCTGGCGAAATACAGTTGGAGGAGCGCCCGTCTCCCCAGCAAATTTTCCAGTTCGCTGCCGAACATCCATAGGCCGTACATGTTGAAGGCGAGGTGAGTGATACTGCCATGCAAGAACGCATAGCTCACGAGTTGCCAAGGCATGAAGCCGGCTTGCAGCGGCCACAGGGCGAGACTGGTGACCATATCCTCACCGGCGCCGGCTTCCAGCAGGAAGCTAGCTATCGTGGCAATGAGGAGAGTTCGAACACCGGACGACACAGTGCGCACGTTAACCTTTCTTCATAGCTAAAGGATTCAGTATCGGTTTGTTTTTCATCCCATCCACCTCGTACCCGCATCATCAGAGAGGATGCAATTTACTCGGACTAAGCCAAAGGGTCAGCATCATTTTTGGTTCTGTCGCATTAACTACCGAGCAGCGGATTCGGTTATTCTGATCGTTTTTCAAAAAGCGGCGTGAAACGAGATGCTTGATACCAAAAGGATGCGATTTCCGATAGATATCATTTTGGTGTGCATCCGATTTTGGTGTGCATCCGTTGGTACGCAGCGTATCCATTGAGTTACCGGCATCTTGAGGAAATGATGGAGGAACGCGGCGTGTGTGTCGATCACTCATCGATCAATCGCTGGGCAATTCGCTTTCTGCCGTT
>CABEDG010000118.1_pt1 | contig 47900 bp, 38 predicted proteins | sample 3132891 | NCBI WGS metagenome assembly CABEDG01 (sample SAMEA5534329, study PRJEB31848) | metagenome | biome: tundra; feature: field; material: soil | place: USA | collected 2013-05 | depth 0.15 m
GCTCTTCGATAACACCCGCTTTTACGCTATCCCGGCATGAGCAAAAATTACATCAAAAAAACTTGCAACCGAACAGAGTATCTACAAATTTCTGATTTTTTCAGGATAAAGCTTTTCACCGGAGTTTAAAAAATGTGCGGAATCGTAGGTGCTGTGGCGCAACGCAATGTCGTGCCGATGTTGTTGGAAGGGCTGCAACGCCTGGAATATCGCGGCTACGACTCGGCCGGTTTGGTGGTGGTGCATGACGGGCAGCTGGAGCGTGTGCGCAGCATCGGGCGAGTCGCTGACCTCACCGAAAAAAGCGCGAACACCCAAGGCCATATCGGCATTGCGCATACCCGCTGGGCGACGCATGGTGTTCCCAGCGAACGCAATGCTCACCCGCACATCAGCAAAAATCACATCGCCGTGGTGCATAACGGCATCATCGAAAACTACGAGGCATTGCGTATCCGCCTGACCGCCGCAGGCTATGAATTCACCTCGGACACCGACACTGAAGTCATTGCCCACTTGATCCACAGTTACTACGCGCGCGGCAACTCCTTGCTGACAGCAACGCAAGCATCGCTTGCCGAGCTAGTGGGTGCTTACGCCATTGGCGTCATCGCGGCGGACAATCCCGATCAACTTATTTGTGCGCGACGCGGCAGTCCGTTGTTGCTGGGCGTGGGCATCGGGGAACATTTCATCGCGTCGGATGTTTCCGCGCTGTTGCCTGTGACGCGCAAAGTCGTCTATCTCGAGGAAGGCGACGTGGTCGAAGTGGGGCGACGCAGTTATCAAATCTTCGATGCGACGGGAAAGCGCGTAGAGCGTGCCGTGCAGATCAGCGAGCTGAGCAACGAGAGCGTGCAGTTGGGCGAGTACCGCCATTACATGCAGAAGGAAATCCATGAACAGCCGCAAGCACTGGCAGACACGCTCGAATCGGTGTGCAACAGCCAGTCGCTGGTGCCGGGAATCTTTGGCGCGGAAGCGGCGGCGACATTTGCCGATATCAACAGCATCCTGATCTTGGCTTGTGGAACCAGCTACCACGCCGGATTGGTGGCACGTTTCTGGTTGGAGGAAATCGCGGGAATTCCGTGCAACGTGGAAATCGCCAGCGAATACCGTTATCGCACCAGTGTGCCCAATCCGAAAGCACTGGTCGTCGTCATTTCCCAGTCGGGTGAGACAGCGGACACACTGGCTGCGCTGAACCATGCCAAGGCGCTAGGACACAGCCATACCCTCGCCATTTGTAACGTACCGGAAAGCGCGCTGGTCAGACTGTGCAAATTGCGCATGCTCACACGCGCCGGCCCGGAGATCGGAGTGGCTTCTACCAAGGCCTTCACCACACAACTTGCCGCGCTGTTCTTGTTGACGCTGGTGTTCGCCAAGCAGCGCGGGCGATTGACCGCTCAACAAGAACAGTATCATTTGCACGAGTTGCGCCACTTGCCCGGCGCGGTGCAAAAGGTGCTCGAACTGGAACCGCACATCGCCACACTCGCCAAGCGGTTTGCGGGCAAGCATCACGCGCTATTCCTGGGGCGTGGTTTGCACTATCCTATCGCGTTGGAAGGAGCACTCAAACTCAAGGAAATATCGTACATTCACGCCGAAGCCTATCCTGCCGGCGAGCTAAAGCATGGCCCGCTGGCGTTGGTGGACAAGGACATGCCGGTGATCTCGGTTGCGCCGAATGACGCCCTGCTGGAAAAACTGAAATCCAATTTACAGGAAGTGCGCGCTCGCGGCGGTGAGCTGTATGTGTTCGCCGATGCGAACACCCATATCCGCGAGGCGGACGGCATCCACATCATGCAGATGCCCGAACACGCGGGATATTTAAGCCCGATTTTGCATACCATCCCATTGCAGTTGTTGGCCTATTACGTGGCCTTACAAAAGGGTACCGATGTGGACAAGCCCAGAAACCTCGCAAAATCGGTAACGGTAGAATAATTTCACTGAGGATTTTCTCCCGAAAGAACAAACCCGCCTCGGCGGGTTTGTTCTTTGAGTGAAGCACAGCGTTAATTTCAAAAACCGTAAATAGCCGAATGCGCGCCGGCCGCCATGAAAAACAGCATCGGGATCGACAGCATCGTGTTGGTACGCGAAGCAAGGAAGGCGATGCGGCGGGCTTTGACCTTCTCATCATCGGTCGCCGGCTTGAGTCCGAGAATCTTTTTCTGATTGGGCCAGATCAAACCCCAGACATTAAACAACATGATCGTGCCCAGCCAAGCGCCGATGCCGATAGGCACATGGCCAGACTGCAAGGTAAACGCTGCAACGAATGATGATCCGAGCAAAGCCGCGCCCGCAAGCCAAGTCACCAAGGCCGACCAACGGAAATAAAACAATGCGCGCGGCGCGACATGCTTGGTGATGCCCGCTGCCGTGCTGTCGGCAGCTGCGGCTTTGAGCGCCGCGACTTGAACGAAGTTGAAATAATACAGCAGACCTATCCACATGACGCCCGCCATCAAATGCAGCCAGCGCATAATTGCCGGTACGTAGTCCATTTATGATCTCCTTAAACAATAAAGCATCGGAAACGACCGGATATTAAAATTCTCAAATGAGCGCATGTGCAAGGGTATACAGCGCAACGGTTAAAACAAGGCCAGAAATTACAGTGCCCCACAATGAGTCCAGTGGATTTTTCATGATTTTTTGATCCTTTAACTATTGAGAGATGTTCGGTGTTTGGTTTAATACCATACTGCGGTACTAAGGAATGACTGTATAGTATTTTAATGGCAACGGCAATAGACATCATGTTTCAGCGCATGTTGAAAGTAAAAATTTCAAATGCGATAAGACCCAATAACATCAGGCTGATCAGTGTCAGCAATGTGTTGTAACGCCTATGCTGCTTTAGAATTTTGTGCAGCAATTCATCGTTGCGATTAACGGTGTCGTTGGTCAGATAACGGTGCAGCAGGCGCGGTAACTGCGGTAGCAGGATAGCGTAATTCGGGGCTTCGGCACGCAGTGATTTAAGAAACCCGCGCCAACCCACCTGCTCGCTCATCCAGCGTTCCAGCCACGGTTTGGCGGTCTTCCACAAATCCAGCTCGGGATCGAGTTGCAAACCCAGTCCTTCGATATTGAGCAGCGTTTTTTGCAACAATACCAATTGCGGTTGGACTTCGATGCCGAAGCGGCGAGAAGTCTGGAACAGGCGCAACAGCACGCGTCCGAATGAAACCTCGCGCAGCGGTTTGTCAAAGATCGGTTCGCATACCGCGCGTATGGCCGCTTCCAGCTCGTCCACGCGCGTATCAATGGGCGCCCAACCCGATTCTACATGCACCTCGGCGACACGTTTATAATCACGGCGGAAAAACGCGATAAAGTTTTGCGCGAGATAATGTTTGTCGGTGTCGGTGAGCGTGCCCATGATGCCGAAATCCAGCGCGATATATTGACCGTTCGCCGCAACCTGAACATTGCCCGGGTGCATGTCGGCGTGAAAAAAGCCGTCACGGAATACCTGCGTATAAAAAATCTCCACCCCATTTCTGGCCAGCAAGGGAATGTCCACCCCGGCATTACGCAATTCGTCCACCTGGCTGATAGAGATACCATACATGCGCTCCATTACCATTACCTGGGTGCTGCAATAATCCCAATACATCTCGGGAACCAGGAGCAGCGGGGAGTTGGCAAAGTTGCGCCTGAGCAGGCTGGCATTGGCCGCCTCGCGCATCAAATCAAGCTCGTCTTCCAGATGTTTTTCAAATTCGGTAATCACCTCGCGTGGCTTGAGGCGGCGACCGTCTGCCCACAACCACTCCATCAAATCAGCGGCCACTTTCAGCAGTGCAATGTCATGCGCGATGATGTTGGTGATGCCCGGACGCAAAATCTTGACAGCGACTTCACGACCATCCGGCAGCACTGCAAAATGCACTTGTGCCACCGATGCGCTGGCGACGGGCGTATCCTCAAAGCTTTGAAATACCTCCCGCAAAGGCTTGCGGTAAGCGGTTTCCAGCACCGCGACGGCTTGTGCTGAAGGAAACGGCGGCACTTGATCTTGCAGCTTGGCAAGCTCGTCGGCGATGTCGGTTGGTATCAAGTCGCGTCGCGTGGAAAGCATTTGTCCGAATTTAACGAAGATCGGCCCGAGGTTTTCCAATGCCAAGCGCAGTCTCACGGCGCGTGGTTTGGAGGTGTTGCGCAGGAACAGCAACATGTTCAGCGGCACGCGCATCCAGCGCACCCGCTCATGTGCGAGCAGGAACTCATCCAGCCCGAAACGCAGCGCCACGAAAATGATTGTGATCAAACGGAATATGCGCATGTTTAGATTTTTCTGGCAGCAAGCAAACGGCCGATGCGCTGTTCCAGTCGCGCCACATCGTCGCGCAGCGTATCCACCTGCTGCATGAACGCGGATATTTGCTGTGGCTTGGCCAGCAGCGGGCGTTCCTCCGTCCAGTATTCCGCTGCGGCCTGTGACAGATTTACCGCAGTGTCGCGCAACTGTTGCTGAGTGCTATGCAAGGTTTGCACGATGCGCTCGGCTGCGACATCGCCGGTGACGCGGCTTAAATCCTCCGCTACATCCCAGCGCAGATTGCGCGACAGGAAAAAGATTTCCGTCAGCAACCCGGCATCGCCTTCGCTGCGAATTTCGGTATGCGCCTTTTCATCATGCAGAACGAGTCGTGGTAATAGTGACGGTGCGACCATACACAACGCATCGGCGCTAGTGGCCACATCTGCACTGCGGAGCGAGCCGTCATCGAGTATTGTGTAGGCAAACGAAAACGGCGCGATGTCAAACCGCGCCGTCTTTCCCGCAAACCGCGCAAGACGCTGTAATGCCCAACTGTTCTGCGTGAGCAGGTGATTCAGTGCTGTGGCAGAAGGATGGGCGAACACGATGAATTAATGCAAAGTGGTTTGCTGGATCCCTGCTAATAACCATACTGATTTCTGGCCGAGCAGATTTTTCTGCACATGCCAGATTTCATCCACGGTTTCCGGCGTGTCGTTGTTCTCGCGCAACTGACCGGTGAAACGCACGCTGGCAATTGCCAGATCGCCCTCGTTCGCAACTTCCAGTAATTCGCCGTTAATCGCCAGCACGTCAGTTTTCTGCGGCGTATTGTCGCGTTCCTGGATCTGCATTGAGATTTCTGCGAACATTTCCGGAGTGGTGTATTCGCGGATGTCGTTCAAGTCCTTGCGGTCATTCGCGGCCTGCAAGCGGATGAACGAAGTCTTCGCGCTGCGCAGAAAACTTTCTACCGGGAAATCTGCCGGGATCCCGCTTGCCACAGATGCGGCAACGGGCGCGGAACTGCCGCCATACACGTTCTGCCGCACGGGCTCAGGCTCTGTGTATGACGCACCGCTGCCTGTATATTGCATCGGCTGTGGTTTGCGAAATTTCGAGATAAGGAACATCACCACCCCGGCCGCGAGCAACGCCATCAGAATGCCGCCCATCACGCCGCCCAAACCACCCCCCGCAAACATAGCGCCCAAACCCGCGCCTATCGCCAAGCCAGCCAGGGGGCCGAGCCACTTGTTGCCGGCCGGTGCGGGTGTTGCGCCTGGAGTCGGAGCAGCAACGGGCGCTTGCGCCTGTTGCGGAGCCATCGAACGCTGCTTGCCAAAACTGCCACCACCGCCAAAACGCTTGGCTTCCGCCATCGCGGCAAACAAACTCAGGCAGGTCAAGGCAATCGTCAACAACATCAAAAATCGTTTCATGTATTCCTCATTGGGTGGATAAAGCAAAGCGGGTCGAAGTATAACACTGGCAACTGCACCCACGGTTGCGGCGGTACGTCAGGCAACGCCATGGGGAAAAATTTCTAAGCTCAACTCCGTTACGAGCAAGTCATTTCATTTTGGAAGGCAAGCGGATCGTCTCGCCGTCAACCGCGAACACGCCTCTGCCTTGATGATGAATCGTCCGCGGATGTTTCTGCATCGGGTCTATCCACGCCTTCAGCACCTCAAGGATGAAAAAATTGTATTTGGTCACCATCTTCGTATCAACGACCTTGCATTCAAGATTGGCATAACACTCGTCGATGAGCGGTGCCTGGACGTATGAGGCGGCCATAGGCGTGAGACTAAATTTCTTGAACTTGTCGACCTTTCGTCCGGAACTGTTTCCGCAACCCACCACCTTTTTTGCAAGTGCCGCCGTCGGGATGTTGATCACGCACTCCTTGCTTGCCCTCAAGATATCGAACGAGTAGTTCCGGTTGCTGATAACGCATCCCACCAGCGGCGGCTCAAATTCGAGCATGGTATGCCACGACATGGTCATGATGTTCGCGCGGCCCTTGTTGGCGGTCGTGACCAGCACGACCGGCCCCGGCTCGAGCAGGCGATAGACTTTGGACAAGGGAAAGGATTTTTTTGACATTTCAACACCTCATTTATCTTCCAACGTTGTAACAGTATCCACGTCTTATTCGGCTTGTCAAAACGGCAGCTCGCACGCCAAGTTCAGCGGTGCTGCGCTGCGCGGATGTGCGAAGCTTAGCGTCTGCGCGTGAAGCAGCAGTCGTTCTGCTCCGCTACTGGCTTCCCCTCCATACAACAAGTCGCCAAGAATCGGATGCCCAATGGCCGCCATGTGCACCCGCAACTGGTGGGTGCGACCGGTTACCGCTTCCAGTGCGACGCGGCTGGTGTTCATGACCGCATCATGCGCCAGCACGCGGTAGCGCGTGAGCGAGGGTTTGCCGATGGCGAAATCTATCTTTTGTCGCGGGCGATTCGGCCAGTCGGAGCCAAGCGGCAGATCCACCTCGCCCACGGTGATCTCGACTCGTCCCGCTAGCATCGCGATATAGCATTTTTTCACCCTGTGCTCACGGAACAAATGGGAAAGTCGGCGCTGCATATCTTCACCCCGGGCAAACACCAGCAAGCCTGAGGTGCTCATGTCCAAGCGGTGCACGCTACGGGCATCCGGAAATTCATTCTGCACACGGGTCGCCAAGCTATCCGTTTTATCCATCCCACGCCCCGGTACCGAAAGCAATCCAGCGGGTTTGTTCGCCACCAAGAGTGACTCGTCACAGTAGACAAGGTCGAGGCCGCAGTCGCGTGGTGGGTTGTAAGTTGCTTGGGACACAGTCGTATGTAGTAATGCAGCGTGAGTATTGCGCACGATGTGGTTAGAGGTTCCCGTTAGAAATTGCCTGTATTAGTCACGCAAAGCTGATACCCATTAATTTCTTTAATTTCTTTTGTCCACGATTGGATTTGCGGCGAAAAAAGTCAGCACTACTTCGCATCCCTGTGTTGAACATGAGTAGGCGAGATCGAGAACTCAACAACTTCGGCAGGATTCTCGGCAAATGATTGCCCCAGGCTGATGGAGCCATTTCCCTGCAAGGAAATTTCTTCGCGGGTGATGTGCACCACATTGCCGTCGCTGAAACGAATATAGGTTCCATTGATACTCTGATCGGCGACGATGAATTGGCCGAAACGCAATTCGATGCGGATATGCAGACGCGAAGCAAAATCATTTTGCACGACGATATCGCAAGTTTCTCCCCGTCCCAATGCTACACTCCTGCGTTCTTTGTTAACCTTGAGCGACTGGTCGTGATAACGCAAAATCATTTCATCGTTATTGTCCGGAGACTTGCGGTATGCTGGTATGCCGAAACGTGTGTTCTGTGTGTCCTCCTGTTCACAGATAACCTGGTAAATCTCGTGATGCTCCTGCTTGCCTTTGAATTCGGCACGCATGATTTGACGCATATTGTTCCGCAAATCGGGAGGCAAGGCGTCAAACACCGCCTGAGTCGCCATGATTTGGTCTGCCCTGGTTATCGCGGCGACACGTGCGGCGACATTGACGGTGTTACCAAATACATCATTGGACTCTTTGATCACCTCGCCATAGTTAAAGCCGATGCGGATGTGCAAGGGAATACCGTCTAATGGCCGATCATTTTCCACCGCTACCTGCATAGCGCAGGCGGCATAAAAGGCGGCTTCAGCACTCGGGAAGGTGACCATGACCTCATCGCCTATGGTCTTGATCAGCGTACCTTGATAGACGGAAATTTTGCCGGCCATGGTGTTGATACAGCGCGATATCATTTTGCGCGCCAAGTCGTCCCCAAGGTTTTCATAGAGTGCCGTGCTGCCGCAAATATCAGCAAACAGGATCGCAAGTTTTTCTATGTGTTGTGGCATATGGAATATTTAGGGGCGGCTAAGATGGTCCACTACATAAAATTGCTTGAATATATTTTTGTATAAAGCAGAATTAAGGGAGCCTCTAAAAATTCAGAGTTCGCCCAAATGCAAGATGCGGAAAAAATTTCACCGCGCCACATATGTTTGATATGTTAGCAAGAAATTTTTTACGCAACGCAGCATAACCAGCCACTTGGTTGCCGTCTTTTGGTGACTTAGTGGAATGGCTAGTAGTTCCATCAGTTGGGATGAAATGTGGATTTTTAGAGGCTCCCTTAAAATTTGTACCCCCGATGCACCGCAACTACGCCGCCGGTCATGTTGAAGTATTTGACCCTCTCCAAACCCGCTTCTTCCATCATGCTTTTTAGCTCCTCCTGCCCCGGATGCATACGGATGGATTCGGCGAGGTAGCGGTAGCTGTCGGCATCGTTGGCGATGAGTTGCCCGATCTTGGGCAACAACTTGAATGAATAAGCGTCGTAAATTTTTTCCAGCGGCTTGGCAATCTTGGAAAATTCCAGAACAATGAGTCGTCCGCCAGGCTTCAGCACACGGCGCATGTCGCGCAATGCAGCGTCCTTGTGGGTGACGTTGCGCAGGCCGAAGGCGATGCTGACACAGTCGAAATAATTGTCCGGAAAGGGCAGTTGTTCGGCATCGCATTGTGTGACCGGCGTGGTGTAACCTTCGTCGAGCAGGCGGTCGCGCCCGACGCGCAGCATGGCATTGTTGATGTCGGTGAGGACGACTTGCCCGCTACTGCCGACTTTCTTGAGAAACAGCCGCGATAAATCTGCCGAGCCGCCCGCCACGTCCAGCACGCGCTGACCCTCGCGCACGCCGCTGATGCTGACCGCAAAACGTTTCCACATGCGATGTAATCCGGCGGACATGAGGTCGTTCATTACGTCATATTTGCTGGCGACCGAGGTGAACACGCCGGCGACGCGTTTGGCTTTTTCTTTCTCGTCTACGGTTTCAAAACCGAAGTGGGTGGTCTTATTCATGGTCTATCCCCGTGGATCATGGCGCCCTCCTCCGTGCCGGTAAGGCTGGCGGCTCTCGTTTGCCGCCTCGAGCCGGTGCAGATACTCTTGCCACAACGCGTCCTGATGCTTGCCCAGATGTTGAAGATATTCCCATGTGTACAGACCGCTGTCGTGGCCGTCGTCGAACTCGATCTTCATGGCATAGCTGCCCACCGGCTCTATGCCGAGCACAGCCACGTCTTGCTTGCCGATTTGCAGCACTTCCTGTCCCGGGCCGTGGCCGCGCACCTCCGCAGAAGGCGAATGCACGCGCAAAAACTCATAAGGCAGACGATAGCGCGAGCCGTCGGCAAAGGCGATTTCCAGTTCGCGCGATTGTTGGTGAAGTGTGATTTCAGTAGGTTGTTCTATCATGATTCATAGCGAACGGATCTTTTTCAATAGCGCGGTAGTGGAACGTTCGTGCAAAAACGGGATGCTGCGCACCGTCCCGCCCCAGCCTTGCACTTCGCTTGCGCCAACGATGTTTTCGATCTGCCAGTCGCCGCCTTTTACCAATACATCGGGGCGGCAGGAGAGTATCAAGTTCAGCGGCGTGTCTTCGTCGAATGGCACGACCAGGCTGACCGATTCCAGCGCCGCAAGCACCATCATGCGGTCTTGCTCGGCGTTGATCGGCCGGTCATCGCCCTTGCCTTGCCGCTTCACCGAGGCATCGCTGTTCACGCCAATGATGAGAGCCGCGCCCAGTGCGCGGGCTTGAGCGAGGTAGGTCACATGACCGCGATGCAGCACATCGAAACAGCCGTTGGTGAACACGATGGGCCGCGGCAATGCGGCTACCCGTGCGGCGAGCTTGTCGGCCGTGCATAGTTTGCGTTCGAAAGCGGGTGCGGAATACATTTAAGGGACCTTTAGTCCAGGTACTCAAACATTCTGATTACGCGCTGCACCCCTTTGGTGGTGCTGGTGACATCGGTGGCGGCATCGGCCTCAGCGTGGTTGACGATGCCCATCAAATATACCGTGCCATTTTCGGTAACGACTTTGATGTGGTCGGCGTTGAAACGTTTGTCGTTCACAAATCGCAGCTTTACGTTAGAGGTGATCAGGCCGTCGTTGCTGCGCGATGCCAGCGAGCTGATGTTTGAGACGGCCAAATCATTGTTTACATCACGCACGTTCTTTATGCCGGAAACGATCTTGCCGATTTCGGTCTTGGTGGATTCGTCCAGCACTTCGCCACTGATCAGCACGTTGTGATTATAGCTTGTCACATTGACGTGCATCACACTTTTGAATTGTTTGTCGATGCGTTCAAATGCCTTGGTTTCGATCTGCTGATCTTCGATAAAGGCATCCCTGCCGCGGCGATCCTGCGCCATCAGGACACCAGCACCCACGCCTACCGCAACGACGGGAAAACAGCCTTGCAGCGAACCGGATACCAGCACGAGCAACAGCAGAGAAACGACGCGCACCGTCATTCCCCCAGCAGAAGATAATCAATGATATCGCACAAACAATGCAAAGTTAGCAAATGTACTTCTTGAATGCGCGCGGTGCTTTGTGCATCCACGCAAATCAATACATCGTCGGCACGCAGCGCGCGAGCCATTTCGCCGCCATCGCGTCCGGTCAGCGCGATCACGCGCATATCGCGTTCGTGAGCGGCATGAATGGCGGCCACCACATTCGGCGAATTGCCGCTGGTGGAAATCGCCAGCAGGCTGTCACCGGGCAAGCCCAGCGCACGCACCTGCTTGGAAAAAATTTGGTTATAGTCGTAATCGTTGGCGATCGAAGTCAGCACCGAACTGTCGGTAGTCAATGCGATACACGCCAGGCCGGGACGCTCTTTTTCAAAGCGATTCAGCAATTCCGCTGCGAAATGTTGAGCATCGGCTGCCGAGCCGCCATTCCCGCAGCACAGAATCTTGCCGTCGTTGGTGACACAGTCGAAAAAGATTTGCGCGCCGTTGGCGATGGGCTGTGCTAGCCCATCCTTTACCCTCAGCTTGATCTCCGCGCTGTCTTTGAAATGTTTAATGATGCGTTTGTTGATGTCCATGTGCGTGCCTCTAAAAATCCATTTTGCGGGCGAATCGCGGCGTCGCGTGCTCGCTCATTCCTGTGCGCAGCGGTCGTAGCTTCAGCTACGGGAACCGCGCGGCCTACTCCTTGCGGGTGCGTCTATCAATCTGATATGCCTCGTCATTCGCTGCGCGGCTCCTTGCGCTTCATCCCGCAAAATGGATTTTTAGAGGCACACATATTTGTTGCTGCCGACGTAATTGCGGATATTAACCGAATCAAGCATCGAACGCATTCTTGAGCCATTGCATGTTACGCCCCTGCACATCGTCCAGCAGTACGGCATCGAAGCGGCATGGCGGGGTGCGCGCCAGACTGGCGAGATATTGTTGCGCGGTACTGATGATGCGTTGTTGCTTGTGTGCATCAATGCTGGCCGCCGCACCGCCGAAGCCGGCATTGCGCCGCAAGCGCACCTCGATGAATACCAACGTTGCTCCATCCTGCATGATCAAATCGATCTCGCCAAAACGACTGCGATAGTTTTGCACGATCAGCTTCAAGCCCTGCTGCTGTAAATACTGCGCAGCCAGTTGTTCGGCCTGCGCGCCATGCTTGATCATGGCGTGTTGATTACTTGGTCAGGGAACACCTGTGAGGTGGGTGCGGCAGGTGCGTCGGGCAGTTGGGCGTGCCCTTGCGCAAACACTGCCGGAATCGCCATGTGCTGGAAGTTGTGACCACTGAGATGGATCTGCCCGCTCACGCCGTCCAGCGGCAAAGCGGTATTGATTTTGTTGGCAAGCATCAATTGAATCAGCCGGAATGAGTCTATTCCCAGCGCGTAAAGGCGCTCACGGTCTGCTGAAAGCGGCGGGTTGGCACGCGGATAAATCATCACGGCGGGATGATCGGGCTGCAACAGCCACGGCATATCGACAAAGCGGATGCCATTCAAGTCGTAATTGGTCAGGATGTTGTCGTTGCCGACAAAGATTTGCGAGGTGGCGTAAACCGGCAATTTGTTCGGCAGGTAAGGGTGAATCAGACGCGCTTTTTCGGCGTCGGCGGCGAGAAATACCATCGTGTCAGTTATGCCGGCGATATCCGCGAACACGGCTGGATCGTCGTTGTATTCGATCTCGCGCAGAATGCCTCTGTCCGTGCCGGTCCATTCTTCCTCAAAAGCCGATTGCAAACGCTGGGACAGTTGCGTGTGGGTGGTGATGATGATGGCCTGATGCAGGCCATGCTGCTTGGCCAGTTGTGCGACTTGCCGCGCCTCTGCTTCTACTGCCATGCCAAAAAAATACAACTGCGGAGCGAATTGACCTTCCACGATGTTCAAGGCCAGGGTCGGCACGGGAATGTCATGCTCGGCTGCCAGCGCACTGACACCATCGCGCGTCAGCGGCCCCACCACGGCGCGCGCGCCGTTGGCGATTGCCTGGCGATAAACGGCGACGACGCTGATATTTTCGTCAAAATTACCGTATACGCGTACCGGCAGCATTTGCCTTTTATAATTGGCCGCCGCAAAAAATCCCTGCTGCACCGCATCGGCTGCGGAGCCAAAAATCGCTGATTGCAACGGCAGCAACAGCGCGATATGTGGAAAAGGCTTTTCAGTGGGGAGCACGGGTGGCGCAGGCTTTGCTTCGGCAGGCGCAATCGCTAAGGGCGTCTCAATAATGAGCGCGGGTGGTGCTATCGCTTCACCACCCGGCGCATTGGCGGCTGGCGGCACGGTAACCGCTGGGGGAGGCACGGGTTGTTCATTGCCAACCACCGGCGTTACAGGCTTGGTCTCAATGGGCGTAAGCGGTACGGTGCTGCTACAAGCGTATAGTGCGAACAAAATTGAAAGCAAGAGGAGTACACGTTGCATAACGAACATCCGCAAAAGTTGGAAGCTGCATTATATGTAGTTGCCACCCCGATAGGAAATCTGCGTGACATCACGCTGCGCGCACTGGAAGTGCTGGCAGCCGCAGACGTGGTTGCGGCCGAGGATACGCGCAACACCGCTCATTTGTTGACGCATCACGGCATTAGCGCGAACAAGTTGATTGCGGTTCATCAGCACAACGAACGCGGCGCGGCGGAAAAAATCATCGCGCTGTTGCAAGCCGGGCAAAGCGTGGCCTTCGTCAGTGACGCGGGGACTCCCGCCGTCAGTGACCCCGGCGCATTGCTGGTTCAAGCGGTGCGCGCGGCGGGCTTGCGTGTCATCCCGATCCCCGGCGCGAGTGCGGCGATGGCGGCTTTATCTGCGGCAGGCTTGAGCGAGCCGCATTTTTTGTTCTACGGCTTTTTGCCGAACAAATCCGCCGCACGGTGTACCGCGCTTCAATCGTTAATCAGTCATCCCTATACGCTGGTGTTTTACGAAGCACCGCATCGCATCGTCGAATGCGTTGCCGACTTGTGCGCGGTGTTGGGCGGGGAACGGCAAATCGTGCTGGCGCGCGAAATCACCAAGTTGTTCGAGACGATACATGCCTGTGCGCTGCATGATGCCGAAGCATGGTTGCAGTCTGACAGCAACCAGCAACGCGGCGAGTTCGTCGTGCTGGTTTCCGGTGCCGTGCCGCAGCCAGGTTTATCGGTCGAAACATTAAACACGCTAGCTTTGTTGCTCGAAGAATTGCCGCTCAAACAGGCGGTGCAGCTCTCCGCAAAAATCAGCGGGGCCAACCGCAACGAGCTGTATCAGCGCGCACTTCAAATAAAATCACCTGAATAAATAAGGGGATGAAGGTAGACTGGACAGCCTAATCTAGGTATAGTTCGCCTATGAACGCGATGATGACTAATCGGGAACGGCTGCTTCTCGCTGCGAGGGATATGTTCCTTGAACAGGGATACGACGCCAGCGTGGACGCAATCATCGGTCGCGCCGAGGTGGCGCGGCAGACGTTCTACAACCACTTCAAGAACAAGGAGAGCCTGTTCGCCGAGGTGGTGCGGGATTGTTTCCTCGACATCCTCTCGCCATTGAATGGGCATCCGGACGATTTGCGGCAGAGCCTGGTGAACTTTGCGGAAATATACCGGCAACGGGCGCTCAATCCGGAGGGCATCGCGGCATACCGCATATTGATCAGCCAGGCGCAGCGGTTTCCTGAATTGGTGCACGAGGTCTATGCGCTGGGAACAGGGCAGATGATAGAACGGCTGGCTGATTTTCTGCGCAAGGCGATGGAGCAGGGGCATATCCGCCATGCCGACGCGGTGTTCACGGCAGAACTACTGATGGCGATGCTGGTGGGACAGGAGCGTTCGCAACTCCTGTTCGGCGTCCAGCGTCCGCCGGAAGATGAGGCATTGAAAGTGTCCACTGTGGTTGATGGTTTTTTGCGAATTTTTGCGCCCGAACAGACGAATACCTGAAGATCAGCCGTCCACACAACGTCACCAGAATCAACAAAATGAGGTTTCCAATGCAAATCAAGTTTAATGTCGCTAGCCTATCTACGGGGCTGGCTGTGGTGGTCAGCCTGACGCTGACCGGATGCGGCAAGCCACAGGCCACCGGTCCGCAGAAAGGTGCTACACAGGTAGGCGTTGTCGTCGTCAAGGCACAAAAGGTATCCATTACTTCAGAGTTGCCTGGTCGCACATCCCCCTACAAGATCGCTGAAGTGCGTCCACAGATCAGCGGCATCGTCCAGCAGCGGCTTTTCCGCGAAGGAGCGGACGTGAAGGCAGGCGAGACGCTTTACCAGATTGACCCGGCGATCTACAAGGCGACCTACGACAGCGCGCAGGCAAATCTGGCCAAGGCAGAAGCCAATTTGCTGACCGTAAAGCTCAAGGCCGAGCGGTATCGTGAGCTAGTCAAAATCAACGCAGTGAGCAAGCAGGACTTCGACGACGCAGATGCGGCGCTCAAGCAGGCAGAAGCCGACGTAGCGGCCAACAAGGCGGCGGTAGACACTGCACGCATCAATCTCGATTACACCCGAATCACGTCGCCTATCTCGGGACGCATCGGCATCTCAACGGTGACCCCGGGCGCCTTGCTGACGGCCAACCAAACCGTTGCGCTCACCACAGTGCAACAACTGGATCCGATCTATGTCGATGTCATCCAGCCCAGCGCAGAACTCATGCGTATGAAGCATGCATTGGAAAGTGGTTTGCTGAAGCGCGCTGGCCCTGATGCCGTCAAGGTAAGGCTGTTACTGGACGACAACATACCCTACGCACTGGAAGGAACGCTCGAATTCTCCGATGTAACGGTTGATCAGGGAACAGGTACTGTCACTTTGCGAGCCGTATTCCCCAATTCCAAGCATGACCTCTTGCCCGGCATGTTCGTGCGCGCCATCCTCGAAGAAGGCGTGAATGAACAGGGCCTGCTCGTTCCGCAGCAGGGGGTGACGCATGACACCAGAGGCAATGCAACAGCCTTGGTTCTGGATACGGATGGAAAGGTGGAGCTGCGTGCCCTTGAGTTAGGCGAAGCGGTCGGGGATAAGTGGGTGGTGAAGAGCGGGCTGAATGTCGGTGACCAACTGATCGTGGACGGTTTGCAGAAGGTCAAGCCCGGCGCAACCGCACAAGCCGTGTCAATGGCTGGCGCCGCTTCCGCCGTCACAGCTGCAAAGCAGTAAGGAGCCGCACCTCATGTCACGTTTCTTTATTGATCGTCCCATCTTTGCGTGGGTGATCGCAATCGTCATCATGTTGGCCGGTCTATTGTCGATCATTGTCTTGCCCATCGCGCAATATCCGGCCATTGCTCCGCCCGCCATCTCGATCACCGGCACCTACCCCGGCGCCTCCGCCAAGACGGTTGAGGATTCGGTCACCCAGGTGATCGAACAGAAGATGAATGGTATCGATGGCTTGCGCTACATGGCTTCGAGCAGCGACTCGTCCGGTGCGGTGACTATCACGATCACCTTTGAGAACGGTACCAATCCCGACATCGCTCAGGTTCAGGTGCAAAACAAGCTGCAGCTTGCGATGCCGCTACTGCCGCAGGTGGTGCAGCAGCAAGGACTGAAGGTCGCCAAGTCAACCAAGAACTTCCTTATGGTGATGGCCTTCGTTTCCGAAGACGGCAGCATGAAGCAGTTCGACTTGGCCGACTATGTCGCCGCTAACGTGCTCGACACGATAAGCCGTGTCAAAGGTGTGGGCGACGTGAACATGTTCGGTGCCCAATACGCCATGCGTATCTGGCTCGACCCAGCCAAGCTCAATGGCTACAAGCTGACGCCAATCGATGTCATCAACGCGATCCAGGCACAGAATGCGCAGGTCTCCGTCGGACAATTGGGCGGTACGCCAGCCGTCGCCGGGCAGGAGCTCAATGCCACCATTACGGCACAAAACCGCCTGCAGACGCCCGAGCAATTCGGCATGATCATCCTCAAAACGACCAGTGGCGGGGCCACGGTGCGCTTGAAAGATGTTGCGCGCATCGAACTGGGCAGCGAAAACTACGGCACCCTGGCCCGCTTTAATACCCAGCCGGCCACAGGCATTGCGATCAAGATGTCGACCGGTGCCAACGCACTCGATACCGCTGTCGCGGTGAAAGCCAAGATCGATGAGTTGTCGAAGTTCTTCCCGCCCGGCATGAAGGCGGTAGTGGCCTATGACACAACGCCGTATGTGAAGTTATCGATCGAGGAAGTGGTGAAGACGTTGTTCGAAGCCATCGTACTCGTGTTCCTCGTCATGTACTTGTTCCTGCAGAACTTACGCGCCACCCTGATTCCAACTATCGCTGTGCCGGTGGTACTCCTGGGAACCTTCGGCGTACTCAATGCCTGCGGCTTCTCGATCAATACGCTCACCATGTTCGCCATGGTGCTCGCCATCGGTCTTTTGGTGGATGATGCCATCGTGGTCGTGGAGAACGTCGAACGTGTAATGCACGAGGATGGCCTGCCGCCTAAGGAGGCCACACAGAAGTCGATGAGCCAGATCACGGGCGCATTGGTCGGTATCGCGTTGGTTCTGTCGGCAGTGTTCATCCCCATGGCCTTCTTCGGTGGCTCCACCGGGGTGATCTACCGCCAGTTCTCTATTACCATCGTCTCGGCCATGGTGTTGTCGGTTATTGTCGCCCTGATCCTGACACCCGCGCTGTGCGCCACGCTGCTCAAGCCCGTTGCAAAGGGCGAGCATATTGTGCATCGCGGCTTCTTCGGCTGGTTCAACCGCGTGTTCGACCGTTCGAGCAAAGGTTATCAGAACTCGGTCAACCGTATTATCCATCGCGGTGCGCCATATCTCGTCATCTACGTCGTGGTCGTGGTTGCGATGGGTGCGCTCTTTCTGCACCAAGCCAGCGGCTTCTTGCCGGACGAAGACCAAGGGGTTCTCTACAGTCAGATCGTGCTGCCTGCCGGTGCTACGCAAGAACGTACGCTCAAGGTCATCGAACAGGTCGAGCATCACTTCTTGGTGGACGAGAAGGATTCCGTCGCGACCATGTTCGGCGTGGCCGGCTACAGCTTCGGCGGCAGCGGGCAGAATGCGGGCTTGGCTTTCGTCCGCCTCAAACCATGGGACGAACGTCCACAGCCCGAGCAACGTGCGCAGGCCATCGTCGCACGAGCCATGAAGTCATTCTCTCAAATTCGCGACGCTATGGTCTTCGCCTTCGCCCCGCCCGCAGCGCTTGAGTTGGGTAACGCGAATGGCTTCGATCTGGAGTTGGAAGATAACGCCGGTCTGGGTCACGACAAGTTGATGGAAGCGCGCAACCAGTTGCTGGGGCTGGCGGCCAAAGATCCGCTGCTGTTCGCGGTTCGCCCCAACGGCCAGGACGATACGCCAGAATACCGCTTGGATATCGCCCAGCAAAAGGCCAGCTCGCTGGGCCTTTCCCTCGGGGACGTCAACACCGCGTTGAGCACCGCCTGGGGCAGTGCCTATGTGAACGACTTTATCGACAAGGGACGTATCAAAAAGGTTTATCTGCAAGGCAACGCACCTTCGCGCATGCTACCGCAGGACGTAGGCAAATGGTTCGCACGCAACGCCAACGGTGATATGGTTCCTTTCTCGGCCTTCACGACCGGTCGCTGGGCTTACGCTTCGCCACGCCGGGAGCGATACAACGGTCTCCCTTCCATCGAAATCCAGGGTCAGGCAGCGCCAGGCAGGAGCTCCGGTGAAGCACTGGCGGAAATGGAGAAGCTGGTTGGCCAATTGCCGCCAGGCATCGGTTTCGAATGGACGGGCATCTCGGATCAGGAGCACAGCTCCGGCTCGCAGGCGCCTGCCTTGTACGCCGTGTCGATGCTGTTTGTTTTCCTCTGTCTCGCCGCGTTGTATGAAAGCTGGGCCATCCCCTTTTCAGTGATGCTGGTCGTGCCGCTTGGCATACTGGGCGCCTTGCTTGCTGCAACTCTCCGTGGCTTTCCCGACGATGTGTATTTACAGGTAGGTCTGTTGACTACCGTTGGCTTGTCGGCCAAGAACGCCATCTTGATCGTGCAATTCGCCAAGGCTCAGATGGAGCATGGGGGCGGCCTGATCGAATCGACGCTGGAAGCTGTTCGCATGCGTCTGCGTCCTATCCTGATGACTTCGCTGGCCTTTGGGTTCGGCGTGCTTCCGCTCGCGATCAGCCATGGCGCAGGCTCTGGCGCCCAGAACGCCATCGGTACCAGCGTGCTGGGCGGCATGATCAGCGCCACAGTCCTGGGGATATTCTTTGTTCCATTGTCCTTCGTGCTGGTGCGCCGCGTATTCAAGAGCAAGCACCACGAAACAGCGGCTAACCACATTGCGGAAGAGGGCCGACAAGATGAGTAGATACTACCTTTTCATCATCGCTGTAGCCATCTTGACCGGTTGCGGCACCTTGGCACCTAACTACCAACGTCCCGCCCCACCCGTATCGAGCAGTTGGCCCAGCGGCCCAGCCTATCCGGCTATTGCAACCGGGCAAGGCGAAGCCAGTGCCGATTGGCGCGACTTTGTGATTGACCCCAAGCTGCGGCAGTTGATCGACCTGGCGCTTGCCAATAACCGCGACCTGCGCGTTGCGGCATTGACTATCGAAAAGGCTCAGGCGCAATATCAGATCGAACGCTCCTTGCTGTTCCCGCATATCAACGGAAGTGCCGGCGACAGTGCGTCGCTTACGCCTGCCGACCTTTCGTCTACAGGCACGCGCATGGTCAGTCATGTCTACAGCGTCGGCCTCGGATTCAGCGCTTACGAGCTCGATTTCTTCGGCCGCGTCCGCAGTTTGAAAGATCAGGCGCTGGAGCAATACCTCAGTACCGAAGAAGCGCATCGCAGCACACAGATCAGCCTGATCGCCGAAGTCACAACGGCCTATCTGACGCTGGCTGCGGACCAAGGACATCTCTCCTTGGCAGAGGATACACTGAAGAATCAGCAATCAGCTTATGTGCTGGACAAGCGCCGCTTCGAATTAGGGGCGGCTTCGCAACTGGACTTAAGCCAGGCGCAGACAGTTGTCGATACCGCGCGCGGCGACGTCGCTCGCTATACCAGCGTCGTGGCGCAGGATCTTAATGCCCTGGACTTGTTGGCGGGTACGTCGGTCCCAAGCGATCTCTTGCCTGCAGCGTCGCTGACGGACATCACTGCCGTCCGCGAACTGCCCGCCGGCCTGCCCTCCGATCTGTTGCAGAACCGCCCCGACATTCTGGAAGCCGAGCATCAACTCAAGGCAGCCAATGCGGACATCGGTGTTGCGCGAGCAGCATTTTTCCCGAGCATCACCCTGACCAGTTCCATCGGCACTGCCAGCGATCAATTATCCGGCTTGTTCAAATCCGGCTCGCGCACCTGGCTGTTCCAACCGCAGCTCAACCTGCCGATCTTTGACGGAGGCAGTAACATTGCCAACCTGAAAGTCGCGAAAGCGAATCGCGGGATATACCTCGCCCAATACGAGAAGGCAATACAGAGCGCTTTCCGTGAAGTGGCCGATGCACTGGCCGATCATGGCACCTTGGACGCGCAGTTGGCAGCACAGCAATCTTTGGTCGGTGCCACGGAACTCAGCTTCAAGCTCTCGGACGCGCGCTTTCAAAATGGTGTGGATAGCTACCTGGTCGTCCTCGATTCGCAGCGCTCGCTGTATACAGCGCAGCACAACCTTATCAACCTGAAGCTGGCCCAAGCGGCCAATCTGGTCACCTTGTACAAGGCTCTGGGTGGCGGCGCAGCCGCTTCGGGAAGCACATCTCAGGTATCGACTGGAAATTGAGTTGGCAACGCAGTGCGAGCCATGACGCGCCCTGCGATTTCCCTCTCGGCGCTGCATTACCGACGCCCGACATCAAATGAGCGCAGTAATTAGTCTTTGACCGCAATGCGTTTGAAATGTGACGAATTGGCGCCTCTACAAATCAATGCGGTACAATAATCACAATTGAGAGTCAACCGCAATGAACCTAAATTCCTCAGTTGGCATGCCTCTTTACTTGCTAAGCATCAAGCTGGACGCGGCTTTCTGTTGCATTCAGGCGCTCACCCAACGAGCGAATTATGAACGGGGGTTTGGTTATTTTGGTTGGAATGCCTCCGCACCTGCCGTCCGGGATTGGCGTTTTTCCGGCGTTGCAGGAAGTTTTCCGCAACAAGGACAAGTTACAATTTATACGATGCGGCGGCGGTCGAGGCTTGTCTGCGGATTTTCATGAAGAAGAATTACGAGTTGTAATAGCCGCTCGTATGTAGAAGCCGCCAAGTCTGGTCATTGTCTCTTTTCCCATCCTGCCGGTATATTAGCATTACGATAAATCGCATTACGAATGTCGCCTTCGTCGAAAGCTGAAGGGGCATTAGCGGGTGAAATCAATGATTCAGCAGCTAGAACAACGCAGGAGATTGCCAGACAATGATGGCCGAAGTGGAAATCAAAACCGCCAGTGAGCAAACCCGCATGCGTTTGCTGGATGCGGCACGCGAGGTGTTTTCGCAACATAGTTTTCAGGGGGCGACAGTGCGCGAGATCTGCCGCCGCGCCGAGGCAAATGTTGCAGCGGTGAATTATCATTTCGGCAGCAAGGATGGCCTGCTTGCCGAAGCGTTGAACTTTGCGCAGCTTGCGGCGTTGCAGAAAGCCAATGTTGAGGCAGCCGAATGCCCCAAGATACGCTTGCGCCTGTTCCTATGCGATTTCATGCTGATGCTGCTGGATGAAAAAAATCCTTCCTCACAATGCCGGATCATGGCGCGCGAGCTGGCCGACCCCACCCCCGCGCTGGACAAAATCGTGCGTGAAGCCATTGCTCCCCTGCATGAGTTTTTAGGCAAACTGGTGCGTGAGATCGTCGGTGATAAAGTCGGCGAGGCCGAACTGCGCCGCTGCGTGCACAGCATTGTCGGCCAGTGTTTGTTCTACCGCCATTCGCATCCGGTGTTGCAGCGCCTGTATCCCAAGTTGCGCTACGACCGCAAGGAAATCGAAGCGATCGGTGAGCACATCGCGGAATTTTCGCTGGCGGGGATTAAGCATCTCGACAAAGTCAGTCGAAGCTGAACTGATCCTTTAAGTAGCTTCTAAAAATCCAGATTTCATCCCAACTGATGGAACTACTAGCCATTCCACTAAGTCGCCAAAAAACGGCAACCAAGTGGCTGGTTATGCTGCGTTGCGTAAATAATTTCTTGCTTACATACCCACCATATGCGGCGCGGCTGCATTCTAATGTTCAGTCGCAGGATGGAATGACATGAGCACATCGCTTGCAGTACCCCTGCGTGAGCAGTCACGAGGTGAAGAAATCGCGAACAGTATCAGCCACGGTATAGGGCTGATCGCGGCGCTTGTGGGAACCCCGTTTCTCGTCATGTATGCAGTACGGCGCGGAGATGCGGCATTCATTGTCGGCGCGAGTATTTTCGCCACTACCATGGTGCTGCTTTACCTTTCCTCCGCCATCTATCACGCGCTACCGGCAGGCAAAGTCAAGCGTGTGTTTCAGATCATCGAACACTCCGCGATCTTTCTCCTCATTGCGGGTACGTACACGCCATTCACGCTTGGTGTGCTTCGCGGTGCGTGGGGCTGGACGCTGCTTGGGCTCGTCTGGGGTCTTGCCTTGACAGGCGTGGCACTGAAGGCGTTCGTAAGGATGTCCCATCCCGTCATCTCCACCGGTCTTTACTTGTTCATGGGGTGGCTCATTCTGCTCGCAGCCAATCCGATGTATGACCGCGTACCGGTTTCCGGCCTGCTATGGCTGGTCGCGGGAGGCGTGGCTTACACGGCAGGTGTGGTTTTCTTCGTGGTGGATTCGCGCCTGCGCTATGGCCACTTCATCTGGCATCTGTTTGTGATGACAGGTACCGCATGCCATTACTTTGCAGTGCTCTGGTATGCGGCCTGACCAGTGCGTCAAGTTGGACACATGCAACGTTAAATATTGATGTTCTCAGCGGTGACGGCAAATAGGGGATATTGAGTAGACGGGCATCGTACTGTGTCAACGCATAACTGACCTTTGCTTTCAGTGAACCGCCAAGATGAAAAATGCGGGTAGAATCAAGCCATGAAAACAAATCAACTCGCCCAAGTCGCCCTGCTCCTCTGGGTCGTCACCATTGCCGTATTTGTATGGTTCTTCATACGCGGGAGCACTGCTGCGGGTACCGATGGCAGAACCGCGATCATATTGCATCCCAGAGAGCGTGAACTGGTGCTGACTGAAATGCGCGGCCTATTAGCCGCGACGCAAGGTATTTTGGAAGGCGCCAATCAGGGCGATATGCCGCGTATCATCAAGGCCGCCCGCGCAGCGGGCATGGCTGGTGCGGCGGATGTCAATCCGGCCTTGATGGCTAAACTGCCCCTCGAATTCAAAGCGCTGGGCATGGGCGTACACCACGAGATGGATGAAATCGCTAAAGCTGCGGAGGACGGGAAGCCGGCAGCGGAACTGCTGAAAATGACATCGAACACTTTAACGAAATGTGTTGCTTGCCATGCAGCGTGGCAGCTTAAGGCGGGTAGTTAACGCGTGTAAGGCTCAGGGCCGCCTACGAGTTTGTTTTGCTCTTAGCCGTTTTCTTGGCTGCAACAACCCTCTTCGTGGCTGGCTTCGACACCTTCCCGGCAGCAACTTTCTTGATCGCAGGTTTTGCTACCTTGATAGAGGTCTTCGTCTTGGTGGTTGCGGTCTTTGGTGTTGCCTTAGCTTTAGTGGTCTTGGCCGCAGGCTTCTTGGTTTTCCCGTCGCCCTTCGCCGCCTTGGCTGCGATCAATTCCAGCGCTTCTTCCAGCGTGATCGCATCCGGTGAAACGTCCTTGGGCAAGGTGGCGTTGATCTTGCCATGACGGACATAAGGGCCGTAGCGGCCGCTGCAAATTTCCACGCTGGTCTTGTCGTCCGGGTGATCGCCTAGCACGCGCAATACGGTGTTGCCTTCTCGTGCCTGGGCCAATATTTCCACGGCGCGATCCAGGCTGATCTCGAAGATGCTGTCGGCGCGCGGGATGGATTTGAACTTGCCGTCGTGCCCGATGTAGGGGCCGAAGCGTCCGATGTTGACGATGACTTTTTTGCCGGATACGGGATGTGCGCCGAGCTCGCGCGGCAGTGACAGCAGCTTCAGCGCGCCGGCCAGATCGGCTTGATCGAGGGGCATTTCCTTGGGCCACGAGACGCGCTTCGGCTTGACCTTTTCGCCCTCCACTACTTCGCCGAGTTGCACGTAGTGACCGTAAGGACCGCGCAGCAACAGCACGGTTTGTTTGGTCTCCGGGTGCTCGCCGAGTTCGCGGCGTGCGCTGCCGTCATCTTCCGCTTCGCCGTTCAGGCTGCGGGTGAAATCGCATTCGGGATAGCCGGTGCAGCCGATGAAGCTGCCGCGCTTGCCAAGCCGCTTGGACAGCGGCTTGCCGCATTTCGGGCAGGCTTCGCCGATCAGTTCCTGGGTGACATCCTTGCGCTCGATGCTTTGCTTTTCGGTGATGAGCTTGCTGAAGCCTTTCCAGAATTCATCCAGCACCGGTATCCAGTCGCGCTTGCCTTCGGACACTTCGTCCAGTTCGTCTTCGAGGTGGGCGGTGAAACCGTAATCCACATAGCGGGTGAAATGCTCGGTGAGAAAACGCGTGACGACGCGGCCGACATCGGTGGGCACGAAGCGCTTCTTGTCCAGAATGGCATATTCGCGGGCTTGCAGCGTGGAGATGATGGTGGCGTAAGTGGACGGGCGGCCGATGCCGTATTCTTCCAGCGACTTGACCAGGCTGGCTTCGGAAAAGCGCGGCGGCGGCTGGGTGAAGTGTTGTTCGCCATACAACTTGTCCAACGGCAACACATCGCCTTCGACCAGCGGCGGCAGCTTGCCGCCCTCCTCTTCCGTCGCGTCGTCCACGTCTTCCATGTACACGCCGATGAAGCCGGGGAACACCAGCACCTGGCCGTTGGCGCGGAATAGCGTGTTGTCACCGCCCAAACGGATGTCGAGACTGACGGTGTCGAAACGCGCCGGAGCCATCTGGCACGCGAGAGTGCGCTTCCAGATCATTTCATAGAGGCGCGCCTGATCGGCAGTCAGATGATTGCGCACGCTGTCCGGCGTGCGCGCTATCGAGGTCGGGCGTATCGCTTCGTGCGATTCCTGCGCGTTCTTGGTTTTGCTCTTGTAGGTCGGCTGGGTGCTGGGCAAATATTCGCTGGAAAAATTACTTTTGATGTAATCGCGAATCTCCTGCACCGCTTCTTTCGCCAGCGACACCGAATCGGTACGCATGTAGGAAATCAAACCGACGGTCTGTCCGACACCACCTTGGCCGCCGATGTCCACGCCTTCGTACAGCGATTGCGCAGTGCGCATGGTGCGATCGGCGGTCATGCCGAGTTTGCGCACAGCTTCCTGTTGCAGGGTGGAAGTGGTGAACGGCGCGGCGGCATAACGCTGCTTGGCTTTCTTCTCGACACGCACCACCTTGGGCGGCAGCTTGGCATCGCTGAGCTTGGCGAAAATCGCGTCATATTCGGCCTGGCTGGCTATGCTGAGTTGTTCGAGTTTCTTGCCCTGATACTGGAACAACTTGGCAGTGAACGGCTGGTGATCCTTGTGGCTGTCCAGGTGTACGGTCCAGTATTCCCGGCTTTTGAACGCTTCGATTTCCAGCTCGCGTTCGACGATCATGCGCAGCGCGGGGCTTTGCACGCGCCCTGCCGACAAACCGGGACGTATCTTGCGCCACAGCAGCGGCGACAGATTGAAGCCGACCAAGTAATCCAGCGCGCGGCGTGCTTGTTGCGCGTTCACCAAAGGAATGGAGATTTCGCGCGGATGAGCGACCGCTTCGCGCACCGCCGACTGGGTGATCTCATAGAACACCACGCGCTGCATGTCCTTGTTCTTCATGCCGCGCTTGGCCTTGAGCAATTCGGAAATGTGCCAGGCGATCGCTTCCCCCTCGCGGTCCGGATCGGGTGCCAGATAGATGTGATCCGCAGCAGCAGCAGCTTTGGCGATCGCGTCCATATGTTTGCTGTTGCGCGCGATGATTTCGTATTTCATCGCAAAATTGTTTTCGGTATCGACTGCGCCGGTCTTGGGAATAAGGTCGCGTACGTGTCCATACGAGGCAAGTATTTCGAAATCCTTGCCCAGATATTTTTGCAGCGTTTTGGCTTTGGCCGGAGATTCGACAATCAGTAAATTAGTTGCCATGCGTGTGGTATTGGGTTCAATGCAGTTGTGCGGAATGTAGCGGCGTAAGTAATTCTTCGATCAGCAGCGGATCGAGGTCCTGATGGCGATTCCATAGCACCATCAGCATGATCAGCTTGAGTTTATCCAGCGCGAGATTTTCCTGTTTCAGCGCAACGGAGCGATCGATGATCATCTCGCGTTCGACGGCAGAAATTAACTGCTGTTGTTCGGCAAACAACAGGAACTGGCGGGCCTCGTCGCCGATGAGTTGCAATTCCAATTCGGCAAAATGACGCTGTCCGGTGTGCTCAAGGCTGTCGGGATAGCTGTCGGGATTTTGCTCTTGCAACGCAGACAACCAGGTCAAGGCTTCGCTGATTTCGTCGCCCTCAAAACCGGCGGCGGAGAGTTTGCGCGATAGCTTGTCTGGTTCAGGATAACTGCCTGCGTCAAAATAACTTTCAAACAAGTACATCAGAATTTCAAACATGATTTGCGCAGTGAGTTAATGAATTCGTTGATATAAGCCGCCGGGTAGCACACAGATGCGACCGCTCAGCTCGAGTGTCAACAGCATGGCGGATAGCTCGGCTATCGTCAAGCCGCAGCGCACACTGAGCGTGTCCACATCCACCGGGTCGAAGCCGAGATGATAAAGCAGCATGAAGTCCGGGCCTTGTATATCCGTGCCGTTCGTAGCCGTGCTGCGCGCGGGCGAGACCAGCAGACCGGCCAACTCTTCGAGAATATCCTGCGCGGTTTCAACCAGTTTCGCACCTTGCTTGAGCAGCGCGTGGCAGCCTTTGCTTTGCGGCGCGTGTATCGAGCCGGGGATGGCGAACACGTCCCTGCCCTGCTCCAGGGCCAGCCGCGCGGTGATCAGCGAGCCGCTTTGCAGCGACGCTTCCACCACCAGACAGCCGAGACTCATGCCGCTGATGAGGCGGTTGCGGCGCGGAAAATTGGCGGCCAGCGGCGGGGTGCCGAGCGGGAATTCCGAGATCAGCGCGCCTTGTTGCGCGAGCGAGTGGGCAAGATCGCGATTGGCGGCGGGATAGACTTTATCCAGCCCGGTGCCGACTATGGCGATGCTGCTGCCCTGCCCGCGCAACCCGCCGCGATGCGCGGCGGCATCGATGCCGTGCGCCATGCCGCTGATGATGCACAGCCCGGCTTCGCTCAACGACTTGGCAAACGCTTCGGCGTTGTTGATACCTTGCGGCGTGGCACTACGACTGCCAACGATGGCCAGCGCGGATCGATTGAGCAAGTCCAGCCGCCCTTTCACATACAGCAACAGCGGCGGGTCGGGAATATTCAGCAGCGCTTGCGGGTAGTCGCTATCGGCGAGGGTGACGATATGGTTGTTGCTGTCGTCCAGCCAGGCAAGGGTAGGTGCAATGACATCGTCAGCAATGCCTTTACTGATTTCGGCGGCGACATCTGCTTTGACGACGGATTTAAGTGAACTGATGGAGGCGGCGAAAACCGCATCAGGTGAACCGAATTCCTTTAACAGGCGACGCGCGCTTTCGCCGCCCAAGCCCCGCGTCAGGCTGAGTGCCAGCCAAGCTTTAAGTGAAACATCAAAAGTCACTGTTAAGGGGTGTTGGCGCGATCTAACAACTGCACCGGCAGACGGGTCTGCATCACCAACGCGTAGGACACCTTGTTGAACACGCGGAACACGAACACTAAACCATAGCGTTCATCAGGCAGCGTGTATTGTTTGCCTTCATTTTTAACCACCTCACCCTTGTGATACAGCGCCAGCACATGGCCGCTTTCCAGCCCGTCGCGCACGCCCTTGTTCAGAGTGATGACGGAGTTTTGTCCGCCTTGGGATACACCGCCATAAATAGAAATCACACGTGCGGAAATATTGCTTTCCGGCGCGCGGGGCAGATAGGTGTTGACTGCCTCGACGGAAGGCAGGACCAGTCGGTCACCCGCATAAATTTCCTGGACAGAATGGGTAATCGCGACGGTGCTGACATCCGCAAAGTGGGTTACTTCGGCGTTGCCCAGATAGATGGCTTCGATACCCAGTACTTCGTTGGTGTCCGGGTCGATAAAAGTTTTGCCTGGGCGGTAAATCTGCCACTGATCACCTTTGTCTGAAGGCAGCCCTTTGGCAAAACCGGTGTCATCGTTGCCAAGTAGCACGCGTCCTTCGCGCGCACCGATCAGCGCCGGAGCATCCTTTAACTGGCCCGCTTCAATGACCAGCGGCTGTGTCAAAAATGGCGCGATGGCACTGGCGGGAATGCTCGGGATGGCATCGTGAGGGCTTGGATTTTCACGCACTTTGGGAGAAAGCTTTACGTTATTCCCCATATCGCTCACGCTGCTCGCGGCCATCATATCGCTGATGCCGCCAGCGGCGCTTGTGCCAGGTTGACCGATGCCCAAGGTGCCGCTGTTGCGATCGAGAAAGATCACGTCACCCGGATAAATCCAGTGCGGGTCCTTGATAGAGTCTTTGTTCAGGCCCCAGATATGCGGCCATTTCCACGGGTCTTTGAAGAACTTGCCGGAGATGTCCCACAGGGTGTCACCCTTGACGACGATGTGCCGATCCGGCGCATCGCTGCGAATATCCAGGCGGATATTCGAGCGGTTCTCGGGCTCGGCAGCAAAGGCCAAGACAGGCAATAAAAAGCAAATCAGCGATATAATCTTGCGCATGGAAACTCCGGCAGAGTCAGTATAAGGGGCACGCAAAGTTGCTGCGCTGCGTTAAATTCTGCATCTAGTCTACTAAATTAGCAAGCATTTATGGGTCAAGCATGGCAATCCTGAAAATTTTGCAATATCCCGATGAGCGTCTGCATAAAGTCGCGAAGAAAGTTGCGCAGGTCAATGAAGCCACCCGCAAGCTGGTGCGCAATATGGCTGAGACCATGTATGCCGCGCCCGGGGTGGGTTTGGCGGCGACGCAGGTGGATGTGCATGAGCGAATCATCTTGGTGGATGTTTCCGAGACACACGATCAATTGAAGGTGTTCATCAATCCTGAAATCATCGCCAGCAGCGGCGTAAGCGATTGCGAGGAAGGCTGCCTGTCGGTGCCGGGTATTTATGAAACGGTGAGCCGCGCGGGAAAGATCACCGTGCGCGCCCTTAATGAAAAAGGCGAAACCTTTACGCTGGATGCCGAAGGTTTGTTGGCGGTCTGCATCCAGCATGAGATGGATCATTTGATCGGCAAGGTGTTTGTCGAATATCTCTCTCAACTCAAGCAGACCCGGATTCGCGCCAAGCTTAAAAAGCGCCTGCGCGAAACAATGTAATTCCACTTCCAATTCATCGATGAAACTGCGTTGGCTTTCTCGCTCACTCCTGGTCGTGCTAGTAGCACTGCCTGCGTCATTCGCTCGTCGCCGCCTTGTTTCATCTTCGAATTGAAACTGAAATAACTATTATGAAAATCATTTTTGCCGGTACGCCGCATTTCGCGGCCAGCGCGTTGGCTGCGTTGCTCAGGGAACACCAAGTTGTCGCGGTGCTGACCCAGCCGGATCGTCCCGCCGGACGCGGTATGCAACTGGCAGCCAGTCCGGTGAAACAGCTTGCACTGCAGCACGACTTGGCAGTATTACAACCCGCTACGTTAAAGACTGAAGAGGTACAACGCTCGATCGCCGCGCTGGATGCCGATGTGATGGTGGTGGCCGCTTATGGTTTGATCTTGCCGCAAGCGGTGCTGCAACTGCCGCGCTATGGTTGCTTGAACATTCACGCTTCGTTGCTGCCGCGCTGGCGCGGAGCCGCGCCGATACAGCGCGCGATTTTGGCGGGCGACAACGAGACCGGCATCACCATCATGCAGATGGATGAGGGGCTGGATACCGGCGATATGTTGTTGCATCACGCTTGCCCGATCGCGGCAAATGACACCGCACAGACCCTGCATGACAAATTGGCTGAGATGGGTGCGAGCAGCATCCTCGAAGCATTGCGTCTGCTGCAAGAAAACCGTTTGACGCCGATCAAGCAGGACAATGATGCAGCATGTTATGCCGCCAAGCTGGTCAAGAGCGAAGCGCAGATCGACTGGCGGCAGGATGCGCGGCAAATCGAACGTGCGGTGCGCGCATACAATCCCTTTCCCGTGTGTCATGCCAACTTGAACGGTGTGGCAATAAAAGTTTGGCAGGCTGAGTTGTGTTTGGACAAACGCGGCGAGCCTGACAGATGCTGCAACCCGGGCAAAGTGATCGCCGTGGACAAGCATGGCATCACGGTGGCGTGCGGCAAAGACGCGTTGCGCCTGGAGGCGTTGCAGCGTCCGGGCGGCAAGGCACAACCCGCCGCACAGTTTTTGCAGGCCATGCCGGTCAAAGTCGGCGATGTTTTCGATGCCAGCTGAGACGCAACACATACAGCTCGCCGCCAGCATCGTCGTCCAGCAAGTGTTGGAGAACGGGCGAAATCTCAACCAGGTGTTGGACGAATCACTGCGCAACAAAGTAGCCTGGATGCCTGCACAGCGCGCCGCACTGCAAGATTTAAGTTATGGCACATTGCGCTATTACGGGCAGTTGCAGGCGATACTGGACATGTTGTTGCACAAGCCTTTGTCGGATGAACGTGTGCGCTTCCTGTTGTTGGTCGCGATGTACCAGTTGCAGTATGGCAAATCAGCGCAACATGCAGTGGTCGATCATGCGGTGCGAGCCGCACAAGCGTTGAGCCCGCGCGTGAGCGGTTTGGTGAACGCGATCCTGAGAAATTTTTTGCGTAACCAGGTCGTATTGCTGGAACAATCCAGGCAACGTACGGAAGGAAAATATAGTTATCCGCAGTGGTGGATAGATGAGCTGAACGCACAGTATGGCGAACGCAGTGCGGCGATACTCGAAGCAGGCAATCAGCGTCCGCCGATGACCCTGCGTGTGAATCAGCGGCGGAACACGACTGCGGACTATTTGGTGCAGCTGGCGCAACAGGATTTATCCGCCCGAGCGTACGAGCCGGGCGCGCTGCAACTGGACAAGCCTGTGTCAGTGGACAGGCTCCCGGGATTTTTTGCCGGTCTGGTTTCGGTGCAGGATGCCGGTGCGCAATACGCCGCGCGTTTACTGGACGTACACGACGGGATGCGCGTGCTGGATGCCTGTGCCGCGCCGGGCGGCAAGACCGCACACATCCTGGAGCGGGCGGCGGCAGAAATGGTGGCAGTGGACAAGGACGCAAAACGATTGCAACTTGTCGCGGAAAATTTGCAGCGGCTGGGACTGACCGCGCAACTTGTGGTTGGGGATGCTGCCGAGCCGGATGTGTGGTGGGATGGCAAATCCTTTCAGCGCATACTTGCCGATGTGCCCTGCTCGGCTTCCGGTGTGGTGCGCCGCCATCCCGACATAAAATGGTTGCGACGCAGTTCGGATATTGCCGGTTTCGCCACACAACAGCTCAACATCTTGCGCGCGTTGTGGCGACTGCTGGCGCAAGATGGTAAATTGCTCTACGCCACCTGCTCGGTCTTTCATCAAGAGAACGAACAAGTCATCGCGGCGTTTATGGCGCAACAGCCGGATGCACGACGGTTACCGATTGCTTTACCTGACGATATCGAGGGTCAGTTGTTGCCCAACGATCAGCATGACGGATTCTTTTATGCATTGTTGCAAAAAATTGCTTAGTGCATTGCTGCGCGGCGTGCTGCTGGCCTGGTTGTTCGCCGCAACAGCCCAAGCCGAGGGTATTTCCGTCGATAAGGCGGAAATTCGTTTGGGCGAAGATGGCTACCAACTCTCCGCCAGTTATGACATCAACCTGAATTTCGTGGTGAAACAGGCTTTGTCGCGCGGCATCCCGATTTATTTTGTGGGCGAGTTTTCACTGACGCACGCTCGCTGGAGTTGGCTGGATGCTGCGCAACAGGCTATGTTGCGCGGCATCCCGCGCTATTTTGTGGGCGAGTCGCCGCTGACGCGCTTGTCCTGGCTGGATGAAGAAATTTTTAATGGCGAACAGACCGTCAAACTTTCTTACAGCGTACTGACGGGGCGATACCGCATCTCGCGCGGCGCGCTGTTCCAGAATTTTGCCAGTCTTGAAGATGCGTTAAACATGCTGTCCAGGCAAAGTTCGACAGCCATTCCCGCAGAGCTGATGAAAAAGGATGGCAACTATATGGCGGCGGCGCGCCTGCGCCTGGACATTGCGCAGCTGCCCAAGCCGTTGCAGGTGAACGCGCTGACCGACAATGATTGGACGCTCGATTCCGGTTGGTATCGCTGGGTGATCAGTCCGGCGGAAATCGCCGTACACAACGACAGTAAAACGGAGTGACGGCGCGGTGACTTATCTGATTTTCATTAGTGTTGCTGTTAGTGGCGCGCTGCTGTATTTGTTATCCAGCAGCAGCGCTAACACCGAGGGTTTTTCCATCAATTATTATAGCTTGCTTGGATTAACCGGCTTGCTTGCGTCGGGTTTGATGGGGTTGGTCGGCTATCAACTGTGGCGGTTGCGCAACAAGCTCAAGAACAAGGTGTTCGGCGCCAAGCTGACTCTGCGTCTGGTGTTGTTTTTCACGTTGATCGCGGTGCTGCCGGGCATTTTGATCTATGCGGTGTCAGTGCAATTTTTGGACAAGAGTATTGAATCGTGGTTTGACGTGCGCGTTGAGAAAGCCCTGGAGGGCGGCCTCAACCTCGGTAGAAGCGGCCTCGACAATAGTTTGAAAGAGCTTGCCAAAAAGGCACAATTTACCGCGTCATTATTGGCGGAAAAACATTCGGGGCAATATCAGCGCGCACTGGACCAGTTGGTGGATGAAGAGGTGGCACAGGAAGCGGCCCTGTTCACCGTCAAGGGAAAATTGATTGCGTCTTCCTCGGGCGGCAACGCACTATCGCCGGACAAGCCCGATGACGATTTGTTGCGCCTGACGCTGGACAAAGGCGAATACGCAGTGATTGATACCTTGCCTAATAGGGGGTTGACGCTGCTTGCGCTGGTGATGGTGAATTCCAAAATGCCGGCGGGCGGGCGATACGTGTTGCAATTCACCCAGCCGGTGCCGAAGCAGATCGAGGCGGATGCCGAGATCGTGCAAGCGGTGTATCGCGATTATCAGGAACTGACGCTCTCCCGCCTCGGGTTGAAACGGCTGTATGCGATCACTTTGACGCTGTCATTGTTGGTGGTGTTGCTGACGGCGGTATCCGCGGCATTTCTTCTCAGTGAAAGATTTGGGTCGTCGCTAGAAGCGTTGGCGGAAGGGACACGTGCGGTGGCACAAGGCGATTTTACCGAACAATATCCGATTCGCAGCAGCGATGAACTGGGCGCATTGACCGGCTTGTTCAACCAGATGACGCGCCAGTTGTTCGAGGCGAAGCAGGCCAGTGAACAACAGCAGCGCGTAGTGGAAAGCGCCAAGGTACATTTGGAAAGCGTGTTGACCCACTTGTCTTCCGGTGTGCTGGCGCTGGACCATGAATTGCGCTTGCGCTCAGTGAATACCAGTGCTGCGCAAATCCTCGCCGCGCCTTTGCAAGAGATGCAACGCATGTCGTTAAGTCAAATTGCCGAGAAGTACAGCCTGCTGAGATCGTTCTGCCACACCGTCATGGATGCTTTTGGCGAAACTACTGGTGGCGGCGAATGGCAGCGGCAGATAGAACGCCTGAGCAGAAATGGTACCCAGATTCTGCTGATGCGCGGAACACGCCTGCCGCAAGGTGGGGAAGCCGGCTATGTGGTGGTGTTCGATGATATCAGCCACCTGTTGCAGGCAGAGCGGCAGGCGGCATGGGGCGAAGTAGCGCGACGACTTGCACACGAAATCAAGAATCCGCTCACCCCGATACAGCTCTCGGCGGAACGTTTGCAGCACAAGCTCAGTGATAAGCTTGATGAAGGCGACGCGCAACTGTTGCGGCGCGCCACGCAAACCATCGTCAGCCAGGTTGCCGCGATGAAAAACATGGTGAACGATTTTGCCAATTACGCACGCGGCCCGGCATTAAAGCTGTCGCGTCTGGAAGTGCACAAACTGATCAAGGAAGTGCTGGGCTTGTATGAGACGAATGCCATTCTCATCGTATTGAAGCTGGATGCGTCGCAGAGCGAAGTCAACGGAGATGCGACCCGCTTGCGGCAGGTCATCCACAACCTGCTGCAGAATGCGCAAGACGCGTTGCAGGGTGTCGCGCAACCGCAAATAACATTGCACACCGAAACGCAAAACGGAGAAATTCATCTGTGGGTCGAGGACAATGGCGCGGGCTTTCCAGAGAGCGTGCTGTCGCGCGCCTTTGAGCCATACATGACTACCAAGGCTAAAGGTACCGGATTGGGACTGGCGATCGTGAAAAAGATAGTAGAAGAGCATGGCGGGCACACCACCATTGAAAATAACGTGAGCGGCGGGGCACGAATCAGTATTGTTCTGCCGCTGGTTGAGGAGATATAATGGAAAGCAAACAAATTTTGGTGGTGGATGATGAAATCGGCATCCGCGAGTTGTTATCGGAAATCCTGTTTGATGAAGGATATCAAGTTTATCTGGCCGAAAACGCTGAGCAGGCACGCGCCTATCGAAACGAGCGCGAACCGGATCTGGTGTTGCTCGATATCTGGATGCCGGATACCGATGGTGTAACTTTGCTCAAGGAGTGGGTCGAGCAGGAATTGCTGACCATGCCGGTCGTAATGATGTCGGGTCACGGTACGATAGAAACGGCGGTCGAAGCGACACGCATCGGTGCGGTGGATTTTCTGGAAAAACCCATTGCGCTGCAAAAGCTGCTAAGCACCATTGCTAAAGCAATCAGGGATGATGCGCCCAAGCCGCAGACCCAGATTGTCGAGGCGCAAGGCCAAAAGATCGCTCTGAGCATCGATGGACAGGCGCTGCAAATTTCTCTGCCGCTGGATTTGCCATTGCGCGAAGCGCGCGACCATTTTGACGCGCTTTACTTTGACTACCATTTGCGAAAAGAAGTCGGGAATGTCTCACGGGTAGCCGATAAGGTCGGACTGGAGCGCACCCATCTTTATCGCAAACTCAAGCAACTTGGCATTAAATTCGCCAAAAAGGGCGGCGTGGATGAATCTCAGTAGAAAACCATATCGTCCGGCAGTATAGTGGCGGTTGCCCTAATCGGGGGGGTGCGGCATAATCACCGGCCCAAACCAGTACAGGGCACCCCTATAAATTCACTTTTATAGGAGTGTCCTTCACATAACCAATCCCGCAGGGATGTTTTAAGAGGTAATAAGAAATGGCTGCAACGCGAAGCTTCACCCCGCCCAAATTCAACGACACAACCGGAGCAATCCGTATGCTGGCAGTTGATGCCGTGCAAAAGGCGAACTCCGGTCACCCTGGCGCACCGATGGGTATGGCGGAAATCGCCGACGTATTGTGGAACCGCCATCTGCGCCATAACCCAGCCAATCCCAAATGGTCTGACCGTGACCGCTTCGTGCTGTCCAATGGCCACGGCTCGATGCTGATTTACGCGCTGCTGCATTTGTCCGGTTACGACCTGCCTATCGAAGAGCTGAAGCGTTTTCGTCAATTGCATTCCAAGACCCCCGGCCACCCTGAATATGGTTACACCCCTGGCGTGGAAACCACCGGCGGGCCGCTTGGTCAGGGCATCACCAATGCGGTGGGCATGGCGATGGCGGAAAAGTTGCTGGCTGCGGAATTCAACAAGCCCGGTCACGAGATCGTCAATCACCGCACCTATGTATTCATGGGCGACGGCTGCATGATGGAAGGTATTTCCCATGAATCCTGCGCGCTGGCCGGCACGTGGGGTCTGGGCAAACTGATGGCATTCTGGGATGACAACAACATCTCGATCGATGGTCATGTGGATGGCTGGTTCACCGACGACACCGCCAAGCGTTTTGAAGCTTACGGCTGGCACGTGGTTGCCAATGTGAACGGACACGATCCCGAAGCGGTGAATGCCGCGATCAATGCCGGCAAGGCGGTGACCGACAAGCCCACCCTGATTTGCTGCAAGACCATCATCGGCATGGGTTCGCCTAACAAGGCCGACAGCCATGACGTACACGGCGCCGCGCTGGGCGATGCCGAAGTGGCCGCGACACGCGAATTCATCGGCTGGAAATACCCGCCGTTCGAAATTCCCAAGCATGTGTATGAAGCATGGGATGCGCGTACCAAGGGTGCCGGCCTAGAAAAATTGTGGAACAACAAGTTTGCCGAATACCGCGCTGCGTTCCCAAAAGAGGCCGCCGAATTCGAACGCCGTATCAAGGGCGAATTGCCGGCTAACTGGGCGTCACATGCTGCCGATGCGATCGCCAAAACCAACGAAAAAGCCGAGACCATTGCTACCCGCAAGGCCTCGCAAAATGCCATTAACGCCTTGGTTCCGGCATTGCCCGAATTCCTCGGCGGTTCGGCTGACCTGACCGGTTCCAATCTGACCAACTGGACGGGTTGCAAGCACATTCGCGGCAAGAGCACTGGCAACTATATCAGCTACGGCGTGCGCGAATTCGGCATGTCCGCCATCATGAACGGTATGGCTTTGCACGGCGGGTTGTTACCATTCGGCGGCACCTTTCTGATGTTCTCCGAATATGCGCGTAATGCGCTACGCATGGCGGCACTGATGAAATTGCGCGTGTTGTTTGTGTACACGCATGACTCCATCGGTCTGGGTGAAGACGGCCCGACGCATCAAGCAGTCGAGCAAACCGCGACGCTACGTTACATACCCAATATGGAAGTATGGCGTCCGTGCGACACGGTCGAATCCGCAGTGTCCTGGGTGGCGGCAGTGGAGCGCAAGGATGGCCCAAGCAGTTTGATTTTCAGTCGTCAGAATTTGGCATTCCAAAAGCGTGATGCGACGCAAATCGCCAATATCCGCAAGGGTGCGTATGTGTTGTCCGAAGCTGCCGGCGGTAAACCAAAAGCGGTGATTATCGCCACCGGTTCCGAAGTGAGCCTGGCGATGGAAGCGCAAAAAGCGTTGGCTGCCGATGGCATCAGCGTGCGTGTGGTATCGATGCCGTCCACCAATGTGTTCGACAAGCAGAACCAAGCCTACAAGGACGCCGTGTTGCCCAAGGGCGTGAAGCGCGTCGCAGTCGAAGCGGGCGTGACCGGTGGCTGGTATAAGTATGTGGGGCTGGATGGCGCTATCGTCGGCATGGATACTTTCGGCGAATCTGCACCAGCGCCCGAATTATTCAAGCACTTTGGTTTTACCGCAGACAATGTGGTTGCAACAGTGAAGAGGGTTGTTGGCGGATAAGATGGCGCGACCACATTGCGGCGCAGGCTAACATTGAGAATAGCGAATGTTAAGGGACGCAGTCCCGGCCATAGCCACAATGTGGTGAAGGCCGTCAAGGGCGTACTGTAAATATTTTTACATAAACATAATCAGAGGGGAAAGAAAAATGTCTATTCGCGTAGGTATCAACGGATTTGGTCGTATCGGACGTATGGTGTTCCGCGCTGCCATAAAGGATTTTCCTGACATAGAAGTCGTTGCAATTAACGACCTGCTGGAGCCTGACTACCTGGCCTACATGCTCAAGCACGATTCAGTGCATGGCCGCTTCAAGGGTGACGTTTCAGTCGACGGCAACACACTCATTGTCAATGGCAAGAAGATCCGCCTGACTGCTATTAAAAATCCTGCTGAACTGAAATGGAACGAAGCTAAGGTTGACATCGTGGTTGAATGTACCGGCTTTTTCCTGACCAAGGAAACCTGTCAGGCGCACATCGATGCGGGTGCCAAGAAGGTCATCCAGTCCGCGCCAAGCAAGGACGACACCCCCATGTTCGTGTATGGTGTAAACCACAGCAAATATGCCGGCGAGAAGATCGTCTCCGCTGCGTCCTGCACAACCAATGCGCTGGCTCCGGTCGCCAAAGTGTTGAACGACACTTTCGGCATCAAGCGCGGCCTAATGACCACGGTGCATGCTGCTACTGCTACCCAGAAGACCGTTGATGGTCCTTCGAATAAAGATTGGCGTGGTGGTCGTGGCATCCTGGAAAACATCATTCCGTCTTCCACAGGCGCAGCCAAAGCGGTTGGTGTGGTGATTCCCGAGCTGAACAAGAAGCTAACAGGGATGGCCTTCCGTGTGCCGACTTCCGACGTGTCCGTGGTTGACCTGACGGTCGAGCTGAACAAGGCCGCGACCTATGACGAAATCTGCAAGGCCATGAAAGCGGCATCAGAAAGCGGTCCGTTAAAAGGCGTGTTGGGTTACACCAACGACAAGGTGGTTTCCACCGATTTCCGCGGCGAGACTTGCCCCTCAGTTTTCGATGCTGATGCTGGCATCGCGCTGGACCCGACCTTCGTCAAGGTCGTGGCTTGGTACGACAACGAGTATGGCTATACCTGTAACCTGATGCGTATGGTGGCTCATATCGCGAAATAAAGCAGCTTGTAGCTGGTGGCTTTAGATGCCGCGCGCGAAGCGCGCACCTTGCTGCTACTCGCTACCAGCTACTGGCTACCGGCTCCGTACATTTTACTTTTCAGGAGAGAAATATGTCCGTTATCAAAATGACCGATCTGGACCTCAAGGGCAAACGCGTCTTGATTCGCTCGGATCTTAATGTCCCTGTCAAAGATGGCAAGGTGACCTCCGATGCGCGTATCACGGCTTCGATGGCGACTATCAATTTTGCGCTGAAAGCCGGTGCACGCGTGATGGTGACTTCCCACTTGGGCCGTCCCGAAGAAGGCGTTTACTCCGAAGAAAACTCGCTCAAGCCGGTGGCTAACGTCATCGCCAACAAGCTGGGTAAGCCAGTGCGCCTGATCAAGGATTGGGTGAATGGCGGGTTCAATGTTGCCGAAGGTGAATTGGTGCTGCTGGAAAATTGCCGTTTCAACAAAGGCGAGAAAAAGAGCCTGGAAGAAACCGCGAGAAAATACGCCGCGCTGTGCGACGTGTTCGTGATGGACGCGTTTGGCACGGCACACCGGGCCGAAGCCTCGACTCATGGTGTGGCGAAATACGCACCGGTAGCCGCCGCAGGTATCTTGCTGACCCAGGAACTGGAAGCGTTGACCAAAGCCTTGCTCAGCCCGGCCCGTCCGATGGTGGCTATCGTTGGCGGTTCCAAGGTTTCCACCAAGCTGACCGTGCTGGAAAGTCTGTCGGAAAAAGTCGATCAACTGGTGGTCGGCGGTGGTATCGCCAACACCTTTCTCAAGGCGACCGGCCATCCGGTCGGCAAGTCGCTGTGCGAAAACGATCTGGTCCCTACCGCTCAGGCATTATTGGAGAAAATGTCCGCGCGTGGTGCGAGCATTCCGATCGCGACTGACGTCGTGGTCGGCAAGGAAGCTCCCTTCCTGCCCGGCAACGAAAACACCCCGGCGGTGCTGAAATCGGCGCATGACGTAGCCGATGATGAAATGATCTTCGATATTGGTCCCCAGTCGGCACAAGTGATAGTCGACATCATCATGAAGGCCGGCACCGTGGTGTGGAATGGCCCGGTCGGCGTATTCGAGTTCGACCAGTTCGGCGAAGGTACCAAAAAGATTGCGATGGCGATTGCTGAAACCAAGGCTTTCACTCTGGCGGGCGGGGGCGACACCATAGCCGCAATCCAGAAGTACGATATTTTCGACAAAGTGTCATACATCTCCACTGCTGGCGGAGCGTTTCTGGAGTTCCTCGAAGGCAAAAAATTGCCGGCAGTAGAAATTCTTGAACAACGCGCCAGTAAATAAAATATAGAAAAACATGTTGCGTAGAACCAAAATTGTCGCCACGTTGGGACCTGCTTCCAACGATCAAAAAGTGCTGGAACAAATGATACGTGCCGGAGTGGATCTGGTACGGATGAATTTCTCGCACGGCTCCGCTCAAGACCACATGAAACGTGCCGAAACCGTGCGCGCCGTCGCTAAAGCCTGCGGCCGCACGGTGGGCATATTGGCCGACCTGCAAGGCCCGAAAATTCGCGTGCGAAAATTCGAGAATGACAAAATCATCCTGAATAACGGTGATACTTTCATCCTGGATGCCGCACTGGATGGTCTGGGCAATCAACAGCGCGTGGGTCTCGATTACAAAGAGCTGCCCAACGATGTCAGCGCGGGTACGGTATTGTTGCTCAACGACGGCATGTTGGAATTTGATGTCACCGAAGTCAAAGGCGCGCAAGTCATTTGTAAAGTGGTGCGCGGCGGAGTGTTATCCAACAACAAAGGTATCAACCGCAAGGGTGGTGGACTGACCGCACCCGCCTTGACAGAAAAGGACAAGGAGGACATCAGGACCGCTGCACTGATCAAGGCGGACTATCTGGCGGTATCCTTCCCGCGCACCGGCGATGACATGCGCTTGGCGCGCGGCTTGATGCACGCCGCGGGCGGCAAGAGTATGTTGATGGCCAAGATTGAGCGCGCCGAAGCGATTACCGCGTTGAGCGATATCATTGATGCATCGGATGCCATCATGGTGGCGCGCGGGGATTTGAGTGTGGAAGTCGGCGATGCCGCTGTGCCGGGGTTGCAGAAACGCATGATCAAAATGGCGCGTGAAAAAAACCGCCTGGTGATCACCGCCACGCAAATGATGGAATCGATGATCACCAGCCCGATCCCGACCCGCGCGGAAGTATCCGATGTGGCGAATGCCGTGTTGGATGGCACCGATGCGGTGATGTTGTCGGCGGAAACCGCAGTGGGTGACTTTCCGGTGGAAACCATCGAAGCGATGGCGCGTATCTGCCTCCAGGCCGAAGCCGAAGGCGATGACGAGAACCACATGGTCGACCACCGCACAGCCTCGCAAAAATTTTCCCGCGTCGATCAATCTATCGCCATGTCCGCACTGTTCGCTGCTTTGCATCTCAAAGTAAAAGCGATTGTCGCATTGACACAATCCGGCTCGACCCCGCTGTGGATGTCGCGAATGAATGCCGGTGTGCCTATCTTTGCGATGACGCCGTTGAGCGAAACATTGAGCAAAGTGACATTGTTCAGCGGAGTGCATCCGATCGCTTTTAAAAGCAGTTCAAAAGACCACGACCAAGCGTTGCGCGATGCAGAGGATGAGTTAGTGCGCCTGAAATTGGTTGAAAAAGGCGACTTGATGGTGATGACCATCGGTGAGGCGATCGGTCAATCCGGGCACACCAATACCATGAAGATCGTCAAAGTCGGCGATCATCACAAGCACTAATGGTAGAGCAATGTATTTTTTGGAATTAAACTGTGACCCCCGATTTTTGGAATGCAACACCCGGTTTTGAATTTTTAATTAGGAGGAAAAAATGGCTTTAGTATCTTTGCGTCAACTACTCGATCATGCTGCGGAAAACAGCTACGGTTTGCCCGCATTCAACGTGAACAATCTGGAACAGGTCAAAGCGATCATGGAAGCGGCGGATGAAACCAACAGTCCGGTCATCATGCAAGGCTCCGCCGGCGCGCGCAAGTATGCCGGTGAGGCGTTCTTGCGCCACCTGATCGCGGCGGCGGTGGAAACTTATCCGCATATCCCGGTCGTCATGCACCAGGATCACGGTGCATCCCCGGCGGTGTGCATCAACGCCATCCGTAGCGGTTTTTCCAGTGTGATGATGGACGGCTCGCTCAAGGAAGATGCAAAGACCCCATCCTCGTTCGAATACAACGTTGATGTCACACGCCGCGTGGTGGAAATGTCACACGCGGTGGGCGTTTCGGTGGAAGGCGAACTGGGTTGCCTGGGCTCGCTGGAAAGCGGGATGGGTGAACAGGAAGACGGTCACGGCGCGGAAGGCGTGCTGACCCACGACCAATTGCTGACCGACCCTGAGGAAGCCGCCCAGTTCGTGCGTCAAACCGGCGTGGATGCATTGGCTATTGCCATCGGCACTTCGCACGGCGCATACAAGTTCACCCGGCCACCGACAGGTGACACCCTTGCGATTGGCCGCGTCAAAGAAATCCATGCGCGCATACCCAACACGCATTTGGTGATGCACGGCTCCTCTTCCGTGCCGCAAGAATGGCTGAAGATCATCAACGAATTCGGCGGCGATATGGGTGAAACCTACGGCGTGCCGGTGTCAGAAATCGTCGAAGGCATCAAGCACGGCGTGCGCAAGATCAACATCGACACCGATCTGCGCATGGCATCGAGCGGTGCGGTGCGTCGTTATCTGGCACAAAACCCCAAGGACTTCGATCCGCGCAAATTCCTGGCGGTGTCCACCAAGGCCATGAAGGAAATCTGCAAGGCGCGCTACGAAGCTTTTGGTTGCGCCGGTCAAGCAGGCAAGATCAAACCGATCTCGCTGGACGCGATGGCAGGCCGCTATGCCAAGGGTGAATTGAAGGCTATTGTTAAATAAGTCGGATCATTCGGCGGCAAATAATGTAGGGGGGCGTGATTTATTGCACCCTTAGTGAGTTATTTGACCTTTGAAATAGAATTGGAATCAGATCAACCAAACGAGCGTCTGTAGGAGCGAATGGCATTCGCCTCGCGGCAATGGCCCGCTCCCCACCAATCCATTACTTTTGGATGCAAGCTGGAACTAAAGCCAAGCTCGCTGGATGCGAGCCTGGCTTTACTGCACAATACATTCAGTCAGCTATTATTGCATCAGCTCACGCCAAGAGGTTTGTTTTGTCGATCCGGTACCGTGAGTCGCCGGAGTAGCGGGAGTGACATTGCCCGTTGCATCGGTTACCAACGCCTTAAGTTCTCCATCGGACAATCTGACGACGGTGAAACCCGCCGACATGGCCGTCCCATAATTCAGCAGTTGTCCCACAATCGTAGTCCCGGAAACGTTTGTCCCTGTCATGAAATTAAAGCTATATAGCCAGCTCGTTCCGCCTGCGGTACATGCACTTGCATACGGAACGTTCGTTACCACGATCAGCGTGCCATTCACCAATTGGGGATCAATATTCACCCTCTCTCCCGGTGAAACGGATGGAGAGATCGGATTGTTTGAGGCATTATTCACCACGAAATCCGCATACCAGCCTGAATTCAATGTCCAGTCGACAGCGTTTTGGCTGGTTGTGCGCGACGACACGTTCTGGTAGATATACTGCTTCACAAAACTAGGCGCACGCGGGTTGCCGTAGTAGGCCGCAGCGCCCGTTTTGCTCAGGTCGTCCTTGATTCCATAAATCGATTGGACTTGCAAATTCGACAGGTCTGTCGCGCCGAGATAGCGCCCCGTGGCCACAAATATCCCAGGTTTTCCCGTCCCCAACAGGGAATTTGAGACGCTGTTCATCGGGTCAGACAGCTCTACGCGCGTGGTCACCGACTGAGCGGCACCTGAACCGTCCACCAAAGAAGCGATCTCCGTTACTGTAGGCGCTATATCCGGACCGGCTACCCCCAGATCGAAACGCCATACATTCCCATTCAGATCGCCGCCATAAACGTATCGCGCCGTAAAGTTCGTACTGATGCTGTCAATCCATGGGCTGAGTTTCGCCAAGCCACTGGGCGGATTGGTTGCCGTCGTGTCTGTGGTAGTTTTATGCAACACTGCACCCGTCACCGCATCCAACTCGAACAGCGTACCCTTCCCGGAACCGGCGTTGTTGTAGCCCGACGACAACAACACAACCCATTTCCCGTCCGTACTGCGTTTGGTAATCACGGGATCGCCGTAGCTGTAGCCCATATCGGCGTCGGAAATGGCACATAGCGTGCTACTCGAACAAATCTCCCACAACGCTTGCGGATGAGTCGGATCAGTCACATCTAGGGCGTAAAATCCTTGGCCGCCTAAACCCAAGCCGCCTACCAGTATCGTATGCCAACCCGCGCTCAAACCGTTCGTAGCCGTCGCCACATAGATATCTATCGTCGCGGGTGATCCATCCACATAATATTGGTGCTGCGTGGCATAATTCACATCGGCCAATTTGTAGAGATTGGGCATCACGATCTTGGGCACATACGCCCACATCTCTACCCCGGTATCGGCGTTGAAGGCATGCAACATGCCGTCGTTTGCTCCCACGTACAGCACGCCTTGGCGTGGTAATGTCGTCTGTGTCGATACAAACGTGCTATATCCTGCATCGTTGAAGCTATATACCGGAAATTTCACATAAAGCGGCTTGGCGTCAACCGTATCTCCCAGAAAGTGGTTGCGTGGGCGGAAAACTTCAATTGGCGCCTCCAACGATTGACTGCCGCGCAAATAATCAATTAGATTCAAGCCGCTGTTGCCACTGGCGATCTGCGCCACTGACAGATTCGCCAACGTGCACTGCGACATCAGCTGAACACCTGGATTACACTGGTTGTTGAAATAGGCTTGTTCACTGGCGGTCATGCTGCCATAAAGAAAAGGCTTGAGATTATTTCCCGAAGCATTGGCACTATCAAACATATAAATGTGCCGGTTCACTGATTTGTCTGGCGACGCATCCCCATTAATCAGGTTATCCAACAGTGTCTGGGCAGACCAGAGGATGGTCGTCGACACGTTACCCGTAGTCGGATCAATCGTCCGGGAAGTCACCTCACCATCCCACAACGTCGTAACATAAGTCGCGCTGAAGATGTAGTTGTTTGACTGGGTAAGATTTGGGCTGCTGGTGGCGGATGCCGATGCTGCACCCAGCCGCGATTGGATCCCCGCCAAAGCACTGGACAAGCCAGCCGACAATGAGGTCGGATTGGTGGCGCTGAAATAGATGCCGCGCCCGTCTACCGCCGCATGCCACAGGTCGTCGACGTTAGTGTTGCTGCCCGAGCTGGGGATGGGCCAATTACAGATAGTACCGGATGCTTGCCAGGAGCAGATGGTTGATCCGTTGGCCGTTGGGCCGGTGAGGATGGCACAGAAATCACCGTCAGTCGCTGGGTTGCAGGAGGAAGTCAGGTTCTGGTAGGGAGTTGCAGGCGGAGTCGGGAAAACCATCTTGCCACGCGCGCCCAGCCCTAGAGTAAAGGTCGTCATGTGCTGTTGGTGTTGCGAATCCAGGCTGGTCGTTGGCACGTTATCGAGGCATACGTCAGTTCCGAGCGCGCCGGTGCAGTTGCCCAGCGAGCCGTCTCGCAGGTCGGTGGCGTAGTAGTACTCCGCCACGTCGGCCAGAGTATTGGGAGTGCCGCCGGATGCCGCAGTACAGGTGGTGGTTGTCCAGTTATTGGATGAACTTGCCGTCGCTGCCGTGCAGGAACTCGCTATTGACGTGGCCACTTGCGTATTGCAGGTCGTGGTCGTGTAGTTGTTGCCCGAGGACGGCGATGTATTCGTGCAGGAAGCCACGGCGGTCGGGCCGGTGGTTGCAATACCCGGGCAGATAATCGTCGTGCCGATGCCACTCACACCGAACGCGCTCGGCGTGCATGACAACACTCCCACGGTCGTATTGGTGGTCTGGCAACTGGTGACTACTGTAGCAACGGTATAGTTCGGCCCACTGGGTGGTGTGACCGCAGTGCAGGAACTTGTGTTGATCCAGGAGCCTGTCGAGTATGTGCATTGAGTGGCCGTGCCGACCGTGTAGGGCGAAGAGGCGGATTGGTTCACCGTTGGGCAGGAGCCGACATTGGCAGGGGTGGTTGGGGTGGTGTATCGGCATTGGGTCGTATAGCCGCTGGCATCCGGGGGGGCAATCACAGTGCATGGAGCCGCGTTCGCATAGGCTGAGGTCACCACCGTATTGCATTGCGTCGCGGTTAACACCGTATAGTTCGGCCCGGTCGACTGCGCCACTGCCGTGCAGGAAGATTTTCCAGTGACCGCACCGGCCGTGTAGGAGCAAGCGCTATATACTTTCCCGTTCGAGTCGGCGTTGTTAAGTGTGTAGATCGGACTGCCCGTTGTGCCCGGACAGGCTCCCTTGGAAGTGCTGTAACCGCTTGCAAAAGCAGATGAATCGCTTGTGCAGCCCGCGCTTCCAGCACCACTACTCACCAAATAATAAGTTTTGCCTGTTGCATCGGATACCGATGCACTGTTAATAGGGGAAACGGGATTGCTGCTACCACTGCCCCGGCAGAACCATGGATAATTGCCACTGCCGGATGTGCCGATAGAAACGCAATGGGTGCTATCCGGATTGGCGGATGTTGTCGTAGATCCCAAACCTATATTGTGGCTGTTATCACTCATAGGATAGCTGGTCGTATTAGCTGGCGGGGTTGAGGTGGAACTGGTGGTGATGCTTGCCGCCGTGTTGCAAGAAGTGGCAACTGTTGATGTGCCGCTTGGGCTGACAACCGAGCATTGCACGTTGGTGCCGACAGTGCATGCTCCTGATGTCACTACTGACCAGTTGCCATTGGCCACGCCCGTTGACGGAGCGGTGCCGCAAGTGGCGGAAGTGTTGTTGCACTGCATAAGAACCTTGCTGAGAGTTCCCTGCAAGGTGCTGTTCGTTTGTTGTAGCTGTGATGTTTGTTTTTGCAAATTAGACGTCGAGCTTTGCAAATTGGTAGTGTAGCTTTGAACCTGCTGCGTCGTCTGTTGTACCTGGCTCGTACTCTGCAACACCTGTGTCGTGGTCTGCGTGGCTGGCGTACCGCCATCATTCATGGGTCTGGGTTCAACGCCGTCCTGTTGGCCGACGGGATTGTTGTTAAGATCGTATGTGTTGGGGCCGTTCCAGTATCCATCGGTGGAAAGAATGACGAAGTTCTGCTGGCAGGAGTATTGCATCGGGTCCAGGGGCGTAATGCCATTCAGTTGGGCGGTAGTGGTAGTGGCGGTAAACGCAGTGGCCGTTTCAGTCATGGCACCGATGTCGGTGATGACCGGCGTGTAGCCGAGCGCCCATGCCGGGCCGACTATGGTGACAACGTTGCCCGATGCCGTGGCACCGAAGTCGGTTTGATCCGGTGCATTGATTTGATTTGCGATATCGGTCGCGAGAGCGCTGGTGATGGTTTCAAGGGGGGTTGAGGCGTTCACGGGAAACGTCTCAACGCCGTTTACTTGAATGCTGTCTACAGCAGTGACGCCGCTCCCGCTCACCGTAATAGTGGCTTTGTAGGTGGTGATAGAGCCGAATTTATGCGCGTACAACTGCCCCACGTGGGAAAGCGCCTCGCGCAACGGTGTGGAGTTACCCGCAGCAGAGGCGTAGAGCTTGGTGTACCAGAGGCTCTTTTGGGCTGCATTGAAAGGGGCGATGTCCACGTAGTCGGGGGATACGTTGTTGTTCATGGTCATGAACCCGATGCGATAATTGGCTGTGATAGGCGAAAATGCGAGTCCCACAGAGGTTTCCATCATCATCATGCGGTTGCTGTAGTAACTGTACCAGTTGGCGAAGTTCTGCAATTGGGCGGCGGAGCTTGCTTGTGAAAATACTGTATTGGGCACACTCACGATCCCGATGGTACCTTGAGCGGGATTGGTGGTGATGACCGTTGGCGTATTCGATGCTGAAAGCGGGCCGGTGATAGTGATGACGTTGCCCGATGTTACGGCGGCAGAGTAACCGATCGCGTTGATTTTGGCGGCGAGACTGGTGGCCAGGGCGGTGTTGGAGGTGGTGGACACCGTGGAACCGGACAGCAACAACTGTGTACCGTTCACCGTGATGCCGGTGACCTGGGTAGCGGTAAGGGTGGGGAAAGGGGTGGTCACGGTTTCCGTCAGGTTCCCGGTATGGGTGATGACTATAGCGCCACCGGAGCCAGTGATGGTGACGACGTTGGCTGATGCGCCTGTCCCTATGGTGGCACTATAGCCGGTCCCGCCAGTCACGGTGCAGTTTCCGGTTTTGGTCGTGGTGCAATTGTTGATATAGTTTGCGATAAAGCCGGCAACCGTAATGGCACTCTTTGATGAGTTGGTCGTGCCACTCAGTATCTGAACGCCGCCCACTGTGATGCCCGTGACCGTGGAATTGGACGCGCTTCCCGGAGCGATCACCGTAATTTGGGCGATATTGCCCGGAATGGTAATGGTGGCGGTCGGCAAGGCCGAGGATAAAATGGTTTGGGTGAACACCGCGTTGCCCGGCGCGGAGCCGATGGAGCTATTACATTCATTATAAAACGTGCTGGAGGAGTTGAAGTAATTCATTTGCACACCGGTAGTCTGCGTGCCGCTATAGG
>CABEDG010000126.1_pt1 | contig 46726 bp, 45 predicted proteins | sample 3132891 | NCBI WGS metagenome assembly CABEDG01 (sample SAMEA5534329, study PRJEB31848) | metagenome | biome: tundra; feature: field; material: soil | place: USA | collected 2013-05 | depth 0.15 m
GTTCTATCGCCATCGTCGCCTTGAATCTGACGCCCGTGCCGCGCAACCACTATCGCATCGGCCTGCCTATCAAATCCCAATATCGTGAAGTGCTGAACAGCGATTCGCAGTATTACGCGGGCAGCAACCTGGGCAATGCCGGATTGATAAATGCGGAGGCGATACCCTGGATGGGTCTGCCCTACTCCGCCGAGATTACTTTGCCACCGCTGGCGGGTGTTGTTCTCGTGCCTGAGGCATAATCGTTCGCTGTTGATTTGAATTAACTATCATGCCAAAACTTACCCAATCTGCCGCATGGCAAGCGCTCAGCGCGCATTACGCCGCCATCAAACCAATCCAGATGCGCCAGATGTTTCAGGAAGATGCGGCGCGTTTCGATAATTTTTCGCTGCGACTCGGCAGCCTGTTTTTCGATTACTCCAAGAATCGCATCAACGCTGAAACCATCAGGCTGCTGGTGGCACTCGCCGAACAAGCCGAGTTGCCCGCTTACATCGAACGCATGTTCAGTGGCGAAAAAATCAATTCCACCGAACATCGGGCCGCGTTGCACACTGCGTTGCGCAACCGTTCCGATCAGCCCGTTTATGTAGACGGCAAGAACGTCATGCCCGATGTGCAGCGCGTGCTGGGACTGATGCGCCGCTTCTCCGATGCGGTGCGCAATGGCCAGCATGCCGGACACACCGGCAAAGCAATCCGCGACATCGTCAACATCGGCATCGGTGGTTCCGATCTCGGCCCGCTGATGGTATGTGAAGCACTCAAGCCTTATGCCAGTCAGAATCTGCGCGCGCATTTTGTTTCCAACATCGACAGCTCACACTTGAACGAAACGCTGAAAAATCTGGATGCGGAAACCACACTGTTCATCGTCAGCTCGAAAACCTTCACCACGCAGGAAACCTTGACCAATGCCCGTTCGGCTCGTGCCTGGCTGGTCGGGGAATTGGGTGATGAGCAGGCCGTGGCAAAACATTTTGCAGCGGTCTCCACCAATCTTGAAGCCACCGCAAAATTCGGCATCAATCCGCAAAACGTGTTCGAGTTCTGGGATTGGGTCGGCGGACGTTATTCGTTATGGTCAGCCATCGGCCTGCCCATCGCGCTGTATGTGGGCATGGATAAATTCGAGGAATTGCTGGGCGGCGCATACGCGATGGATGAACACTTCCGCAGCGCGCCGTTGGACAAAAACATTCCGGTGCTGATGGGGCTGCTCGGCATCTGGTATGGCAACTTCTTCGGTGCCGGTTCGAATGCCGTGTTCCCTTATGACCAATACCTGCACCGCTTCGCCGCCTATCTGCAACAACTGGATATGGAGAGCAACGGCAAGGGCGTGGATCGCGACGGCAATGCGGTGGATTACGATACCGGCATGGTGGTATGGGGCGAACCCGGCACCAACGGCCAGCACGCCTTCTATCAACTCATCCACCAAGGCACGCGGATGATACCGGCGGATTTCCTCGCACCGCTGCACAGCCAGAATCCGCTCGGTGAACATCACGCCATCCTGCTAGCTAACTGCTTTGCGCAGACGGAAGCCTTGATGATAGGCAAAACCGCAGCGGAAGCACGCGCCGAACTGGTCGCGCAGGGCTTGCGAGGTGATGCTCTTGAAGCCCTGCTGCCGCACAAGGTATTTCCGGGCAACAAACCGACCAACACATTATTGTTCGACAATCTCGACCCGCACACGCTGGGCATGCTGATCGCGCTGTATGAGCACAAGGTATTCGTACAAAGCGTGGTGTGGAACATCAACCCCTTCGACCAATGGGGCGTGGAACTGGGCAAGCAACTGGCGGGGAAGATATTGCCGGAATTGCGCGATGCGGCTTTAGCTACCAGGCATGATGCTTCGACGAACGGGTTGATCAACCATTACCTTGCACGATGAAACGATAGTCGATTGCCTCAACGGGTATCAGTTCAACGGCAAGAAATAAGAAGGTAGTATTGAAGACGTGATTACGTCGCTATCTTCCTTTACTAAAATTTCCGAGCCTTTATCAGACAACCCTCGATATGTTGCATTCGGCGCGACAGTTCATACCAGCCAATTGACTCCGTGATGGTCGCCCAATAACACGCTCGAAACACTAACTCGTTTTTTCTGCCATCTCCTTACTGCTGACGAGCGCCTTCAGGCAGCCAATCCGCAAGCACAAATTGCTGTGCTTAGAGATCCATCGACACATCCTATTCACTTTCTATATCGTGACGATGGATTAGAGAAGAAATTAAGTGATCAGTTTCGGAAAGCTTTTGGTGTCGATTTAATAGTTAATCGTTCTGCAGGTAGCCAAATACCATTGCATACAGGTGAGAGGCCTATTCCGGCTAAAGGTCAGGATCGACTCAGCACTGAGTACGTGCATGCCGTTGAGGAGCTTCCGCAATTACAAACTCAAGGGGATGGAATGCGTAGTTTTGCAGGTGTATTGCTTTATACGTTTGTTGGGAGAGAAAGTATTCTTCTCGTGGATGAACCGGAAGCATTTCTACACCCTCCCCAAGCTAAGCTACTTGGCCGAATGTTGGTAGCAGACAAGCCTGATACTCGACAATTGTTTGTGGCTACGCACAGTGGCGATTTCCTTAGAGGCGTGCTCGATGCTGGAAGCCTTTCAGTACGGGTTGTTCGCATACAAAGAAAAGGTATGAAAAACCATGTTCGGCAACTTGATAATGCAAAGCTCAAAGAATTGTGGGGCGACCCCCTTCTCCGATATTCGAACATTCTCGATGGACTTTTTCATGAAAAGGTAATAGTTTGCGAATCTGATGCAGATGCTCGTTTTTACTCTGCAATGGCTGATGTCTTGGGGGAGTTGTCTGCGAATGAAACTCGCCGACCAGACGTGATGTTCGTTCATTGTGGAGGAAAGGACAGGGTTCCCGTCGTTGTCCGTGCACTTCATGAAGTAGACGTTCCCGTGACTGTTGTTGTTGACTTTGATGTACTTAACAAGGAGCGCCCTCTCAGGGATATTGTAGAGGCAGCGGGTGGGGACTGGAGTGTAATTCTTAGTGACTGGAACATAGTCAAGTTGTCTATTGATGCAAAGAAAGCGGAACTAAGTGCAGAGGAAGTATGTGCTGATATTAAAGAGGAACTTATAAAGGTGTCTGGGGCTACTTTTCCTGATGAAACCATAAAAGCTATTCAGAAAATTTTTCGCCGCTCCTCACCTTGGGCCACGGCAAAGGAAGTAGGCAAGAACTTTGTGCCTTCAGGAAATCCGACTCTCGCTTTTGAGCGGCTGATCAAATCGTTAATGAACTATGGAATTTTTGTAGTACAGGTTGGCGAATTGGAGCATTTCGCACGAAGCGTGGGAAATCATGGCCCCCGCTGGGTCAATGAAGTTCTAAAGAAAGATCTCAAAGCAGATCCAGAGTTGGAGGACGCCAGAAAGTTCGTTGCTTCGATTCTTGGTTGAATGACTGCTTTCTGCAATCTCGAATAACTGGAATGTGTCGTTAGCGGTTGTTCGCTTTTCCCAATAGTAGCCGTTGATCTCAATGCCGTGATTAGATTAATGGTGCCCTGCTCTATTTATTCTCTTCTCCATCCGTCTCCCCTCTTTACAGAACAATGCTGTTAGCACGGTTATACAATTCCTGCCACATCTCAGCAGGCGGGTGATCGAATATGACCGCTTCGTCGAACGGCATGACATACCAGCCGCCAAGCTTGATTTCGTATTCTAGTTGCCCGGGCGCCCATGAAGCCAAGCCATGCATCACGCGCAAATCCTTGTAGCGCCGCTTTCCATCCAGCAATTCACCCAGTGTCGGCATGTCGTAGGCAAGATAGATGTTGCTGGAGATCGTCAGCGCTCCTGCCACGGCTTCCCCGCCGCGAACCAGATAGGAAATTTGTCTGGGATAGGCAGGCCCGCCAAAAAACAGGCTCAACTCCTTGGCTTCCGAAGAGTCGGGAAATATTTTGTCGAGCTTGATGTCTTGCGGACGATTGACGATGACGCCGATGTGTCCGGTATTGCCATGCATGGTTACCACGAGAACAGTTTTGCGGAATCTCGGATCGTTTATTTGTTTGCTGGCAACCAGCAGAAAGCTTGAAGAAGCCGGTTCCTGCGGCATTTGCTCAGGCTGGTCGGCATGGAGCAAGGCAGGCCAGTTGCCGACTAACAGCGAGCCGAGAAATAAAAGAAAGCGGAATCGGGTGAGCATTGTTTGATTAATGTTGGCAAAGCGACGGATAAATGTCAGTGTATTGTAATAGGTAAGCGGAAGCGGCAACAAATGCCAACACCCTGTTGTTCGATATACTCACTGCAAATGGAAAACATACTCAGCACTTCAAAAGTGTAAATCAGTCGTTCCGAATTATGCTCGCGCCACCGCACGGCTGGTTTCAATCAAACTACTTGTTGATTTCCAGATCTTCCGCGTACGGCTTGCTGGGATATTGAAAGGCGATCGGGCCGTCCGCCTCGGCATGTACAAACTGCCGGACAAACGGGTCTTTCGAATCTATCATATCCGCTACGTCGCATTCTGCAACGACGACGCCGTCATTGATAAAATACGCATAATCGACGATCTTGAGCGATTCAGACAGATCGTAGGTTACCACCACAGAGGTCACGCCGAGCGCATCGTTCAGGCGCCGGATCAGGTTCGCGATGGTGTTGAGCGAAATCGGGTCGAGTCCGGCGAACGGCTCATCGTAGATGATCAGCGCGGGATCGGTGGCAATCGCCCGCGCCAGCGCGGCGCGGCGTTCCATGCCCCCCGACAGTTCGCTCGGCATCAGGTTGCGGGCATTGCGCAACCCCACGGCGTGCAGCTTCATCAACACCAGGTCGTGGATCAACTCTTCCGGAAGATCGGTATGCTCGCGCATCGGGAAGGCCAGATTGTCATAGACCGACAAGTCCGTGAACAAGCCGCTCTTCTGGAACATCATGCCTATTTTCAGGCGCATCTTGTACAACTCGTCGGTGTTGAGTTCGTGAACCACCTGGCCCATGAATTTCACGGCGCCGCGCGATGGCCGCAACTGGCCGCCGAAGTGGCGCAATAGGGTGGTCTTGCCGCATCCGCTGACACCAAGTATGGCAACGATCTTTCCGCGAGGGATGGAGAGATTGATGCCTTTGAGCACCTCCCGCTGGCCGTAGGCGAAATGAAGATCGTTTACCTCGACTATGTTTTCCGGCGTTTTGCTCAATATCTTTCGTTCCATTTTGGGCCTGTCACGCGTTAAAATGCTACCACTGTTTTAGGGCGAAGCCGGTTTATTTTGAAATTGGCCCCCCATCTTCAACTACCCGACCGCAATCACCCATGACATCACCATCAGCCCGCCAGATACTCAATGACGTTTTCGGCTACACCGCCTTTCGCGGTGAGCAACAGGCGATTGTCGAACACGTCGCATTGGGTGGAGATGCGCTGGTTTTGATGCCCACCGGCGGCGGCAAGTCGCTATGCTACCAGATTCCCGCGCTGCTGCGTTCGGGGGTTGGCATCGTGGTGTCGCCGCTGATTGCGTTAATGCAGGATCAAGTGGATGCGCTACGCCAGCTCGGAGTGAAGACCGCTTTCCTCAATTCCAGCATGACTGCCGATGCCGCGCGCGAGGTGCAAGGGCGACTGCTGCGCGGCGAACTCGATCTGCTTTACGTCGCCCCGGAACGCCTGCTTATGCCAAGCTTCCTCAGCCTGCTGGAGCAAGTACAGGAAGACTCCGGGCTGGCATTATTCGCCATCGACGAAGCGCACTGTGTCTCGCAATGGGGCCATGACTTCCGCCCCGAATATCGCGCATTGACCGTGTTGCACGAACGCTTCCCCACCGTGCCGCGCATCGCGCTCACCGCGACAGCGGACACCCCGACGCGCGGCGAGATCGTCGAGCGGCTGGCACTGGAACAGGCGCGCCAATTCGTCTCCAGCTTCGACCGCCCCAACATCCGCTACCGTGTCACGCAGAAAAATAATGCAAGGCTACAGTTGCAGTCTTTCTTGGAAGCCGAACACCCGAACGACGCGGGCATCGTGTATTGCCTGTCGCGCAAGAAAGTGGAAGAAACCGCCGGCTGGTTAAAAGAACAAGGCTGGGACGCCCTGCCTTATCATGCCGGGTTGGATAGCGCGACACGCAGCGCAAACCAGAACCGCTTCCTGCGCGAAGAAGGCGTGGTAATGGTGGCGACGGTGGCCTTCGGCATGGGCATCGACAAACCCAACGTGCGCTTTGTCGCGCATCTCGACCTGCCCAAAAGTATGGAAGGCTACTATCAGGAAACCGGTCGCGCCGGACGCGACGGGCTGCCCGCCAACGCTTGGCTGGCCTATGGTCTGGGCGATGTCGTATCAATGCGCCAGATGATCGACAGCGGCGATGCGCCCGAGGAGCGCAAGCGGCTGGAACGACAGAAGTTGGACGCGCTGTTGGGCTACTGTGAATCCACCGCCTGCCGCCATCAAACCGTAGTGCGCTATTTCGGCGAAGAACATCCGGGCAATTGCAGCGAGTGCGATAACTGCCTGGAACCGGTGGATACATGGGATGCGACTCAAGCCGCACAAATGGCACTGTCCTGCGTATACCGCACCGGACAACGCTTCGGTGCGGGACACTTAAGCGACGTGCTGATCGGCAAGGCCACTGAGCGAGTCGAAAAATTCAATCATCAACGACTCTCCACCTTCGGCATCGGCAAGGAACTCAGCGCCGCGCAATGGAGCAGCGTGTATCGCCAACTGGTGGCGAGCGGCTTGTTGGAATCAGACATTGAGGCATACGGCGGGCTGAAACTCACTGAAGCCGCGCGTCCGATACTGCGCGGCGAACAATCTGTTTGGCTGCGCCGCGATGCCGACCCGGTCAAGCGCAAAGCGCAGCGCGCCGAACATCCTGCCAAGGCACGCAAACCTTTTGCCGGCGCGAATGATGATCCCCTGTGGCTCGCCCTCAAAGCCAAACGCATGGAACTCGCGCGCGAACAAGGCGTGCCGCCCTACGTCATCTTCCACGACAGCACCCTGCTGGAAATCCTCAGCCAGCGCCCTACCACGCTGGAAGAAATGGCGCAGGTCAGCGGAGTCGGGCAGGCCAAGCTGGCGCGCTATGGGGATGCATTCCTTGGTGTGTTGAGAGATGCGGCGCATTGATACCCTGCCCTACGCTTACCGCCCCAACACCTTCAAATAAACTACACGATACGCCTCGGCACTGCTTTCCCAACTGAAGTCTTTGCTCATGCAGTTTTTGCATAAGGCTTTCCATTTGCGTTGGTCGTGGTAGAGGTCAACCGCGCTTTGAATGGCATCGAACAGATTTTCAGCGTTCATGCCGCTGAACATGAAGCCGCTGGCCGTGCCGTCCTTGAGGGTTGCGGCGGTGCAGTCCACTACTGAATCCACAAGGCCGCCGGTGGCGTGGACGATGGGCGGAGTGCCATAGCGTTGGCTATACAGCTGGTTCAAGCCGCAGGGTTCAAAGCGCGACGGCATGACGAACATATCCGCTCCGGCTTCGATTTGATGTGAGAGCTCTTCGCTGAAACCGATCACCACGCCGATCTTGCCGGGATAGAGATGCAATAAGTCACGCGCGGTTTTCTGCATTTGCGCATCGCCGCTGCCGAGCATGGCCAATTGCACTGGCAGCTCAGTCAGGAGCGGCGCGATTTCCAGCAACAAGTCCAAACCCTTCTGCTCGGTGAAGCGACTGACCACACCGAGCAGCGGCACATCCGGCTCAAGTTTCAAGCCCAGTTTTCTTTGCAAGGCTTCCTTGTTGGCGGCTTTGCCGGTCATGTGCGCGCTGCTGTATGTCTTGGCGAGGTACTTGTCGCTTGCCGGATCCCATTCATCCGTGTCGATGCCGTTGAGTATGCCGGTGAGACTGGCGCGGCGCGTGGTCAGCAAACCCTGCATACCGAAACCGAGTGCTACTTGCTGGATTTCTTTGGCGTAGTTCGGGCTGACAGTGGTGATGTGGTCGGCATAGAACAGCCCCGCTTTGAGAAAGGACAGGCTGCCGAAGAACTCCACGCCATTGATGCTGAAACAAGAAGGCGGCAAGTGCAACTTTTCCAGCGTCGCGGGGGGAAAAATCCCTTGGAAAGCCAAGTTGTGGATGGTCATCACGCTGGGTACTGCGCCATTCGCGAAATGCAGATAAGCTGGTGTCAAACCGGTTTGCCAGTCGTTGCAATGCACCAGATCGGGATGCCAGCTAAGCGGTGATGCGCTGCTGCCCAGTACGGCGGCAACTTTGGACAGCAAGCCGAAACGCTGCGCATTGTCCGCCCAGTCGTGACCGCTGGTATCCTGATAAGGTCCGCCTCCGCGCTGATACAAGCTCGGACAATCGAGCACAAACACCGGTACGTCATTCGCCATTTTGCCAGACAACAGTCGTGCGGAAGGAAAGCCCAACAGGCCATCGAAGGTCGCCGCGACTCCATGCTGCGCCAGTTGCGACATGACTTGGTTATAACCCGGTACCAGCACGCGCACATCCACACCGATGGCGCGCAAGGCGGCGGGTAACGCACCGCTGACATCTGCCAACCCGCCCGTTTTGATCAAAGGAGCGACTTCGGAAGTCGCAAATAGGACTTTTAATTCGGCCATTTCAATTTTTCTTTCAAGACCACTCCACACCGATGGCGCGAGGAGGTGCTGTCACAGGTGTATGAGGAGAAAAATGGCGGAAAACCAGTATGTGTGAGTTTATCAGTCACTTCGCGACCCCGGATTTTGAACAAATTTTCGACGAAATATTACCAAGCGATGTAGTTGTGTTTACAGCCAGCGCATCATGCCCATCTCGAACGGATGCGTCAGCATCTCATGGTATGGGTAGGCGCGAACGTGGTACTCCAGCTTGCCACATTGCTCTGGTTGCACTTCCAGGGCGAATACGTTTTCGCCCGCTTTGGTCATCGTGCCGGTGGCTTCAAAACGGTAATGGCGTGAGCTCTGCAATTTTTCACGTTTGGTAAACAAACCCAGCAACATCTCTACCACCACGTCGTTAGGATTGAGACCATTTAGCTTGACCCCTACTTCAAAACGCAAACTTTCGCCGTAGTTGATTTCCATCTGTTCGGCATCCAGGCGGCGCAACGCAACATCGGACCAGGCGTGGCGTACGCGCGCTTTCCATTCGGCGATGATGTGCGAATTTTCGTATTGGCTTTGTTTGTACAAACGATGTTGCTGGCTGGCCGGCAGGTAGCATTTGGCAAGATATTCGCCCACCATGCGCTTGGAGTTGAAGCGCGGCATGATGGTCGCCATCGAGCGTTTGGCCATCTTAACCCAGTTTGGCGAGAAGCCCATCTTGCCGTGATCGTAGTATAGCGGCACGACTTGGTCCTGCAACAATTCGTAGAGTGTGCGGGTTTCTTCGCGCGTGCGGACTTCTTCGCTCAACGATTCCGATACCGGTTTGATCGCCCAACCGTTCTCGCCGTCATAGCTCTCGCCCCACCAGCCGTCCAGCACGGACAAGTTGATGGTGCCGTTGATACCGGCCTTCATGCCGGATGTGCCGCTGGCTTCCAGCGGATACAACGGGTTGTTCAACCAGACATCCACACCCGAGACCAGCTTGCGCGACAAGCTAAGATCGTAGCCTTCCACCATCAAGACCTTGCCGATAAATTCCGGCATCTTGGAAATCTGGGTGATGCGGCGTATCAGGTCCTGCCCGGGAATGTCCGCCGGATGCGCTTTGCCGGCAAAGATGAACACCGCTGGACGTTTCGGATCGTTCAGAATTTCACGTAGCCAATCAAGGTCGCCGAACAACATCGTCGCTCGTTTGTAAGTCGCAAAGCGGCGCGCAAACCCGATGGTGAGGATGTTCGGATTTTCCGGATTGACATACTTGAGCAGACGATCCAAGTGTGCCTCAGAACCTTGATTGCGGAAGTGCTGCGCACTGATGCGTTCGCGCAACATGTTCAACATCTTGGCCTTCAGCGATTGGCGCACACTCCAGAACAAATGGTCAGGAATGTTCTTGACGTCTTCCCAGAATTCCACGTCATTCATGCGCGCGCTCCATTCCATTCCGAGATGACGTTCCAGCACTTCGACCCACTCGGACGCCAGAAAAGTCGGCGCATGCACACCATTGGTGATATAGGTCATCGGATTTTCCTTGTGCTCGATTTCCGGCCACATGAATCCGCAAATATCCGCCGACACATTGCCATGGATGCGCGATACGCCGTTGTTGAAACGTGTGCCGCGAATGGCCAGTGCGGTCATATTGAAATCGGGGCTATCCTTGGCACGGCCAAGCTCCAGGAATTCCTCGCGGCTGAGCTTGAGTTCCGGGTAGTAGTGTTCGAAGTAGGTCTGCACCATGCCCTCGTTGAAATGGTCATGACCGGCCGGCACCGGCGTGTGCGTGGTAAAGACGGTGTTGACCGCCACATATTCGAGCGCGGATGCGAAATCCAGACCGTCGTCGGTGATCTTCTGACGAATCCGTTCCAGCACCAGAAACGCCGAATGTCCTTCGTTGATGTGCCACACCGTAGGCTTCAGACCGAGCACTTGCAACGCACGCACCCCGCCGATACCCAGCACGATTTCTTGCTCCATACGCATCACTTTGTCGCCGCCATACAGACGATGCGTGACGTCACGGTCACGCGGGCTATTGCTTTCCAGATCGGTGTCCAGCAGGTACAGCGTGATGTGTCCGATCTTTGCTTGCCAAATCTTGATATTGAGCTTGCGGCCCTGCAAGTCCACCGACGTGTAAGCTTCAGAACCGTCAGCGAGCTTGGCAGAAACTATGGGTAAATCTTCAAAATGAGAGTCCCTGTTGGAGGCGATCTGGTTGCCGTCGCCGTCTATGGTTTGATGAAAATAACCTTGACGATACAGCAAGCCGATGCCGATGAACGGCAAGCGCAAATCACTCGCCGCTTTGCAGTGGTCGCCCGCCAGGATACCCAAACCGCCGGAGTAGATCGGGAAACTTTCGTGAAAGCCGAATTCGGCACAGAAGTAAGCGACCAAATCCTCTTTGCGCAGCCAGTCCGAGCCGCTGGCCGGCAAATTATGATCATGGTAAGTATCGTAGGCCGCCAATACGCGGTTGAGATTGCCGATGAACACCTGATCGTCCGCCGCCTCCAGCAGACGTTGTTCGTCCACGCGCTTCAAGAATGCCTTCGGGCATTGCCCGGTGGCCTTCCACAAACCCGGATGCAAACGCGCAAACAGCGCGCGGGTGGGACGATCCCAGCTATACCAAAGGTTGTTTGCGAGTTCGTCGAGACGCGCCAGGCGGGCCGGAACTTTTGGACGAACTTGCAAAATATAGGAGGTACTTTTTTCCATGGTTTTAATATTCAGTCAATAATCAAAAAAGTCGATGCGGAAGAGCGCGGATTATAACGCAAGTCCTTCCCATCTCGATGCAGCTCTAAGCGAAGTGAAGCAAGAGAAATGCCAAACTGAAAAAGTCAGATCTTTGAGACATGCAACGCAGGGCCATACAGCGCAGCACGGTCATTCAGGATCACACTGACCGGCATCGCTTCCAGCAAGGGCCGCATCCGTCCTTTGCTGAAAAAAGTGTCAAGGAATGTGCCGTTTTGCAGACGCGGCAATATTTTAGGTGCGATACCACCGCCCAGATACAAACCGCCACGACTCATTACTTTCAGTGCGAGATTACCGGCTTCCGCACCATATAGGCGCACGAACCAATCCAGGGCTTCGACACACAAGTCATCACGCTCGCTCAGAGCAGCGTTAGCAATCTCGGCAGCCGCATCGCCCTGCTGCATCTCGTGTTGCAGCCAATCGGGTAGTGGCACACAGCGGTGTTGGCAAAGAAACCCATGCAGGCTGACCAAGCCGGGGCCAGAAACGATACGTTCCCAACTGACATGTTCATGACGCTGCTGCAAATGTCGCAACAAAGCGATTTCCATGTCATTGCCTGGACTAAAGCTGGCATGTCCGCCTTCTGTAGCAAAAGGGTGGTAGCGCTGCCCATCCCAGAACAAACCCGCCTCGCCTAACCCAGTCCCTGCCGCAATGACCGCCGCGTTACCGCTGGCGTTCGATGCGCCCGCGTGCAAAGTCAATAAATCCTCCGCGCCCAGAGCTGGCAAACCAGTTGCAGTTGCTTCAAGATCGTTGAGTAATGTGCAGTGATCAAAACCGAATCTACTTTGCAAAGCATCGGCATCAATGCGCCAAGGCAAATTGGTGGTTTGTGCCACCCTGCCTTGCATTGGTCCGGCAATACCGAAAGCAGCTCGAGCCGGAATATCCGAGCCTTGTAAAAATTCGCCAAGCAATTCCTCGAACACGGCGTAATCACGGCTCGCATAGGTCTGTTCGCGCTCCAGGTGCAACTGGGTGCCATCCACTGCAATAACGGCAAGACGGGTCTTGGTGCCGCCGATGTCGCCACTTAATATTCGAATAGGTGTTGATTGCATTTTTAAGGTAAAAGTGGTGAAACGGGCTTGTGGACCATGAGGGATTCTAGCAGCTTGACTGGTGCCCGGAACCGGAATCGAACCGGTACGCTGGTTTTACCCAAGCGACGGATTTTAAGTCCGTTGTGTCTACCAATTTCACCACCCGGGCGAGTATTTGGAGGCGAGACCCAGAATCGAACTGGGATAGGCGGATTTGCAATCCGCTGCATAACCATTTTGCTATCTCGCCGTATTGCATTTCATCAGCATAAAATGATTGAGGGAAAGCTGGAATGCTTTCCCTCAGAATTGGAGCGGGAGAAGAGTCTCGAACTCTCGACCTTAACCTTGGCAAGGTTACGCTCTACCAACTGAGCTACTCCCGCAAAACGAGTTGCGCATTATAGGGATATTCAAATCCCTGTCAATAATTTTGCCAGCAATAGTTACCAGCCTAATTTCCCCAATTTGAATAAACGCTCAAAGTTCTCCGTGGTGCGCCGCCCTACCTCGTCTACGCCGATGCCGCGCAGCAGAGCGATTTCTTCGGCGACATGTTTCACATAAGCCGGTTGGTTGAGCTTGCCGCGATGCGGCACAGGAGCGAGATACGGCGCGTCGGTTTCGATCAACATACGTTCCAGTGGCACGCGCTGCGCCACTTCTTTGAGTTGCCTGGCGTTCTTAAAAGTGACGATGCCGGAAAAGGAGATGTAGAAACCCATTGCCAGCGCGGCTTCCGCCACCTCCCATGTTTCGGTGAAGCAGTGCATTACCCCGCTCGCCTCGGCAGCGTTTTCTTCCGCCATGATGCGCAAGGTGTCCGCTGCGGCTTCGCGGGTATGGATGATGAGCGGCTTGCTACTCGCGCGCGCTGCGCGGATATGGTTGCGAAAACGCGCGCGCTGCCACTCCAGATCGCCCTTGAGGCGAAAATAATCCAAGCCGGTTTCGCCGATGGCGATGACCTTGGGATGCTGTGCCAACCCGACCAAGCGGGCGACATCAGGCTCTTCAACGCCTTCGTAATCGGGATGCACCCCTACTGAGGCAAAGATGTGCGGATATTGTTCGGCGAGCGCCAAGACCTGCGGAAAATCCGCCAGGTTGACCGAAACACACAGTGCGCTGATGACTTCGTTCTGGCGCATTTGCGCCAGTACATCGCTGATGTTTGCGACCAGCTCGGGGAAATTGATATGGCAGTGAGAATCAATGAACGGCATTTGGGAGCCTCTAAAAATTCAGAGTTTGCCCAAATGCAAGGCGCGTAAAAAATTTTGCCGCGCCGCATATGGGGTATATGCAAGCAAGAAATTTTTTCCGCAACGCAGCATAACCAGCCACTTGGTTGCCGTTTTTTGGCGACTTAGTGGAATGGTTAGTAGTTCCATCAGTTGGGATGAAATGTGGATTTTTAGAGGCTCCCATGATTATTCGAGCATGAGTTGGCGATACGCAAGCAATAAAGATTCGAAAAATAACTTGGGGTTGAGGGTGTGTTGCGCCTCGCGCTTCGCTGTTTGCAAATGCTTTTGCAGACGTGCCAGATTAAGCGGTGCAATCGGCTCAACGAGTTTTTTAATCGCCGCTTCCTCGCCCGGATGAAAGCGCAGCTTGCCCGCCTGCTTCATTGAGCTCAAGTCATAACACCATTGTTGCAGCCACTGCACGACCAGTACCTGCTCGGTTTTTTGCAACGCTTCGGCCAGCGCGAACACATCCAGAGCGGCGGGTTGGCGCACGGCGCGCAGCAATTTATCGCGTTCTTCGCTGCCCAGTTGCTCATCCAATTGAATGGCTTGCAATGGCGAAAAACCCGAAGCTGCGAGGGCTTCGGCGGGATTTTTTACGCCCTGCTCTGACAACCAGCGCGTGGCACTCACCGCATCGGGAGCCGGTAGCGCGAAGGACAAACAACGGCTCAGAATGGTTGGCAACAATTGCTGCGGTTTGTGCGACACCAGGATGAACAACAGCCCCTGCGGCGGCTCCTCAAGATTTTTCAGCAAGGCATTCGCAGCATTGGTGTTCATCGCCTCGGCGGGATGAATGACCACCACGCGCCTGCCGCCTTGATGTGCAGACATGCCAATAAAATCGGCCAGGCCGCGCACTTGATCGACGGATATCTGCTTACTGGGCTTCTTGCCGGATTCGGTTTCTTCACCCTCCAAGCTCAACGTTTCCGGTTGCAATAAACGAAAGTCAGGGTGCGATCCTTGCTCGAACCAGTGACAAGAGGGACATTTCCCGCAGAAAAAATCATTGTCCTGCGGATGTTCGCACAGCAAGGACTGTGCAAAATTCATTGCCAGATCAAGCTTGCCGATACCCTTCGTACCTTTGAATAACAGACCATGTGCCGGACGCTTGCACAACTCCTGCAAACGCGCCCAGTCGTTTTTTTGCCAAGGATAAATATCTTTCATATCAAATTGATGCGAGTATTACTTCAAGTTTATGCTTAACTTTGTCCATGCTCTGTGCCGCATCGATCACGGCGTATCGCTGCGGATTTTCACGCACTCGTTTGTGATATCCGGCCCGCACGCGCTCGAAGAAATCGGCCTGCTCCTGCTCGAAGCGATCCAGCGAAACATTATTCGCCAGGCGTTGCCGCGCGACTTCGATCGGAACGTCGAAAAACAGTGTCAGATCAGGCTGTAAATCGGGATGTACCCATTGTTCAAGCTGACTTAGCTTGTCCCAATCCAGCCCTCTGCCGCCGCCCTGATAGGCGAAGCTGGCATCGCTGAAACGGTCCGAAATCACCCACTTGCCAGCACGCAACGCCGGCTTGATGACTTGTTCGATGTGCTCCAGGCGTGCCGCAAACATCAGCATCGCCTCGGTGCCGATGCCCATCGGTTGGTTCAATAATATTTCACGCAATTGCTCGCCCAGCGGCGTGCCGCCCGGCTCACGGGTGACCACCACATCGAGACCGCGCTGCCGCAACTCATCGGCAAACCATGCCAGATGGGTGCTTTTACCGGCACCATCGACACCTTCAAAGGTAATAAACTTGCTCATGATTCCATTTCCCGGGCGAAACTCATCGTCGCGTGCTCGCTCATTTTTGGTATTGATTCACCGCGCGGTTGTGAGCCATCAAACTGTTGGAAAATTGCGAACTGCCGTCACCACGCGATACGAAATATAGCGCGTCGGTTTGGGCCGGATGCAATGCTGCTTGCATCGCGGCCACCCCCGGCAAGGCGATCGGCGTGGGTGTCAATCCGCTTCGTGTATAGGTATTGTAAGCGGTATCGGTAAGTAAATCGCGCTTGCGCAGGTTGCCATCGAACTTGTCGCCCAAGCCATAAATTACAGTCGGATCGGTTTGTAGTAACATGCCCTTGCGCAGGCGATTCACAAACACCCCGGCGATCATGGCGCGGTCACCGGGCGTCCCGGTTTCTTTCTCGATGATGGAGGCCAAAATCAAGGCCTGATATTGGTTTTGCAACGGCAAGCCGGGCGCACGGGCGAGCCATGCTTCCTGCAAGCGTTTTTGCATGGTTTGGTAGGCGCGCTTGAATATCCGCAGATCGCTGCTACCCGCAGCGAAGTAGTAGGTATCCGGAAAGAACAAACCCTCGGGATGATTTTCCGTCGCACCGATATGCTGTAAAATTTCTCCGTCGGTTAGGTTCGCCGTGTCATGGGTAATATCAGGGTTGGTATCCAGCGCGTCGCGCAATTGCTTGAACGTCCAGCCTTCAATCACACTCGTCTGGCTCTGACTGACTTCGCCTTTGCTGATGATTTCCAAAAGCTCCAGCGGCGACACCGGATGCTCCAGCACGTAATTGCCCGCCTTGAGTTGCGTTGATTTACCGAACAGCCTCGCCATCAAGACGAACTTCCAGTCTTGTTCCAGTAGTCCGGCCTGCTGCAATTCCCGCGCCGTGCTCTTCAAGCTGGTGCCCTGTTTCAACTCGAATATAAACGGCGTATTAGGCAGGGTCAATGGGCTATAGGCGTAATAGCCGACACTCGCTATAGTCAGCAGCAACATCAGCAGGAATAAAACCAAAGGTCTTTTCATCAGCTTGCTGGCTCCTCTGCCCAGGCTTGACGTATCTGCATAGCAACGGGAAAACCGATCCAGCGACGTTGCTCCAGTTCGCGTACCGGCCACAAGCCGATGATGCTGTTCACCACGAACAACTCATCAGCATGCAACACATCATCCAGTCCGACATCGCGAATTTGTAGTGGCATGTTGTGCTGTGTCGACCAAGCAATCACACGATCACGCTGCACTCCCGCCACGCCGCTACGCGACAAATTCGGCGTAATCAATTCGCCCTGAGACATTAAAAATAAATTACTGCGTGTGCCTTCGATGGCGTTGCCATCGACATCCAGCAGCAAGCCTTCGGCAATCTCCGCATCGTTCCACTCGGCAGCCGCCAGCACGTTTTCCAGCCGGTTGAGATGCTTGATCCCTGCCAAGCGAGGCTGCTGACTTAAGCGTAGTTGGCATAGTCGCGCCTTGATTCCGTGTATTGCCCAATCGGCCGGATAGTCAGGTAAGGGGGAAATATCCCAGAGATGTGTGGTTTCAGCGCAGCTTGGCGGTGCATAGCCGCGCGTTCCCTCCCCGCGCGTGACGATCAACTTCACCACACCGTTGGGGTGCCGCGCGAGTAAGTCGTTTAATTCAGCGGAAAGCAACCCAATATCCGGGCAAGCAATGTCCAGCGCGGTGCAGTCGTGTCGAAGTTTTTGATAGTGCAGCAGCCAATGCTGCGCTTTGCCTTGGGTGGCGCGCAGGGTGCGAAACACCCCATCGCCGTAGAGCAGGCCTCGATCTCTTAAGCTGATCAAATTGCCAGGCTTGCCATTGACCAGCATCGTAACGAAAAAGCTTAGAGCTTGCGGAACACCAGCGTGCCGTTGGTTCCACCGAAGCCGAAATTATTGTTCATCGCGACATTGATCTTCATATCACGTGCAACATTCGCGCAGTAGTCCAAATCACATTCCGGGTCCTGCTCGAAGATGTTGATGGTCGGCGGCGAAATTTGATTGTGTACCGCCAACGCGCAGAACACCGACTCTATTCCGCCAGCGCCGCCCAACAGATGGCCAGTCATCGACTTGGTTGAATTCACTACCAGCCTCTTGGCATGGTCACCAAACGCCAGCTTGATCGCTTCAGTTTCGTTCTTGTCGCCCAGAGGCGTCGAGGTGCCGTGCGCGTTAACGTACTGCACATCTTGCGGATTCAGCCCGGCATTGCGTAGCGCGTTCAACATGCTGCGTTTCGGACCATCGCTATTCGGCGAAGTAATATGGTAGGCGTCGCCGCTCATGCCATAACCGGCCAGTTCCGCGTAAATCCTGGCTCCGCGCGCCTTGGCGTGTTCGTATTCTTCCAGCACCAGCACACCCGCGCCTTCGCCGATCACGAAACCATCCCTATCCTTGTCCCACGGACGGCTGGCTGTGGCCGGATCATCGTTACGCGTACTGAGCGCACGTGCGGAAGAAAAACCACCCACCGCCAAAGCACACACGGTCGCCTCAGAACCGCCCGCAATCATCACATCCGCATCGCCATACTCGATGATGCGCGCCGATTCGCCGATGCAATGCGTACCGGTGGTGCATGCAGAGACCATCGCCAGATTCGGGCCTTTCAACCCGTACATCACGGAGAGATTGCCGGAAATCATATTGATGATCGTGCCTGGAATGAAGAACGGCGATATTTTGCGCGGCCCTGCGGCGAGGTAATCGTTATGCGTGTCCTCGATCATCGGCAAACCACCGATGCCCGAACCGATGTTCACGCCGATACGCTCGGCATTTTGCTCGGAGACTTCCAGCCCGGAATCCTTGAACGCCTCTATGCCGGCCACCAGACCGAAATGGATAAATCTGTCCATGCGGCGCGCATCCTTGGCGGAAAGGTACTGCGTGACATCAAAATCTTTCACTTCGCCGGCAATCTGAGCTGCCATCGCACTGGCATCAAAATGAGTGATATGGGTAATGCCAGATTTTCCCGCGACGATATTCTGCCAGGTTGTGGGTATCCCTATCCCGACCGGGGAGATGATCCCTAGTCCGGTAATGACGACTCTACGTTTAGACAAATTGACTCCGCCAAACAGAAAGGATGGACAAGCAGAAAAAGATGGTCAAATGGAATAAAGAAGTGGATTACTTTTGATGTGCCAGGACGTAGTCTATGGCTTGTTGTACGCTGGTGATCTTTTCTGCATCTTCGTCCGGGATGTCACATTCGAACTCTTCTTCCAAAGCCATTACCAGTTCAACGGTGTCCAGCGAGTCTGCCCCCAAGTCGTTGACAAAAGAAGATTCGTTCTTTACTTCAGATTCGTTTACACCCAGTTGCTCAGAAACGATCTTTTTAACACGTTGTTCAATAGACATCATTATTCTCCTACCCTGATTAAAGTTCAAAAAAGCAGCGGCATTGTATCAAATTTGCCAAAAAATCCAAACAACTTGTATTTGATGCGGTTGAGTTATCAAACGGGTATCTAGCCGGATTTCCCTATTCTCGCTGAAGGGAACCTCGAAAAATCCACATTTCATCCCAACTGCTGCGTTGCGTAAAAAATTTCTTGCTAACATATCAAACATATGTGGCGCGGCGAAATCTTTTTCGCGCCTTGCATTTGGGCGAACTCTGAATTTTTAGAGGCTCCCTAAAGATGGCGGATTATAGGAATCAGGCGCTGGACACCTCATCAACGGGCGGCTGGGGTTGGTCATTCTGGGGCCGCTCGCCCTGAGGTGCAATTTTCCGCTGCCGCTTCTCCTCTTTCTTCTGTTTCTTGGCAATCTCTTTCTGACGTTTTTCGAACGTGTAATTTGTTTTGGCCATTTGCAATCCTATTTCAATGTAATTTTCGGTTGAGGCGGACTATGATAGCAGGTAGCTTTGCTTTGTTTAAATCCGTAGGGGGCTTTGTTTTTAAATCCGTAGGGCGGGATAGCCTGATCAGTCTGCTAGAATGATTCGAATTGCCATGTGAAAATCAAGTCCGGCTCTCACTGAACTATGACTATAGTCGCTGTATTTAACCAGAAAGGCGGGGTTGGAAAAACCACCACGGTTCTTAATCTGGCCGCCGCGCTGGCGCGTCGTGGCCGCCAGCCCGTTGCCATCGACCTTGACCCTCAGGCGCAATTCAGTTCCATTACCGGCATTACCGCGCATTCGGGCGATGACAGCATTTATAGCCTGTTTCAGCGCAATCGCCCGTTGCGCGAACTGATACGCGAGTCGCCAAGCGGAATCAATGTCATTCCTTCACACGTCGAACTATCCAAGGTGGACGCGCTGCACGGCAGGGGTTACAACGCAATTAACAAGTTGAACACAAGTTTGCAGGCGGAAAAATCGAGGTCCGGAAATACACCTTGGATAATCGACTGTAGCCCGTTGGTTGGCGTCCTTTCCCTAAATGCGATATTTGCCTGCGATGCTGTCATCGTTCCGATTTCGGCCGATTACCTGTCAATTAATGGCGCCCTCCAGATCGTAAAAACCCTTAAGGCGCTCGAGCAAGTCCTGAAGCGCCGAGTTAATCGCCGTTATCTGCTCACCCGTTTTGACTCACGACGGAGTATGGCAAAAACCATTTTGAATATGGCGCAAACGGAATTCGGTGCGGATGTTTGCCGGACAGTCATCTCGGAAAATGTCAGTCTGGCGGAAAGTCCGGCATTGCACAAGACGATCTTCGAGCACGCTCCCGGCAGTCGGGGCGCGCAGGACTATGATGAACTGCTGGATGAATTAATGGCTGACGGGTTTATCGAATAGCACCCGGAAATTCGGGGAGCTCAGGAAAAATGACAGCCGCGCTTACTGCCGCTAAATTCTCAGTTATGTTTGGTAATCAGCGACAACACTTCTTCAATATCCACCGACTGACAAAGTACCTTGTCGGAGTTGATTGTCTTGCAGTGCGTTACTTCACAATGATGATAGATCTGGCGCAGTTTACGTTCTGCATCCGGCAAATCTTTGCCATGAATCAAGACGCTCTCGACTTTTTGCCCATCCCGTGTCTTCACGGAGAAATCAAATTTCAGCATAGCTTCCCCAAAAAATTACCGTGTAGAAAAATTGACGTTCCAAACCAGGTTTTCCCACTCTGCCAGGTTCTCCAATTTGGAGTCTATGGATCAAATCCAAAGCATCAAGGTGTATAGGGCGAATTATCACACCAAAACATTTCGTTCGCCATCATCCCCAGGTTACAGCAACCGTCCTATTCCATATACATCCCGCCATTCACATGCAAGGTAACACCCGTGATGTAAGCCGCTCCCGAACCAGCCAGAAAGGCCACGGCGGCGGCGATGTCGGCGGGTTGGCCGAGGCGTTTCAGAGGAACGTGTTCGACCAGTTTGGCGCGTTGTTCTTCGCCCAATGCATGAGTCATGTCGGTATCGATAAATCCGGGGGCGACGCAGTTCACGGTGATGTTGCGGCTGCCGATTTCCTGGGCGAGGGACTTGGTGAAGCCGATCATGCCCGCCTTGGAAGCGGCGTAGTTGGCCTGTCCAGCGTTGCCCATACTACCAATCACCGAGGAGATGCTGATGATGCGCCCGCCTCTGGCCTTCATCATGGCGCGCAGTACGGCGCGGCTGAGACGGAACACCGATTTGAGATTGGTCGCCAGCACGTCGTCCCACTCTTCGTCGGTCATGCGTGCCAGCAAATTGTCGCGGGTGATGCCGGCGTTGTTCACCAGTATCGAGATTTCACCGAATTGCTTGCGCAGTACGGCCAGCACTTGCTCGGTTTGTGCCGCGTCGTTGACGTTCAACGCCATGCCTGCACCCTTGATGCCAGCAGCATCCAGATACGCGCTGATCGCTTGCGCGCCTGTGTCGCTGGTGGCCGTGCCGATCACGGTCGCGCCCTGCTTGCCCAGTTCCAGCGCGATGGCTTGGCCGATGCCGCGACTGGCTCCGGTGACTAATGCGATCTGTCCTTGTAGTGTCATGTCGGGGGTCTCCTTACGCTAGTATGGTCAAAGCCAGCGTCAGTGCTGCGCCGTCGTTGATGGCTAAGGCTTGTTGGTCGGTGGCGATGCGTTTGTTCAGCCCCGCCAGCACTTTGCCCGGTGCGCATTCCACATTGTGGGTGATGCCCTGCTTGCCAAATTCCAGCACGGTTTCCACCCAACGCACCGGCGAATACAACTGGCGCACTAGTGCGTCCTTGATCGCCGCAGCATCTGAATAATTTTTCACATCGGCATTGTGCAGCACCGGAATGGTCGGAGCTTGTACTGTGACATTGCCCAAATAGTCGCGCAATTGTTGCGCCGCGCCCTTCAACAAACTGCAATGCGACGGCACACTCATCGGCAGCATGATCGCGCGCTTTGCGCCCTTGGCCTTGGCCAGTTCCATGCCGCGCTCGACTGCGGCACGATTGCCGGCGATCACCACTTGACCGGGGGAGTTGTAATTCACCGCTTCCAGCACTGCGCCTTGCGCACCTTCCACACACACGGCACGCACCGCATCGTCATCCAGACCGAGTATCGCGGCGATGCCGCCCACGCCTTCCGGCACGGCCTGCTGCATACATTGCGCACGGTAGCGCACCAGCGGCAACGCATCGGCAAAACGCAACGCGCCGGCAGCGACCAGCGCGGTATATTCACCCAGGCTATGCCCTGCCATGATGAATGGAGCCGCGCCGTCCTGCGCTTGCCAGGCGCGATATACCGCCACACCTGCGGTCAGCATGATGGGCTGGGTGTTCACGGTAGCGTTCAGATCGGCATCGCTGCCTTCCGCGACCAGTTGCCATAAGTCTTGTCTCAACACATCGGAGGCTTCGGCAAAGGTATTGCGCACCGCGGGGAAATCGGCATAGCCGTTCATCATGCCGCGCGATTGCGAACCTTGGCCGGGAAATACGAAAGCGAATTTAGTCATATTAAAACAGTCGTAAGTTAGTAGACGTAAGTCGTGAGTTGGAGGCCGTATTTTGGTTTTAACTAACAACTTACGTCTAACGACTATCAACTATAGTTAGCTACCACTTAATTAGGACGGCACCCCAGGTAAACCCGCCACCCACGGCCTCCAGTAAAATATTCTGCCCCGCCTTGATGCGACCGTCGCGCACCGCAGTATCCAATGCTAAAGGAATCGAGGCCGCCGAGGTGTTGCCGTGAGTGGCGACAGTGACAATCACCTTATCCATGCTTAAACCGAGCTTCTTGGCGGTGGCTTCCATGATGCGGATGTTGGCCTGATGTGGTACCAGCCAATCGATGTCGGAACCTTGCAGGTGGTTTTCTTCGAGCACTTCCTCAACAACCTCGCTTAATACCTTGACTGCAAACTTAAAAACTGCCTTGCCTTCCATCTTGATGAATGGGTCACCTTGCACTACACCATTGCGAATATTGCCATCGGCTTTCAACATGCCGCGATGGCTGCCATCGGCGTGCAGCTTGCTGGCGACGATGCCGGGCGTTTCAGAAGCCCGCAACACTACCGCACCTGCCCCGTCGCCGAATAATACACAAGTGGTGCGATCGTTCCAGTCCAAAATGCGCGACAGCACTTCCGCACCGACCACTAACGCCGTCTTGGCTTGCCCGCCGCGTATGTACAAATCGGCAGTATTCATGGCATAGACGAAGCCGCCGCATACCGCCTGCATGTCGAATGCCGCGCCGCGATTTTTGATGCCGAGTTTGTCTTGCAGGATGCAGGCAGTGCTGGGGAAAATTTGATCAGGTGAGGTGGTTGCGACTATCACCAGGTCGATCTCTTCCACGCCGATACCTGCTGCCTCAATGGCCTGGAGACTGGCATGCAAAGCGAGATCGCTGGTCAGTTCGTTGTCTGCCACGATATGCCGCTCGACGATGCCGCTGCGCGAGACAATCCAGTCGTGTGAGGTTTCAACGATCTTTTCCAAATCGAAATTGGTCAATACTTTCGCCGGCAGATAACTTCCGGTGCCGATGATTTTTGAGTACATCAGGAAACCTCCGCTGCTTTTTGCTGATTTGAATGATGCCATTTTTCAATGTGCTCGCTGATGTGCTGCAACATGCCGCCGCGCGCTTCTTCGGCGGCGCGTTCGATGGCACAGCGGAAGGCGAAAACATCCGCTGAACCGTGACTCTTCACCACGATGCCCTTCAAGCCGAGCAGACTCGCGCCGTTGTAGCGGCGATGATCCACCCTGCGCTTGAAGGCATTGAGTACCGGCATCGCCACCAGCGCGGCCAGCTTGGAAAATACGTTCCGGCCAAATTCTTCGCGCAAGAAACCGCCCAGCATCTGCGCCAGTCCTTCGGTGGTTTTTAATGCCACGTTGCCGACGAAGCCATCGCACACCACCACGTCGGTCGTACCTTTGAAGATGTCGTTGCCTTCGACGTTACCATAGAAATTCAGGTCGCTTGCCCGCAACAACTCTGCGGCTTGCTTGACCACTTCGTTGCCTTTGATGTCTTCGCTGCCGATATTCAACAGGCCAACGCTAGGATTGGGTTTGTGCTCCAACGCCGTAACCAGTGTGGCACCCATCAAGGCGAATTGCAGCAGGTGCTCGGAGTTGCAATCGGTGTTAGCTCCCAAGTCGAGCATACAGACTTGGCCGTTTTTGGTCGGCAAATAAGACGCAATCGCGGGGCGGTCGATGCCCGGGATGGTTTTCAACACATAGCGTGCCGTCGCCATCAGTGCGCCGGTATTGCCTGCGCTGACACAGGCCAACGATTCACCGTTTTTGACCAGATTGATGCTGACGCGCATCGAGGAATCCTTTTTGCCACGCAATGCGGATTGCGGTTGTTCGTCCATGCCCACCACTTCGCTGGCAGGATAAATGCGCAAATGCACCCCGGTTTGCACACCCAGGGCACGCAACTCGGTTTCAATGGCATCAGGGATACCCACCAGAATGATGGTGTCGTTGGGGAACTGCTGCAGATACTCAATTGCAGCAGGGATGGTGACCGTCGTGCCGTGGTCGCCTCCCATCGCATCTATGGCTAAAGTGACATCCACTAAGCGATCCTTGACAAGGCTAACAGAAAAGAAAACGCAGCCGACCTTAATGATTGGCTGCGCTACTTGAAGGCTTAATCGCCCTTGGTCATGACTACCTTCTTACCGCGGTAAAAGCCCGTAGGGCTGATGTGGTGACGCAAATGGGTCTCACCCGTGGTTGGCTCAACCGCTGTCGCCGGGTTGGTCAAAAAATCATGCGCGCGGTGCATGCCACGCTTGGATGAGGACTTTTTATTCTGCTGAACTGCCATGATAACTACTCCTAAAAAAACTGTTTAATTACGCTTCAATTTTGCTAAAACCGCAAAAGGATTTTTTTCTTCCCTATGAGGATTCTCGCCATCTGTCACCTGACAAGCACCCAACTCATGTTTGGGCGCGATTGGCAGACTTAACAAAATCTCTTCTTCCAGCAGATCCAGCACATTCAAGTGCGTATCCGCCAAGATGCTATCGAACTCTTCTTCCTCATTCGGGCGCACGGCCAAAAGTTTTTCGGCGTCCAGCGCGTCCAGACTTGACTGATCGCGCAGCAACAAGTGCATATCAAGCTGCACCGGATAATCCAAGCCATTCAGGCAGCGCTGGCAACGCAACTGGCATTGCCCAACCACGCCCACATCCAGAAAGTGTGTGCCTTGTTTATCCACACCGCCTTGCACTGTGTAACTCAAAATTCCCTGCGGATTTTCCAGTATATCCAGCAAACGCGGCAATTCGGCAATCTGCACTTCACCGCTAATTCCCCGGCCATTTCTGGCAAAATCCAAGCTATCGATGAAAGGCCGTGCGTACATGAGGCGCGCATGATATATTTTTCGCTGCTCCCTGTCAAAAATCCTAAGGAATTTGGGATGCCTCTAGAATTTATTTAGCGGGGATGAAGCGCAAGGAGCCGCACAGCGAATGACGAGGCATATCGCATAGATAGACGCACCCGCAAGAAGCAGGCCGTGCGGTTCCCGTAGCTGAAGCTACGACCGCTACGCACAGGAATGAGTGAGCACGCGACGCAGCAAGCGATAGGGTCGCTGCGCAGCAGCGGGGGCACCCGCCGGCCTACCCCTTGCGGGTGGATTCGCCCGATAAATGAATTTTAGAGGTTTCCCATTGTTGAATTCTCAGTTGCTTGTCCTCGCCTCCAGCTCCATTTACCGCAGCGAACTTCTCAAACGGTTACAGCTCCCTTTTGAGACCGCCGCACCGAATGTGGATGAAACGCCGTTACCGCATGAATCTGCGCGTGCCACCTCGGTGCGACTCGCGCAGGAAAAGGCCCGTGCCGTAGCCGGCAATTATCCTGACGCGTTGATCATCGGCTCCGACCAAGTCGCCCTACTGGAGGGCCGACAGCTCGGCAAACCGCTTACCCACGACAATGTGGTCAAGCAGCTGCGCGCCATGCGCGGCAAGACCACTTGCTTCTATACCGCACTGACACTGTTGAACAGCAGAACCGGCAATCTGCAAACCGAAGTGGCGGAAAATTCCGTCACTTTGCACAACCTTAGCGATGAAGAAATCGAAGGCTATCTGCAAAAGGAACAACCCTATCACTGCGCCGGAAGCGCGAAATCCGAAGGGCTGGGTATCGCGCTGATGAGCAAAATGACCGGCGATGACCCCAACGCACTGATCGGCCTGCCGCTGATTTCATTGATCCAAATGCTGCGCCGCGAAAATGTGCGCTTGTTCTGACCATGACAACCAAACTTGGCACGCTCTACCTGATACCCTGTACCTTGGGCGACACGTCCGCCGAACAGGTCTTGCCTCAGCACGTCATCGACGTGGCGCGCAAGTTAAGGCATTTCGTGGTGGAGCAACCCAAGACCGCGCGGCAATTTCTCTCCGCACTCAAACCCGAACGACCGATCCAGTCTTTGCACTTCGCTACGCTAAACGAACACACCGCCGCTAACGAATTATCCGAACTGCTAGCACCGCTACTGGCTGGAGAAGATGTCGGCGTCATTTCCGAAGCGGGTTGTCCGGGCATCGCCGACCCGGGTGCGGATTTGGTCAATTTGGCACACCGCAACGGCATCCGCGTCGTGCCGCTGGTGGGTCCTTCCTCTATTGTGTTGGCGTTGATGGCTTCCGGCCTGAATGGACAGTGCTTCGCCTTTCACGGTTACTTGCCTATAGCAGAGACGGAAAGAAACAGGGCGATTACAACGCTGGAGACAGAATCTGCAAAACGCAAACAAACCCAACTGTTCATCGAAACCCCATACCGCAACGACACGATGTTCAGTGCCCTGCTCGCCCAGTGTCGCCCGGAAACGCTGCTGTGCGTCGCCACCGACATCACTTTGCTCGGCGAACAAATCCAGACGCGCTCCATCGCGCAGTGGAAATCGCAGCCTATCCCGCAACTGAACAAGCGTCCGAGCCTGTTTCTGCTGCTTGGGAAAAGTTAATTTAGTTGCCCTACAAGCCGCTTTCTGGTATTAAAGCGCACTTTAATTTTTATCCCATTGGAGAAGTGCAATGCCGGTACTGTCACACAAACCCGTCGTCCCTTACAAAGCCAAGAAGGGCGAGGCCTACATGAACCCCAAGCAACTCGACCATTTCCGCCAGATCATGAACGATATCAAGGCCGGTCTGGGTAAGGATATCGATCGCACCGTACACACCATGCAGGACGAGGCAACGGTATTCGCCGACCCGAATGACCGCGCCACACAAGAATCGGACATGGGCCTGGAACTGCGCAACCGCGACCGCGAACGCAAGCTGATCAAGAAAATCAATGAAATGCTCGCCAAGATTGATGCGGGTGAATATGGCTACTGCGATAATTGCGGTGTCGAGATTGGTTTAAATCGGCTCGAAGCAAGGCCTACCGCCACTCTGTGTATCGACTGCAAGACCCTGGACGAGATTCGCGAAAAGCAAGTTGCAAAATAATTTTTGCAACTTGCTTTCGGTGCAGACTAACCTTCAGGTTATGTCGGAGCCAAAAGCAGACCGTTTGGCTACTTGCTTTCGGTGCAGACTAACCTTCAGGTTATGCCGGAGCCAAAAGCAAGTCGCCAAGTAATCACTGTTGCACAACAAAAAAGCCCCGCCAAAACTGGCGGGGCTTTTTTATAAGCGAGCAAATTACTCGGCGGCGGGGGCGGCTCCCGGCGCAGCCAACAACGCCTTCATGCTCAGCTTCATACGTCCCTTGTCGTCCACTTCCAGCACCTTCACGCGCACGATCTGGCCTTCCTTGAGGTGGTCTGCCACGCTGACGACGCGTTCGTGGGCAATCTGGGAAATATGCAGCAGCCCGTCTTTGCCCGGCAACACATTCACCAATGCGCCAAAGTCGAGCAACTTGACCACCGGACCTTCGTAAATCTTGCCCACTTCCACGTCTGCCACGATGTCCTCGATGCGCTTCCTGGCCAATTCGCCCGCTTCGCCGCTCACGCAGGCGATAGTGATAATGCCTGAGTCATCAATATCTATCGTAGTGCCGGTTTCTTCCGTCAAGGCACGAATCACCGCGCCGCCCTTGCCGATCACGTCGCGTATCTTTTCCGGATTGATCTTCATCTTGATCATGCGCGGCGCAAATTCGGAAACTTCGGTACGCGCATTTGGCATGGCTTGCTTCATCAGGCCGAGGATGTGCATACGGCCTTCGCGAGCCTGGATCAAAGCGGCCTGCATGATGTCGCGCGTGATGCCGTTGATCTTGATGTCCATCTGCAAAGCGGTAATACCGGTTTCGCTGCCGGCCACCTTGAAGTCCATATCGCCCAAGTGATCTTCATCACCGAGAATATCGGTCAGCACCGCGAAGCGATTGCCTTCCTTGATAAGACCCATGGCAATACCCGCCACATGCGCCTTGAGCGGCACACCGGCATCCAGCAGCGACAAACAACCGCCGCACACTGAAGCCATCGAACTGGAACCGTTGGACTCGGTAATTTCAGATACCACGCGAATCGCATAGCCGAAATCTTCTTCGCTGGGCAACACGGCTACCAGCGCGCGCTTGGCCAAACGGCCATGACCGATTTCGCGACGCTTGGGCGTACCCACGCGACCTGTTTCACCGGTGGAATACGGCGGGAAGTTGTAATGCAGCATAAAGCGGTCGGTGTATTCGCCTTGCAGCGCGTCGATTTTCTGGGAGTCGCGCATACTGCCCAAGGTTGCCACTACGATAGCTTGTGTTTCGCCGCGGGTGAACAAAGAAGAGCCGTGGGTGCGTGGCAATATGCCGTTACGGATGGTGATCGGACGCACGGTACGCGTGTTGCGGCCATCGATGCGCGGTTCGCCGCTGAGAATTTGTCCGCGCACAATTTTGGCTTCCAGCGCGCTGAACAAATCATTGATGTGGTTCTTATGGATGGCAACGACTTCCGGCGACATTGCCGCCATCACTTTATCGTGAATCGCAGCCACCGCATCGGTGCGCGCTTGCTTGGAACGAATTGCATACGCTTGTCCCAGTTCAGCTTCGGCTATGCTGGAAATCTGCGCAATCAAGGCTTCGTTCGTGGCCGGAGCAGTCCAATCCCAGGCATCCGCACCCACCGCGTCGGCCATTTCATTGATTGCCTGAATCACGACTTGCATCTGCTCGTGACCAAACATCACCGCACCCAGCATGATTTCTTCCGACAACTGTTGCGCTTCGGATTCCACCATTTGCACAGCGCGCTCGGTACCGGCGACCACCAGATCCATTTGCGAAGTCAGGAGTTCCGTAGCTGTCGGGTTGAGCAGATATTGGCCGTTGGCATAACCCACGCGCGCCGCGCCTATCGGGCCATCGAACGGAATGCCGGACAATGCCAGCGCGGCAGACGCGCCTATCATGGCCGGAATATCGGAATCAATTTCGTTATCCGAAGACATCACCGTCGCGACGATTTGCACTTCGTTGTAAAAACTTTCCGGGAACAGCGGACGCAGCGGACGATCGATCAAACGGCAGGTCAATATTTCTTTTTCACTCGGACGGCCTTCGCGCTTGAAAAAGCCGCCGGGGATCTTGCCCGCCGCGTACGTCCTTTCCTGATAATCCACGGTGAGCGGGAAAAAGTCTTGCTCTGGTTTGGCATCTTTTCTGCCGACCACGGTGACCAGCACCACAGTATCATCCAAACTGACCATCACCGCGCCGCTGGCTTGACGCGCGACTTCACCGGTCTCCAGCGTGAGTTGATGGTTGCCGTACGCGAATGTTTTTTTATAGTGACTCAAGATAGACCTCTCTGTGCATGGTATGACGCGCAATCGCGGCACACGTTGTGACAAGACGAAACAACACGGGTCGCTTATGCGACCCGCTGGATACAAACTGTTACTTACGGATTTCCAGGCGTTGGATCAGCGCGCGGTAGCCCGCATCGTTCTTGCTCTTGAGGTAATCGAGCAGCTTGCGACGGCGGCTTACCAGACGCAGCAGACCGCGACGGGAATGGTGATCCTTGACATTGTCTTTGAAATGATCGGTCAGATAAGTGATGCGTGCAGTGATCAAGGCCACCTGCACTTCGGGGGAACCCGTATCGCTCTTGGCACGTTGAAAGTCGGTAACGATTTGCGCTTTTTGCGCGGCGGTAATTGCCATTGGTTTTGCTCTCCTGAAAAAAGTGCGGCATTCTACCCTTTAACGGGGTTGTTGCTCAACCCCAATTTTTGCCCCGAACCGGTTTGTGCGGCTTGTTTTGCCACACCGGACAACAGCCTGTCAGGAGCAAGGCGACGGCCTTGCAGCAGCCCTATCCACAGGCCTCATGTGCGGCGATAGCTACGGTCAGTTACCATAAAAGAGCATCGCTGCCGCATCCGGCACATGCACCACGGTGACGGATGTACGCCCAGTGACGGTGGGCTGCTGTATTTTGATCCGTGAAGCCGGGGTGCGCAGCTCCACGGGGTAAGCGATGGGCTGGTCGCTCCAGCCCATCCACAGGTATTCGGGAAGATAGCGGACAAAGCGGTAAGAAATGCTGGGGTCGAAGTTTTGTTTCAGTTCGTCGGTGCTTTCGCGATAGCCCTCTTGTGAAATTTCAACTCCTTTCAGAATGCCGGCCCCCGCAATTGTCAGCCCATAGTAGAGCACATCCCCTGTACCGTAATATATGATGGCTGCGCCCAGCGCCGTACCACCCAAGCCCACTGCCAGTCCTATGCCGGTTGTGGCGGCAATCTTGCTTCCCGCAAGGGTACTGCTGGCCGCCGCCTTTCCGCCGTAAGTGGAATCCAGGATCAACTCGTGCAGTTCGCTCTCGCGCGCCAAGTGGCGCTCATACCATTTACCGGCATCGGGGGAAAGCTGCGGCACGATGGCAACGCCATTCCGGTCGGTGAGGGAGATGCGGCTCTTTTGCCCCCTGAGCTTGAAACTGACCTGGCGCGTCGAGCGCAAGGGATAGGCCGTCAGCTCCGGATCCCACATCGGCTCCGGCCCCGGACCGCCCAGCACCAAAAACAAATGCGCCGGCGGCAAGTCGCGTTCCGCCAATTCCTTGGCCCAGGTGAGACTGTTGTCCATAAACCATGCCGCTCGCAAATCCACCTGCGCTTCTTGCCACTCGCCGCACATGGCCCACAGCCCTGCGAGGAACAGTCGCATGGCCGGATCGTCGAAGTGGCCTGCCGGGCTCCAGGGTAACGTCAACAAGCTGCCCGCCTCACGCGTCTCGACGCAGGCATCCTCATATTTCCCCTGTAACGAATAACCCCAACTCAGCAGAAAGTGCAGCCAGATCACCTCATGTTCCGAGACGTAATAATCTTCGGGTGTCTGCAGGTAGAAAAAAGTCTTGGCCTCGCGCGCGACATGGTAGCGCACCCGATTCTGCAACATATCCGCCTGTCGCTGCATGAGCTTGATCTCGGGCTTGCCCTGGATCAGGTTGAGATAGCCCTGCTCCATGGTGGTGATGAAATCCCCATTTTCAGTCCGGCGCGGAAAATCAAAGAGGGCTTCTTCGGCATTGCCTTGCATGAAGTAGCGCTGGCTTTCCTGATAATCCTGTTTGGTGAGCAGCCTATCCGGGCTGCACGCCGAAACCAGCAACACCACCCGCCAACCAGACCGAGGAATTCAATGGCACTCGCTTGGAACGAAATCAAAGACCGCGCGCTGGCCTTCTCCAAGCAGTGGGCGAAAGCGGAATCGGAAGATGCCGAGGCCAAGCTGTTCTGGGTAGATTTCTTCAATGTGTTCGGCATTACCTCGAAACGCATCGGCGGCTTTGAGCAGCGAGTCAACAATTATTGAGCATTCCATAATTAGCGACAAACCTACCGTTCTGGCTGAGGTATCGAAGCCCAATCACTAAGCGGTCTACACCCTTCGATACCTCAGGGCGAACGGTGTAATGAGTAATGGAAAGATCAATAATGGGGTCAGCGTGAGCTAACCAGACTTTAGTATGACGGGCGATTCTTAGGGTCGTCGCTACGGCGAACTGGTTGCGGCCTGTTTCGCCACACCGGACAACAGCCTGTCAGAGCAAAGGAGCCGTGCTCGAATTGTTTTCCAAGAAAGCCGGGTTAACTCAGGCCACGGATTTAATTACGCCGCTCGCTTATCCGGCAATTTCATGTCCACCACGATCTCGGAATAGGGCGCGAAGATCAAACCGTTCTCGTCTTTCTCAATCGCCATCCATTCGATCAAGCGTTCGCAATCGTTGTACACATTTTTGTAGTCGCGCTTGAGTTGGCGGGCAAGTTCAGCAATGGTAGTCGCGCCACTTTCCCGCAATGCGCCAATCAATTCCCAACGCTTGGGGGTGAAGACAGCAAACATTTCGCCGACATCATCGAATCCGGCTCCGAAATATGGTTTGATGTGCTTGCCTTGTTTGGCAGCTCTCATAGCAGCCGTGGCACGTGCAAGGCTGGCTTCCATCGGTTCACCAACGGTCAGGTGCAGTACTTTATTGGTTTTCATTTTGTTGCCTCCTTCACGTCTTGCCAGAAATCGTCCAGTAGTTGTGCTTCATCTACAAACCGGTAAAGCATTTCCGTTTTACCTAAATGCCTGTGATCGCCCTTCCCGCGCTCGTTGTCATAGCCAACCACACGCTTGCCGCCGCGTACAAAAACAAGTCGGTATTTGTACGGGTGCTCGGATGGTGTGACAGGCTCCGGCACTCTCCAGACGACAATTTCGACGATGCCTCCGGCATAAGAACGTTTTTCCCGATGCAGCAATTCGGCACTTTTCGTCATGGGTGGATTATGAACACGACCTTGGTATGGTGTCAAGCACCATATCAAGGCCGTTTGACGCTGAGCGAGCGGATTTGTTGTCTCGCCAAAGCCACCATCGGATCAAACCGTGAAGCGCGCTCCAATTCTGCATGACGAAGTGAGCTTCAGACTCGCCCCTACGGTGAACTGGCGGCCTGTTTTGCCACGCCGGACAACAGTCTGTCAGGGGCGAGGCGACGTCCTTGCAGCAGCCCTACCCCGATAAATCCCTGCGGGCCATGCAGGCTGACCTTGCCATCCGGCAAGCCGGTATCCAGCCCCAGCCGTTGCCCTTGCGCCAAGCGTTGAATTTGCACGGCATCCAATTGCAGCTTGGGCATGTCCGGTATCAGAGATTCCAGCGGCAAAATACAAGCATCGCGCTCAGCATCGGTCATCGCTGTTAGTTGCTGCAGGCTATAGGCATCGTTCAAATCGAAATGCGCAATAGCGGTACGACGCAGGCCGATCAGGTGCGCGCCGCAGCCGAGCGCCGCGCCGATGTCTTCGGCGAGGGTGCGTATGTAAGTGCCTTTGCTGCAACGTACGGTGATGTCCATCGTGTGCACGGCCATAACCAGCGACTTGGCGAGTGTTGTTTGCTCGCCTATTCGAATGGCTAGTGGTTCCATCAAAAGTTCTTCGGACTCGTTGCCAGAAAAAGAATTCAGAACCAACTCGTGGATCACCACGCTGCGCAATTCGCGCGCTATGGTCTCGCCTTTGCGGATGTATTCATAGAGCGGCTTGCCCTGGTGCTTGAGCGCGCTGTGCATGGGCGGGAGCTGTTGTATCTCGCCGCGAAATTTTGCCAGCACCGCATCAACGTCGGCCTGCCCAACCTCGACCGGATGTTGAGCAGTGATCTCGCCTTCGGCATCGCCGGTGGTGGTGGTTTGTCCTAGGCGCAACAAGGCGCGATAGGTTTTATCGGCATCCAGCAGTGCCATCGAAAATTTGGTGGCTTCGCCGAAACAGATCGGCAGCAGGCCGGTAGCGAGGGGATCGAGTGTGCCGGTATGCCCGGCCTTTTCGGCTTGGAACAGACGACGGACTTTTTGCAGGGCATCGTTAGAACTGAGTTCCAGCGGCTTATCGAACAACAGCACACCATCTATCGAACGAAAAGTTCGTGCCATTACAGATTATTCCATTTCCATTTCAAAGGTAAAACAATCGTAGGTCGGGCTGCGCCCGACAACCCTTCGACAAGCTCAGGACAGGCTTGATCCGGCGGGCGCAGCCCGACCTACAAAAATGCACGTTTGGTCCAGAATCGGAATTATTTCTGGTCGTCGAGCTGTTTGTCGCTGGCAACCGCCTGATCGATGAGTTGCGACAAGTGGCTGCCGCGCTCGACAGAAGCATCGTAGACGAAATGCAATTGCGGCATGATGCGCAGCTTGATGCTATGCGCCAGATTGCTGCGCAAAAAGCCGCTGGCGTGTTCCAGACCTTGTTGCGCTTCTTCGTGTTTGCCATCCAGACGGGTGAAAAAAACCTTGGCATGCGAATAATCGCCCGCCACTTCCACGCCGGTGATGGTCACCAGGCGCACACGCGGATCGTTGATTTGAAGGCGCACCAGCTCGGCTATTTCACGCTGAATTTGCTGGGCGATTCGATCAGTTCTTGCAAAGTTAGCCATGTGCAATCTATAAATCCATTTTACGGGCGAATCCACCCGCAAGGGGTAGGCCGGCGGGTGCCCCGCTGCTACGCAGCGACCCTATCGCTCGCTGCGTGGCGTGCTCGCTCATTCCTTGTCTATCCATCGTGATATGCCTCGTCATTCTCTGCGCGGCTCCTTGCGCTTCATCCCGTAAAACGAATTTCTAGAATGCCCAACAGTGTCTAAACTACAGCGCACGCGCAACCTCAACGATTTCGTAGGCTTCGAGCTTGTCGCCCACTACCAGATCGTTGAAATTCTTCACCGACAGGCCGCACTCGAAATTGGCTTTCACTTCTTTCACGTCATCTTTGAAGCGTTTCAGCGAATCCAATTCACCATCGTGGATAACCACGTTGTCGCGCAACACCCTCACCCTCGCACCGCGTTTGATCATACCTTCCAGCACGTAACAACCGGCGATCGTGCCCACCTTGGAAACGGTGAACACCTGGCGCACTTCAACCATACCGAGGATGCTCTCCCTCTTCTCGGGAGCCAACATGCCGGACAGCGCCGCCTTGATCTCGTCCACCATCGCGTAGATGATGTTGTAGTAACGTATGTCCACACCGGAAGATTCGGCCAGCTTGCGTGCAGCCGCATCGGCACGCGTGTTGAAGCCGATCACGATCGCCTTGGAAGCCAGCGCAAGGTTGATGTCCGACTCGGAAATCGCCCCCACTCCGCTGTGGATCAGATTGACTTTGACCTCGTTAGTGGAAAGTTTTTGCAGGGACTGCGCAATCGCTTCGGCAGAGCCCTGCACGTCGGCTTTCACGATCAGCGACAAGGTGCGCACTTCGCCTTCGGCCATTTGCTCGAACATGTTTTCCAGCTTGGCGGCTTGCTGCTTGGCGAGTTTCACGCCGCGATACTTGCCTTGACGGAACAGCGCGATTTCACGCGAGCGTTTTTCGTCCGCCATCACCAGCAATTCCTCACCGGCAGCGGGCACTTCAGACAGGCCTTGAATTTCCACCGGAATGGACGGCCCCGCTTCGTTAACTATCTTGCCATTTTCATCCAGCATCGCGCGCACCCGTCCGAACACCGAACCGACCAACACTGCATCACCGCGCCGCATCGTGCCGGACTGTATCAGTACGGTAGCAACCGGCCCCTTGCCCTTATCCAGACGCGCTTCGATCACCAATCCCTTGGCATGTGTGGTACGCGGAGCCTTCAACTCCAACACTTCGGCTTGCAACAAAACGCCTTCCAGCAATTGATCTATGCCCTGCCCGGACTTGGAGGAAACCTCGACGAACATCGAGTCGCCACCCCAATCTTCCGGCACTACGCCTTCGGCGACCAGTTCCTGTCTGACGCGTTCGACATTGGCCTCGGGCTTATCAACTTTGGTCACTGCCACCACCAGCGGCACGTTCGCAGCCCTGGCATGTGCGATGGCTTCCTTGGTCTGCGGCATCACGCCGTCATCTGCGGCCACCACCAGAATCACGATGTCCGTCGCTTTGGCGCCGCGTGCACGCATCGCGGTAAACGCCTCGTGACCCGGAGTATCGAGGAAAGTGATCATGCCGCGCGGGGTATCGACGTGATACGCGCCGATGTGCTGGGTGATTCCGCCCGCCTCGCCCGAGGCGACACGGGTGCGGCGTATGTAATCGAGCAACGAAGTCTTGCCGTGATCGACGTGACCCATCACGGTAACGACCGGTGCGCGCGGTTCCAATACCAAATCGTGATGCTCTTCGGTATCGATCAAATAGGCATCCGGATCGTCCAACTTGGCGGCCTTGGCGATGTGTCCCATCTCTTCCACCACGATCATCGCGGTTTCCTGATCGAGCACTTGATTGATGGTCACCATCGAACCCATCTTCATCAACACCTTGATAATCTCAGCAGCCTTGATTGACATCTTCTGCGCCAATTCAGCGACAGTAATGGTCTCCGGAACAGCCACTTCATGTACGATAGGTTCGGTCGGCAAAGAGAATGCGTGTTCAGGTTCGGCGACGTGCTTGATGTGTTTGTCATGGCGCGGCGCACGCACCGGGGTTGTCCAAACACCGGTTTTTTCACCGGCTTTGACCGGGGTACGCTTCTTGTGCCCCTTTTCGTCCCACGGACTACTCTTGGCTTCGGGTTTTGGCCTTTTGCCCGGTTTGACTATCTTGTCACCGGGCTTGGCTGCCGGCTTGTGCAAGGTGCCTTCAGCCAGATTAACAACCGGGGCAGCCGCAACGGGTGCGACCTCTTCAACCTTTATTGCCACCGCTGCGGCGGGCTGCAGTTCAGGCTCAACCGCCTTCTTGGTGGTCTTGCGTTTGCTGCGCTCTTGCTTGGCTTGCACTTCGACTGCCTGACGCGTCGCCAATTCTGCCTGCAAACGCGCTTCCTCCTCACGCGTAGCCAGTTCCTGCTCATTCACAACCTTGGCGGCTTTGCCCTTCTTGGGCGTAGGCGCAGGTGCAGCGGGTGCAGCAGCTTCAGCGGCAGCTGTCGGAGCCACTACGCGGCGTTTGCGCACTTCCACTTGAATGGTGCGCGCGCGACCGGAGCTATCAGCCTTCTTGATTTCGGTGGTTTCGCGGCGGATCAGTGTAATTTTCTTGGCGGGTTTTTCACCGCCATGCGCTTGACGCAAATGCTCCAGCAATTTCGCCTTGTCCTTTTCCGACATCGGGTCGGATTCCTGCTCCTTGGCAATCCCTGCCGCCTTCAACTGCTCAAGCAGCAAGGCAACCGGCAATCCCAGTTCAGTCGCAAACTGCGCTACGTTCAATTTTCCCATTCCTATCCTCTAATCACCCCGTTAAGCAAACCAGGGTGCGCGTGCCGTCATAATCAATGTGTTGGCACGTTCGCTATCCATGCCGGAAAGCTCCACCAACTCATCCACATCCAAGTCTGCCAATTGTTCTTGTGTCGCCACACCCTTAGCCGCCAAGGTGCGCGCAGTTTGCTCATCCATACCTTCCAACTTGAGCAAGTCCTCGATACCGTGTTCCACTTTTTCTTCGCTGGCAATCGCCGCCGTCAACAGCGCATTGCGCGCACGGGTGCGCAACTCATTCACGGTCGCTTCGTCGAACGATTCGATCTCCAGCATTTCTTCCAGCGGCACATACGCCACCTCTTCCAGCGTATTGAAACCTTCCTGCACCAGAATGTCGGCGACTTCTTCGTCCACATCCAGCTTTTCCATGAACACCGCGCGCGTATTGGAAAACTCTTCGTTATGTTTTTCGCTGGACTGCTCGACCGTCATGATGTTGAGTTCCCAGCCGGTCAATTCACTGGCCAGGCGCACGTTCTGACCGCCGCGTCCGATCGCCTGTGCCAGATTTTCTTCCTCAACCACCACATCCATACTGTGCCGTTCTTCATCCACCACGATGCTGCTCACCTCGGCGGGAGCCAGCGCGTTGATGACATAAGTGGCCGGATCTTCCGCCCAGAGAATAATATCCACACGCTCACCGGCCAGTTCGTTGGTCACACCCTGCACGCGCGAACCGCGCATCCCCACGCAAGTGCCAATCGGATCGATACGCGGATCGTGCGATTGCACCGCAATCTTGGCGCGTGAACCGGGATCACGTGCGGCACTGACGATTTCCAGCAGTTTTTCCTCGATCTCCGGCACTTCCAGCTCAAACAACTTGACCAGCAATTCAGATGAAGTTCGCGACAAAATCACTTGCGGTCCGCGCGCACTGCGATCCACGCGCAACAAATGCGCCTTGACGCGATCGCCGATACGCAAGTTTTCCTTGGCGATCATTTGTTCGCGCGGCAACAAGGCTTCGATCTTGCCGAATTCGATGATCGCGTTGCCGCGCTCAAGCCGTTTGACCGTTCCGGACACCAGATGCTCTTTGCGATCCATGAAGTCGGACAATATCTGCTCACGCTCGGCGTCTCGAATCTTCTGGAAAATAACCTGCTTCGCGGCTTGTGCCCCGATACGCCCGAAATCTATGGATTCCAGGGACTCTTCGATAAACTCTCCGACTTGAATATCGGCATTGCGCTTTTGCGCTTCTTCCAGCTTGATATGCAGGTCAGGGGTCTCGAAGGTTTCGTCGTCCATCACTTCCCAGCGGCGAAAAGATTCATATTCGCCAGTATTGCGATCTATCGCCACACGCACGTCAGCTTCGTCTGCAAAACGCTTTTTAGTCGCAGAGGCCAAGGCGGATTCCAGCGCCTCGAACACAACCTCCTTGTCCACGTTCTTTTCACGGGACAGCGCATCCACCAACAACAAAATTTCACGACTCATACCATTCTCCGGCTATTTGCTTGCTTCCCCCAGATTCGCATCAACGAGGACAAGCACTAAAAACTAAAAAGTCGGCACTAAACGCGCCTTATCCAAATTCGACAGCTCAATCACTACCTGACTGCCATCCACATCCAACTGCAATATCCCATCGCTTACCCCGCCTATCACGCCGACGAAATTCTTGCGTCCCGCCAGCGGCATGCGCAGCTTGAGTTGCGCCTTTTCACCGGCGAATCTTACAAAGTCTGCTTCTTTCTTGAGGGGCCTGTCCAAGCCCGGCGATGAAACTTCGAGGCGGTCATAATCAACGTTCTCAACCAGAAACAGGCGCGTCAATTGATTACTGACCGTTTGGCAGTCATCCACCGAGATGCCTTCCGGCTTGTCGATGAACACGCGCAACAGCCCGCGCCCCGAGCGTTCAAAATCCACTAACTCATAGCCCAAGCCACTTACAGTCATCTCGACCAGCTTCACTACATCCATAAAATTGCGACCCACAAATGAAAAACGGGCTCGAAGCCCATCTCAAAACGCGGCGCATTGTAGCAAAACTTGCCGTTAAATGGAATTAGATTAGAAAGTATCCTGGTAACGCACGGTAATAGGGTAGCGCCAGTCCTTTCCATAACTGCGTTCAGTGATGCGTATGCCCACCGCAGATTGGCGGCGCTTGTATTCGCTGATGCGAATCAGGTGCACCACCCGGCGCACATCGGCTTCCGCATAGCCGCGCGCGATGATTTCCGGAATCGCGAGATTTTGTTCGACATAGCACGCCATGATGGCATCCAGCACATCGTAGGGCGGCAAGTTGTCTTGGTCGGTTTGGTCGGCGCGCAACTCGGCACTCGGCGGGCGCGTGATGATGCGCTCGGGAATCACCTGCCCCAGCGTGTTGCGATAGCGCGCCAAACGATACACCAGCGTTTTGCTGACATCCTTCAACACCGCAAAGCCGCCCGCCATATCGCCGTAGAGCGTGGCGTAGCCCACGGTCATTTCGGACTTGTTGCCGGTAGTCAATACCAGCGAGCCGAACTTGTTGGACAAGGCCATCAGCAAGGTGCCGCGGATGCGCGCCTGCAAGTTTTCTTCGGTGGCATCCACGGCACGTCCGGCGAAAGTCGTTTCCAGCGTGGTTGAATAGCTCCGGAACATCGCCTCGATGGGAAATTCGTCATAACGCGCGCCGAGGATTTTCACCATCTCGCGTGCATCGTCCAGGCTGATTTGAGCAGTGTAGAACGACGGCATCATCACCGCATGAACCTTGTCCGCACCCAGCGCGTCGACTGCTATCGCCAGGGTCAATGCGGAATCAATCCCGCCTGACAATCCCAACAACACGCCCGGGAAGCGGTTCTTGGTGATGTAGTCCCGCACGCCAAGACACAACGCACGATAGACGCCGGCCTCTTCGCCCAATGCCGCGACCTTTTCTCCGACCGGTCGCAAATCATCCTGCATTTGCAGTATCAACAAGGCATCTTCAAAAAGCGCGCACTGTGCGGTCAACACACCGTTACGATCCATGGCGAACGAGCCGCCATCAAAAATCAACTCGTCCTGACCGCCGACCATGTTGGCATAGACCACTGCCATGCCAGTCTCCGCGATCCGCTCGCGAATGACGCGATGGCGGGATTCCTGCTTATCAATGGCATAAGGCGATGCATTCAGCACCAGCAGCACTTGCGCACCGGCATCACGTGCGCGATGCGCGGTCTCACGCTCCCAAACATCGGCACAGATATTCAGCGCAAAACGGATACCTTCAATTTCAAACACACAAGGTTCGCTGCCGTGATCGAAATAACGCTCCTCGTCGAACACCGAATAATTCGGCAGTTCATGCTTGAGATAAGTCGCGGCAATCACACCATCCCGAAGCAGCGAAGCAGCGTTGTAGCGTTTTCCGTCCCGTTCATGCGGATGTCCCACCACCACGGCGATGCCCGAAATCTTTCCGGCGAGGTCATCCAGTGCCCGCGCACACGCATGGTAAAAGCCATCACGCAGCAGTAAGTCTTCGGGTGGATAACCGCACAGACTGAGCTCAGGTGTCAGTAATAATTGCGCATCCTGTTGCGTGGCCTTTTCGGCATATTGCAAAATCTTTGCAACATTTACCGCCAGATCGCCTAACACACAGTTGATTTGCGCGATTGCCAGTTTCATCGTTGTGCTGAAAAAATATTAAGGATGTGTATCTTACCATCGTGATACACGCTTGTTATCAGCAAAAAAAGCGGCCTGTTTCCAGCCCGCTTTTGCAAGATGCGAGAGAATGCTACATAGTCCCGCACACTTTTTTTCTTCATTTATCACTTTGCTTGCAATAGTTGTCTTTCAATTTCGGCTACCCAAAAGTGTTTAATCTGGATCACTCTCTTTTTCTTCACTTTCATCAAGGGGTTCCGCCCCTAATAAACGCTGTGCCGCATCGCTCGGCAAAGCTTCCACCGACTTTAATTTGCGCGCCATTTGGCGACTACGAGTTTCGGCCATCTCAATATTTTTCGCGGCGCGTTCCAACGTTGTCTTAGTCGCTGCCAGCACATCTCCAAACTTGCCAAATTCGGTTTTGACCGCACCCAGGACTTGCCACACTTCGGATGTGCGCTTTTCAAGTGCGAGGGTGCGGAAACCCATTTGCAGACTATTCAACAAAGCCGATAAGGTGGAAGGACCAGCGATGCTAACGCGGTTCACGCGCTGCAGCTCATCCTGTAGCCCAGGGCGGCGTATCACCTCGGCGTACAAACCTTCGGTCGGCAGAAATAGAATCGCAAAATCGGTGGTCAGCGGCGGGGATAGGTATTTCTCGGCAATCTTCTTGGCCTCGAGACGCACAGCGCGTTCCAACTCACGGCCCGCCACCGCGACGCCTTCCGCATCGGCGCGATCGGCCGCTTCGGCCAAGCGCTCGTATTGTTCTTTCGGGAACTTCGCATCTATCGGCATCCATACCGGAGTCAGGCCATTGGCCGTGCCGGGTAGTTTGATCGCAAACTCGACGCGTTCACCCGTACCCGGCACGGTTTCGACATTTTTTGCATATTGCTCAGGGGTGAGTATTTGTTCCAGCAGCATCTCCAACTGCACCTCACCCCAAGTTCCGCGGGTCTTGACGTTGGTCAATACCCGCTTCAAGTCACCCACCCCGATCGCCAATTGCTGCATCTCGCCCAAGCCTTGATGCACTTTTTCTAAACGGTCGGAAACCAGCTTGAAAGATTCGCCCAGCCGTTGTTCCAGCGTCGCATGCAACTTCTCATCGACCGTCTTACGCATCTCTTCGAGCCGCGTTCCATTGTCGGTTTGTAAGTCTTTTATTTTTGATTCCAGCGTCGCACGCACTGCTTCCATGCGTTGTGCATTCGATTCCGTCAAGGTGGTCAAAGACTGGTTCAGCGCGTCACCAAAGCGTTTGAGGGCACTCGCTTGTTCTTCCCGGCCGGTTTGCGCTTGCAGCATAATTGCTTGCCGCATTGACTCAAGCTGCGCAGCAAGCGTTTGCTGCAATTGTGCGAAGCTGCCGGTCAATTCTTGCCGCGTACTTTGGGCTGTGGTTTGCACCTGCGCCCGCAATTCTCGCTCGCTGCGTTCGCTGATTTGTTGTTGATGTTGCTGTAAATCTGTTTGAAGTTGTGCCAGTTGCGGCGCTACATCCGCTCCCCGCGCCCGTAACAGAGGGATAACCTGCAAGATCAAGATGATGATTGCTGCAACGAGCAGCAGAATAAGTTCTATTTGCATCATGAAGTATCTCGTTATCCGGCAGACCATAAAAAACGCCGTGCAGTATAGCACTGCACGGCGTTTTGTATGGTCCCGTCACTCCCGCTTGACCGCAGGTCAGTTTATCCTGAGTCAGTCCCCGAGCCAGTCAAAGGGCGGAGAACACCGCGCTTTAATTACAAGCCACGGCCTGCGCGCTTGCGTTCGATTTCCGTCAAGTAACGTTTACGCATACGGACGGAGAGCGGGGTGATTTCCACCAATTCATCATCGTCGATGAATTCGACCGCAGACTCCAGCGTCAGGCGAACCGGCGGGGTCAGGCGTACCGCTTCATCCGTGCCGGAAGCACGCACGTTGGTCAGCTGCTTGCCCTTGATTGGGTTAACGACCAGATCGTTGTCACGGCTATGGATGCCGATGATCATGCCCTCGTACAATTTGTCGCCGGGCGACACAAACATACGGCCGCGATCCTCCAGTTTCCACAACGCGTAAGCCACGGCCTCGCCATGCTCCGCCGAAATCAACACACCGTTGCGGCGGCCGGGCATCTCGGCTTTGACCGGCGCGTAATCATCGAACACGTGCGCCATGATGCCGGTACCGCGTGTCATGGTCATGAATTCAGATTGAAAGCCAATCAACCCGCGTGCCGGAATGCGGTATTCCAGTCGCACGCGACCATGCCCGTCCGGCTGCATATCCTGTAAGTCGCCGCGACGACGACCCAGTTCTTCCATTACCGCGCCTTGATTGGTATCTTCCACGTCCACGGTCAGCACCTCGAACGGCTCGCACTTCTCGCCGTTGATTTCACGGTACACCACACGCGGCTTGCCGACGCCCATTTCAAAGCCTTCACGGCGCATGGTTTCCAGCAAAATAGTCAGATGCAATTCGCCGCGTCCGGCCAGCAGGAACACGTCGGTTTCGGAGGTTTCTTCGACACGCAACGCCACATTCACCAACAACTCCTTGTTCAGGCGATCACGAATCTGGCGACTGGTGATGAACTTGCCTTCCTGACCACACAACGGTGAGGTGTTCACCATCAGATTCATGGTCAAGGTTGGTTCGTCGACCTTGGGCATCGGCAAGGCTTCCGGCTTATTCACGTCGGCCAGTGTCACGCCGATGCCGATTTCATCTATGCCGTTGATCAGCACGATGTCGCCCGCAAGAGCTTCATCCAACGGCACGCGCTCGATACCGCGAAAGCCGAGCACCTGGTTGATGCGCGCGCGCTTCGGGGGTTTATCGCCACTCATCACCATCACATCCTGGCCGGGCTTGACGCGACCACGGCGCACGCGACCCACGCCGATGCGGCCAACGAAGCTGGAATAATCCAGCGCAGAAATTTGCAATTGCAGCGGCGCATCCACATCGGTATCCGGTGCCGGAACGTTCTTGAGCACTGCGTCGAACAGCGGGCGCATGTCCGTGCTGGGCTTGGCCAGATCCAGCGTGGCGTAGCCATTCAATGCCGAGGCATACACCACCGGGAAATCCAGTTGCTCTTCAGTCGCGCCCAGCTTGTCGAACAAGTCGAAAGTCTGGTTGATCACCCAATCGGAGCGGGCTCCGTCGCGATCCACCTTGTTGATCACCACGATGGGACGCAAACCCAATGCCAGCGCCTTCTTGGTAACAAAACGGGTTTGCGGCATCGGACCTTCTACCGCGTCCACCAGCAGCAACACGCCGTCCACCATACCCAGCACGCGCTCCACTTCACCGCCGAAATCGGCGTGACCGGGCGTGTCCACGATGTTGATATGCACACCTTCGTAATCCACCGCGCAGTTCTTCGCCAGAATGGTGATGCCGCGCTCTTTTTCCAGATCGTTGCTATCCATCACGCGTTCGGCGATATGTTTATAGGAAGCAAAAGAACCCGCCTGACTCAGCAGCTTGTCCACCAGAGTGGTCTTGCCGTGGTCAACGTGGGCGATGATGGCGATATTGCGAAGTTGGCGGGACATGGGAACAGCCTTGCTATTGAAAAGGGCGCGCATTCTAGCACAACGCCACCTCTAAAAACTCAGATTTCATCCCAACTGCTGCGTTGCGGAAGAAATTTCTTGCTTACATCATAGCCCAATATGCGGCGCGGCGAAATTTTTTCCACGCCTTGCATTTGGGCGAACTCTGAATTTTTGAGGTACCCTCAAGGCATGGCGCGACAAACTTTCGCTGGCTTTTATTTTTTCCATCCGTATAATGCGCGCCTTGTCGCCACTAAAGCGGCATTGGTTCATCGTTTTCTGACCTATCTCTCGCGCGTATGCAAATCGCGCCTGTCTAAAAAAACTCAAAATAATTTCTGGGTTTTCCGGTTAGCAACGATGTTTTATGCGCCGGTTAATCTGTCTGCCCGTTTAACGTGTAGTTTTAACTACCTGCGCTTACCTTAGGGAACTGCTAAAAGTTCGTCATGCCGGATTCGATTCGGCATTCAGTTATTGTTTTAACTGAGTGTTGCCTTGCGTCCGAATGCCGATGTGGATTCCCTTTGATTCTAAAAAAGGAAGCAAGATGTCATTTGAAAATTTAAATTTAAACGCCGCCATTCTCAAGGCAATTGCCGAAACTGGCTACACCGAGCCTACGCCCATCCAGGCACAGGCTATTCCCGAAATCATGGCCGGTCACGACCTGATGGCTTCATCGCAAACCGGTAGCGGCAAGACCGCTGCGTTCATTCTGCCTGCGCTGAACCGTTTGGCCACGCCTTCTGCAATGCCTGGCAAAGGACCCCGCGTGCTGGTATTGACCCCGACCCGCGAACTGGCACAGCAAGTCTGTGATGCCGCGACCAAGTACGGCAAGAACATGCGCTTCAAGATCATCAGCATCCTGGGCGGCATGCCTTACCCGGTGCAGAACCGTTTGCTGTCCAGTTATGTGGATATTCTGGTCGCCACACCGGGTCGTTTGATCGACCATCTGGAACGCGGCCGGATTGATTTCTCGCGCTTGGAAATGCTGATCCTGGACGAAGCGGATCGCATGCTGGACATGGGTTTTGTCGACGATGTGGAACGCATCGCCCAGGCCACGCCCAAGACACGCCAGACCCTGTTGTTCTCCGCGACGCTCGATGGCGTGGTCGGCAACCTAGCCTCGCGTCTGCTCAAGGAACCAAAGCGTATTTCCGTTTCGGCCGCCAAGGACAAACACGAAAACATCGAACAACGCATGATGTTTGCCGATGACATGGCGCACAAGAACAAGATGCTCAGCCATCTGCTGACCGACGTGGACATGAATCAGGCACTGGTGTTCACCGCCACCAAGCGCGATGCTGATGCACTGGCCGATAAACTGTCCGCACAAGGCCTTTCGGTCGCGGCATTGCACGGCGACATGAACCAGCGCGAACGCAACCGTACCCTGCTCAACATGCGCAACGGCAACATACGCATCCTGGTCGCCACCGATGTGGCGGCGCGCGGTCTCGACGTGCGCGGCATTTCGCATGTGATCAACTTCGACCTGCCCAAATTCGCCGAAGACTACGTGCACCGCATCGGTCGTACCGGTCGCGCGGGTGCGTCCGGAATCGCCATCTCGTTCGCCTCGAATCGCGATGTGCAATTGCTGAAGCGCATCGAACGCTACACCGAACAAAGTATCAAGATGCACACCATCGAAGGACTGGAGCCCAAGTACAAACTGCGCACCGGTGGCCCTGCTTCGGATCGTCCGCGCAGCAACAGCGGCCCGCGCCGCAGCAGCGGTGGCGGTTTCGGCGGCGGCAACAATGCCGGCTTCGGCGGCAACCGCACGGGTGGTTTCGCCGGCAAAACCGGCAATAGTTTTCACCACAGCGCGCCGGACAACCGTCATAGCCATACCGGACGCTCCGAAAAACTTTTGGCCGGGCACCCGAAAGAAGGCCATGGTCAATGGCACGGCCAAGCCAACGGCAACTCCACTCAAGGTCATACTCTGGGTGTTGGCGGTGGTCAGGGTTTTGGCGGGCAAGGTCGCGGGCAAGGTGCCGGCCAACCGCGCAGCCAGGAGCGCAGCTTCGGCGGGCAAAACCAGAATCGCGGCGGCACCAGTGCCCCACGCCGTACCGGTGATCGCCCAAGCTATACACTCGGGCGCGGCAATAATGGCAATACCCGTTAGTCGGACTTGTTGATGCAAAAGAAAAGCACGCCTAGGCGCTAGCCGTTGGCGAAAGGTGTGTGTGGATTCGCTAAACTCGTTACCCACCAAGACTTTCAGGCAGTTTTTTGGCGGGAAATATTTCTCCCAAGGAACATCTCACCGGAGCCTTATTTC
>CABEDG010000152.1_pt1 | contig 42974 bp, 34 predicted proteins | sample 3132891 | NCBI WGS metagenome assembly CABEDG01 (sample SAMEA5534329, study PRJEB31848) | metagenome | biome: tundra; feature: field; material: soil | place: USA | collected 2013-05 | depth 0.15 m
GCTGACAAGTCCACATGCAGCCACGGCACGTCGTTCTCCAGGAAGCGTTTCAGGAAACGCGCCGCAAGGATGTGGTCGGCTTCGCCATCCAGCGTGCATTGCTTGATGTCGGCAACTTTGGAATCCAGCGCGGGTTCGTAATCGTCGTCCATCGGGAAGGCGCACAGACGCTCACCGCATTGCTGCCCGGCCTGCACAGCCTGTTGCAACAAGGCATCGCGGTTGCCCAACACGCCGCTGTAGCGCGCGCCGAGCGCCACATGCATGCTGCCGGTGAGCGTGGCGAAGTCGATCAGCAGATTTGGTTTTTCGCGCGAGGCCAGCGTGAGCGTATCGGCCAGCACCATGCGGCCTTCGGCATCGGTATGCATCACTTCGATGGTGGTGCCGTTCAACGCTGTCACGATGTCGTTCTGCTTGTAGGCTTTCGGGCTGATGTGGTTTTGCGCCAAGGCCAGCCAGCAGTCGATGTTCACCGTCAGCTTTTGTTGCGTGGCGGCGAGCAGGATGCCGAGCGCCACCGCCGAGCCGTTCATGTCCTCGTGCATGCCATGCATGTGGCGCGCGGGTTTGAGGTTGTGTCCGCCGGTGTCGAAGCAGATGCCCTTGCCGACCAGCGCCACGGTGTGCTTCGCCTTGGCATGGCGATAGCGCAGATGCACGATCGCGGCATCTTCGTCATGGCTGCCCTGCGCCACTGCGACGAACGCGCCCGCGCCCATCTTGCGCAACGCTTTCAGATCAAACTCTTCATGCTGCCAGCCTTGTGCTTTGGCCAACTCCTTGACGCGCTGGCGATATATGCCAGGCGTGAGTTCGTTGGGCGGCAGCACGGTCAATGTGCGGCACAGCAGATTGCCTTCGGCCTGCGCTTTGAGCGCAGCAAAATTTTTGCTGTCGGAAAAACCGTATAGCGCGATTTTTTGCAGCGGTTTGCGCTGGTCCTTTTTCTTGTGTGCTGGCAGCGGCGCGCCGTTCACCCAGGCCGCATACACCGCCGCTTCGGCAGCTTGCTGGCGTTGCGCCTCATCGCCCTGCACCACGATGGCGACACCGGTTGGATATTCGCCCAACAGCAGTTGCAACGCCTTGCGCACTTGCGCCTGCAAGGCGAAAGTTGATTTGCTGAAATCCAGCATCGCCCACACGATCATGCCACCATCCCCGGCATTGGCGGAGACGGATGCGTCGGCAAACTCCTCGACCTTCATGCCGCGCCGCTTGAGCACGGCGGTCAACAATTCGCGATGCGGCACATCGCGTGGCAAGGTCTTATCCTTTGGCAACAGCACCAGCAGGTGTGCTGCGTTCAGAGTCTTGGGTAGAACAGGAGAAGCAGTCAGTTGTGCTAGCATTACGTCCTCGAAAGTCATTCAATCAGTGCCGCGATTATACGGGCATCTACACAAAGAATTATGCGCGCCTGCTTTACAGATCCTTCCCCCTTGCAGGGGGTAAGGTTGGGATGGGGGTAGAAACGATGTCGCATTACCTAACGCCTCTACGCTCTCCCTAGCCCTCTCCCTGCAAGGAAGAGGGGATGGAAGGGACCCCTGCAAGGGGGAGGGAATGGCTGGGTTGAATGAATTCTTAAAAATGTTTATTGGAGTATCTGAAGTAATGCGTACCTACCTCAATCTAATGGAGCATGTGCTGGAACACGGCACGAAAAAATCCGACCGCACCGGCACCGGCACGATCAGCGTGTTCGGCTACCAGATGCGCTTCGATCTCGCGCAGGGTTTTCCTCTGCTCACCACCAAGAAAGTGCATTTGCGCTCCATCATCCATGAACTCCTGTGGTTCTTGCAGGGCGGCACCAACATCCAATACCTCAAGGACAACAAGGTCACCATCTGGGACGAGTGGGCGGACGAGCACGGCAACTTGGGGCCGGTGTATGGCTACCAGTGGCGCTCATGGCCCGCACCCGACGGCCGCCATATCGACCAGATCGCGCATGCGGTGCAACAAATAAAAACCAATCCCGATTCGCGCCGCATCATCGTTTCGGCATGGAATGTGGCCGACCTCGACAAGATGGCGCTCGCACCCTGCCATGCGTTCTTCCAGTTCTACGTGGCCGATGGAAAATTGTCTTGTCAGCTATACCAGCGCAGCGCAGACATCTTCCTCGGCGTGCCGTTCAACATCGCTTCCTACGCGCTGCTCACGCTGATGGTCGCGCAGGTGTGCGATCTGCAACCGGGCGACTTCGTGCACACGTTCGGCGACGCACATTTGTATTCCAACCACATGGAGCAAACGCGCGAACAATTGTCGCGCGAGCCGCGTCCGTTGCCGACGATGCACATCAATCCAAATGTGCAAAATATTTTCGATTTCAAGTTCGAGGATTTCACATTGGAAGGCTACGACCCTCATCCCGCCATCAAGGCACCTGTAGCGATATGACAACCAAAATAGCGTTAATTGCTGCCGTAGCGCCTGGTCGCATTATTGGGGAAGGCAATAAGATGCCTTGGCACATGCCTCGGGATCTACGATTTTTCAGAATGGTTACGTCTGGCTATCCAGTAATCATGGGACGAAAAACTTTCGAGTCCTTGAAAAAAAAGGCTTTGCCGAACAGAAGAAATATTGTTGTAACCAGAAACCAGAATTACAAAGCTCAAGGTTGTGAAATAGCTCACTCGCTTGAAGATGCCATCAATATGACTGCTAATGCAGAGCGCGTCTTTGTTATTGGTGGAGGACAATTATATGCAGCTGCAATTTCTATAGCAGATGAAATCTACCTGACTGAAATTTTTGATAAAAATCCTACTGAAAAATTATTTCCTTTATTTACAGGAGACACGCTCTTCCCCAAAATCGAGGAAACTGATTGGGAAAATGTTCACGAAGGTAGGCACTTCATAGCTGCTAATAAAATCCGGCACCCCAATCCTAAAAGAAGCTCAGGGCTTTACTTCAGATTTCTAAAATTCAAGAGAAGAAACTATAAACAAAAGCATCCTATATGTCTGTCTTCTGATCAACGCACGCAGTCCACGAAATAGCATTTCCCGCCATCTGCTTCTTCCGCGACGAGGCCGTGAATATCGGTCTCAAAACCGGGGAATTTTTCGTTGAAATCGCGCGCGAACTTGAGATAGTCCACGATGGTCCGGTTGAATATCTCTCCCGGGATCAACAATGGGATACCCGGCGGATAGGGTGTCAACAGCACGGCGGTGATACGGCCCTCCAGATTTTCAATCTCCACGCGATCAATCTCGGCATGCGCCATTTTGGCAAACGCTTCGGAAGGTTTCATCGCCGGCTGCATGTCGGACAAATACATCTCGGTGGTCATGCGCGCCACGTTGTGCGTCTTGTACATGTCGTGTATCTGCTGGCACAAATCACGCAAGCCGACGCGCTCATACTGCGGATGCGCCACAGCGAACTCCGGCAGGATGCGCCAGATCGGCTGGTTGCGATCATAATCGTCCTTGAACTGTTGCAACGCGGTGAGCAACGTGTTCCAGCGTCCCTTGGTGATGCCGATAGTGAACATGATGAAGAACGAATACAGTCCGCATTTCTCGACGATTACGCCGTGCTCGGCCAAATATTTCGTGACCATAGAAGCAGGTATGCCGCTGTCGGAAAAATCTCCGTCCACATCCAGACCCGGGGTGATGATGGTCGCCTTGATCGGATCAAGCATGTTGAAACCGGCAGCCAGCTTGCCGAAACCATGCCACTTGTCATCGGTATGTAACACCCAGTCCTCGCGCGAACCGATGCCTTCCTCGGCAAGGTTGTCCGGTCCCCACACCTTGAACCACCAGTCCTTGCCGAACTCGTCGTCCACTTTGCGCATGGCGCGTCGGAAATCCAGCGCCTCGGCAATGGACTCTTCCACCAGCGCCGTGCCACCGGGCGGCTCCATCATCGCCGCCGCCACGTCGCACGAGGCGATGATGGCGTACTGCGGACTGGTGGAAGTGTGCATCAAATAAGCTTCGTTAAAAATCTGCCGATTCAATTTGTGGCTCTCCGATTCGCGCACCAGTATCTGCGAGGCTTGCGACAATCCCGCCAATAATTTATGCGTGGACTGTGTGGCGAAGATCATCGACTCTTTGGCGCGCGGACGATATTTGCCGATGGCGTGCATATCTTTGTAGAATTCATGGAAAGCCGCGTGCGGCAGCCAGGCTTCATCGAAGTGCAGCGTATCGATGCGCCCATCCAGCATCTCTTTCAGCATCTCCACGTTGTATACCACGCCGTCGTAGGTGCTCTGGGTGATCGTCAGGATGCGCGGCTTCTTGGTCTTGTCCTTGATGAAGGGATTTGCGTCGATCTTGCGCTGGATGCTTTGCGGGTCGAATTCGGACTTCGGAATCGGCCCGATGATGCCGTAGTGATTGCGCGTCGGCGTCAGAAATACCGGAACTGCACCGGTCATTATGATCGCGTGCAGGACGGATTTATGGCAGTTGCGATCCACCACCACAATGTCATCGGGTGCCACGGTGGAATGCCACACGATCTTGTTGGAAGTGGAGGTGCCGTTGGTGACGAAGAACAAATGATCGGCATTAAAAATACGTGCCGCATTGCGCTCCGAGGCCGCCACCGGCCCGGTGTGATCGAGCAACTGACCGAGCTCATCCACCGCATTGCACACGTCGGCACGCAGCATGTTCTCGCCAAAAAACTGGTGGAACATTTGCCCGACCGGCGATTTCAAAAACGCCACGCCACCCGAGTGTCCCGGACAGTGCCACGAGTAGGAGCCATCCTGCGCGTAATGCAACAAGGCGCGAAAGAACGGCGGTGCCAGCGAATCCAGATAAGCCTTGGCCTCGCGGATAATGTGGCGCGCCACGAATTCCGGCGTGTCCTCGTGCATGTGAATGAAGCCGTGCAACTCGCGCAGTACATCATTCGGAATATGGCGCGAAGTGCGCGTCTCGCCGTACAGGTAAATCGGAATATCGGCGTTCTTGAAGCGAATCTCCTGGACGAACGCGCGCAAGCTCTTCAGCGCGACTTCGGTTTCCTCCGCACTGCCCGCACCGAATTCCTCATCGTCGATCGACAGCAAAAATGCCGAGGCGCGGCTTTGCTGCTGCGCGAACGAAGTCAGATCGCCATAACTGGTGACGCCGAGGATTTCCATCCCTTCTTTTTCAATGGCCTCAGCCAGGGCGCGAATACCCAACCCGCTGGCATTCTCAGAGCGGAAGTCTTCATCAATGATGACAATAGGAAAACGGAATTTCATTGTTTACTCCCTTTAGGAATATCTAATTGGGCGGGGATAACGAATTGGCGCGGATTGTCGCAGATTTTTCCGGCAATGGGGAAAGTTAACTTATTCAAGCTGGGCAACGGGATCGAATAAATAATTTGCCACGGATACGCACGGATATTCACGGATAAGTACAAGGCGGTTTTATCCGTGTTTCATCGGTGTTAATCCGTGGCTAATTTGGTGTATCACATCTTGGGCAGTGTCACGCCGACCTGCCCCTGATACTTGCCACCGCGATCTTTGTAAGACGTTTCGCAGACTTCATCGCTTTCAAAGAACAGCACTTGCGCCACGCCTTCATTGGCGTAAATCTTGGCGGGCAGCGGGGTGGTATTGGAAAACTCCAGCGTGACATAACCCTCCCATTCCGGCTCGAACGGCGTGACGTTGACGATGATGCCGCAGCGCGCATAAGTGGACTTGCCCAGACAAATAGTCAATACACTGCGCGGGATGCGGAAATATTCGACGGTACGCGCCAGCGCAAAAGAGTTGGGCGGGATGATGCAGTAATCGGCATTTACCTCGACGAAGGAATTCGGATCGAAATTCTTCGGATCAACGATGGTGCTGTTGATGTTGGTGAACAGCTTGAATTCATTGGAGCAGCGAATATCGTAGCCATAGCTGGATGTGCCATACGATACGATGCGCTTGCCGTCCTGTTCCTTCACCTGATTCGGCTCGAACGGTTCGATCATTTTGTGCTGCTCCGCCATGCGGCGTATCCATTTGTCTGACTTGATGCTCATCGCTATTCCTCTTAAAAGTGTTCCGTACTGCATTTTGCACGGCAGCGATTTTAACCAATTCGCCGCTGTCGCGCGCGATTTGCTAAAATCCGCGCCTTTATAGCATTTCGGCTCGGTCACAATGTCCAGAAGAAAGATCCTCGTCACCTCCGCCCTGCCCTACGCCAACGGCAGCATCCACCTCGGTCACTTGGTCGAATACATCCAGACCGACATCTGGGTGCGCTTCCAGAAAATGCAGAAGGACACCCAATGTTATTACGTGTGTGCCGACGACACCCACGGCACGCCCATCATGCTGCGCGCCGAGAAAGAAGGCATCACGCCGGAACAACTGATAGACCGCGTGTGGCATGAACACAAGGCGGACTTCGACGGCTTCCATGTCGAGTTCGACCACTATGGCAACACTAACAGTATCGAGACCAAGGAATATGCAGAGGATATCTATCGCAAACTCAAAGCCGCCGGCTTGATTGAGGTGCGTTCCGTCGAACAGTTTTACGACCCGGCCAAGAACATGTTTTTGCCAGATCGCTTCATCAAGGGCGAATGCCCGAAGTGCCACGCCAAGGATCAATACGGAGACAACTGCGAAGCTTGCGGCACGACCTACTCGCCTACCGAACTGATCAACCCGTATTCCGCCGTGTCCGGTGCGCAGCCCGAGCGGCGCAATTCCGACCACTATTTTTTCAAGCTCTCCGCCGACACCTGCCAGAAATTCCTGCGCGAGTGGACTCGCAGCGGCACGCTGCAACCGGAAGCTTCGAACAAGATGCAGGAATGGCTGGGCAGCGAGAGCGAAAACAAACTATCGGACTGGGACATCTCGCGCGATGCGCCCTACTTCGGCTTCAAGATTCCCGATGCGCCGGGAAAATATTTCTATGTGTGGCTGGATGCGCCGGTGGGTTACATGGGCAGCTTCAAGCAACTCTGCAACACCAAGAGCATCGACTTCGACGAATACTGGAAACCCGACTCCACTGCCGAGCTGTATCACTTCATCGGCAAAGACATCCTCTACTTCCACGCGCTATTCTGGCCCGCGATGCTGCAACACGCCGGTTTCCGCACGCCAACCAAACTGTTCGCGCACGGCTTCCTCACCGTGAACGGCGAGAAGATGAGCAAGTCGCGCGGCACATTCATCACCGCAGACAGCTACCTCAAACAGGGGCTCAACCCGGAATACCTGCGCTACTACTATGCCGCCAAGCTGAACGGCACGATGGAAGATATTGATCTGAGTCTGGAAGATTTTGTGGCGCGGGTGAATTCTGATTTGGTGGGGAAGTACATCAACATCGCAAGTCGTTGCGCGGGGTTCATTCAAAAAAGATTTAATGGTAAGCTTACCTCGCTTCCTTATGATGACCTAACTGATCTCAAACTTAAGGCAGACGCAAGCATCTCTGGTTCGCCGAGACTTATTCCGCTGTTGCGTGAATATGGAATTGGTTTTTCTGACATCATCGAATCGTCATATAACGAGCGAAATTTCAACCACGCTCTTCGAGCAGTAATGCATATAGCAGATGAGGCAAACAAGTTCATTGATGAGTGGAAGCCATGGGAACTTGCTAAATCGGATGCGAATGATAAAGCTCTTCAATGGGTTTGCTCTGTAGGCATTCAAGCATTCCGATTGCTTACGCTGTACCTCAAGCCAGTATTGCCCAAGGTTGCTGAAGGGGTCGAGTCACTCCTCCAAATTCCCGCGCTAACTTGGCAAGACTCGCAAACCTTATTGCCACCTGGACATCGCATCAACCCTTATCAACATCTGATGACCCGTGTTGACCAAAAACAAATTGACGCCATGATCGAAGCCAACAAACAAACCCTAGAACCTGCCTCAGATACTCACTCGCCAACACGCCACGCAATAGCTCAACAGCCATTACCCGCTCCCCAACCCTCTCCCTTAAAGGGCGAGGGGACAAACGTTGGCGCTATCGCGTCAATTATTTCGATTGACGAGTTCAGCAAGATCGACTTGCGCGTGGCGAAGATCGTCAATGCCGAGCATGTGGAAGGCGCAGAGAAATTATTGAAGCTGACGCTGGACATCGGCGAGGAAAAACCGCGCACGGTGTTTGCGGGCATCAAGTCGGTTTACGATCCGGAAAAATTAAAGGGAAGAATGACCGTGATGGTCGCCAATCTCGCACCGCGCAAGATGAAGTTCGGCCTGTCGGAAGGCATGGTGCTGGCGGCTTCTGGAGAGGCGCTGGGCTTGTTCATCCTCAGCCCGGATGACGGCGCGCAACCCGGAATGCGGATTAAATAAGCTCTTCACATCAGACCATCCGCATGGACTACGACGTTCTCATCATCGGTTCCGGCCCCGCCGGGCAACATGCGGCGTGGCAAGCGGCGCGCATGGGAAAACGTGCCGCGATCATCGAACGCAAACCCAAGATCGGCGGAGCCGGACTGCAAACCGGCACCATTCCCAGCAAGGCAATGCGCGAAGTGGCTTATCTGGTATCGCGTTCCGGATACGGCGGTATGCGTCAGGCACTCGCACCGGATGGCCGCAGTCGTCATGGTTTGTTGGCCGATGCGGTGCGGCGCAAGGAAGTGGTGATTGCTCAGCAGGAGTCGGTCATTCTGCAGCGTTTGCTGCGTTCTGGTGTGGCGTTGATTCCGGGTGAAGCGTCGTTTGTCGATGCACATACTATTCAAGTCGCCGATGCGGTCGGCAACACATGCCAGATTTCTGCTGATGTCATCGTGCTTGCCACTGGCTCCAGACCGCGTCGTCCGTCTAACGTTCCATTCGATAAAAAGACGGTGCTGGATTCCACCTCTATCCTGAATCTTCGCCATCTGCCGGACAGTCTGCTGGTCGTGGGCGGCGGCGTGATCGCTTGCGAATTCGTCTCCATTTTTGCAGCGCTGGGTGTGCAAGTCTGCGTGGTGGATAGCCATGCACAATTGCTGACCTATTTAAGTGAAGATGTGGTGGGCGTGTTGGCCGACGGTTTTCTCGGCATGGGGGTCACTTTCCACATGCAAGAACGCGTCGCGGAAATTCGCCGCGAAGGAAGCGGTACGCTCACCCTGCTGGAAAGCGGCACACAAATACGTACCGACGCGGTGCTCTACGCGCAAGGCAGAGAACCCAACAGCGAAAGGCTGCAAGTTTCGCGCGCCGGCATCATCGCGAAAGATGGCTGGATCGAGGTCAATCAACATTTTCAAACCAGTGTGCCGCACATCTTCGCGGTGGGCGATTTGATCGGCCGCCCCGCGCTCGCCTCAACCGGGATGGAACAAGGACGTGCGGCGGTGTTATATGCCTTCGGTGGCGAGATGCATATGACGGCGGAAAACTTGCCGATGGCGGTTTATACCATCCCGGAAATCTCATACGTCGGCAAAACCGAAAAAGAAGTGCATCAGGAAAACATCCCTTACCTTGTCGGACGCGCCTATTTCAAGGACAGCGCACGCGGACAGATCATCGGCGACGCACAGGGGCTGCTCAAGCTGATCGTGGATGCGCGCAATGAAAAACTGCTGGGAGTGCATATCGTCGGCGAGCAAGCCAGCGAATTGATTCACATCGGACAACTGGTAATGAATCTGCATGGTACCGTGCGCGACTTGGTCGCCAACGTTTTCAACTATCCGACACTCGCGGAATGCTACAAACTCGCCGCACTGGATTGCACGCACCAACTGGAACAGCGAAAAAATCCCTAGCCGATTTCCCGCCTCATTTTCTCGCACTGATCGCGGTGAGTATGCCCCGCAATATCGCGGTGGGCGTGGGCGGGCAACCGCTCACCACCACGTCCACCGGAATAATGTTGGCGACGCGCCCGCAACTGGCGTAGCTCTCGCCGAAGATGCCACCATCGCAGGCGCAATCGCCGATCGCCACCACCAGCTTGGGTTCCGGCGTGGCGTCAAAGGTGCGCTGGAGCGCGGTCACCATGTGACGCGACACCGGGCCGGTGACCAGCAGCATGTCCGCATGGCGCGGGCTGGCGACGAATTTGATACCCATGCCTTCGATGTTGTAATAAGCGTTGTTGACCGCGTGGATCTCCAATTCGCAACCGTTGCATGATCCGGCATCGACATGACGTATGTTCAGCGCGCTGCCAAACACGTGCAGAATTTCCTCTTGCAACCGCTGCGTCTCGACACGCATTGCCTCATCCGGCTGCGGCGCGGCTTCTGTCTTGATGCCTGTTTTGATGATCTGTTTGATGAGTTGATACATAGGGAGCCTCTAGAAATTCACTTTTGCGGGATGAAGCGCACGGAGCCGCGCAACGAACGACGAGACATATCGAATAGATAGGCGAGGAGTGAGTGAGCACGCGACACTGCGATTCGCCCGGAAAAAGAATTTATAAAGGCTCCCATCAGAGATCCTGCCCTGAATAACTGAGATTGAATGATTTGTTGATGAGCGGGAAATCCGGCACGATGTTGCCTATGACGGCATGTTCCAGCACCGGCCAGTTTTGCCAGGATGGGTCATGCGGATGCACGCGTGTGAGGTTGCCCTGCGCATCTGTGTGTATCGCCACCAATACCTCGCCGCGCCAGCCCTCCACCATGCCCACACCGAATCCATGCGCGGGCAGTTTTGCCAGCGGTATCGCCAGCCCGTCGTCGTGTATCAGGTTAGCTAAAATCTCGCGCTGCAAGCGCAACGATTCAAACAACTCATCGAAACGCACGATGACACGCGCCGCGACATCGCCGTTGCGATAGGTCGCCATCTGCACGTCCAGCTTGTCATAGGGAGCGCAGGGAAACTGCACCCGCGCATCCCAAGCCTGTGAACTGGCGCGCCCGGCCAAGCCGCATAACCCAAGTTGGGCGGCCAATTTCGGTGCTACACGTCCGGCGCCGATAAAGCGATCCTGCACTCCGGCATGTTCATCATAGATGCCGCGCAGCAAACGCACCTCATGTTCCAGCATGGCACATTCTTCGAGCAGCACTTGTTTGCCTGATTCCGCCAAGTCCGCCGCAACGCCGCCTGGAATAATTTTGTCCATCAGGTAGCGATGCCCGAACAGCGCGGCATTGTTGCGCAGCACTTGCTCCTTCAAAATCCAGAACTGCGCAAAGCCGAACGACAACGCGACATCGTTGCCGAGATAGCCGAGATCGCCCAGGTGATTGGCGATGCGTTCGCGTTCCAGAAACAATGCGCGCAGCCATAGCGCCCGGTCCGGCGTTGTGACGGCGGCGATGCTTTCCGCTGCCATCGCATAAGCCCAAGCGTAAGCGACCGTGCTGTCGCCGCTCACCCGTCCCGCGAGTTTGGCGGCATGCTGCACGGTTAAGCTCTCGAAGCGTTTTTCGATGCCTTTGTGGGTGTAGCCAAAACGTTCCTCAAGGCGCAGCGTTTTTTCGCCAACAACGGAAAAGCGAAAGTGTCCCGGCTCGATGATGCCGGCATGTACCGGCCCCACTGCAATTTCATGCACGCCCTGCCCTTCCACTTGCACGAAGGGGTAAGCGTCCGGTTCATCGGCACGACTTAGTACGGCATCAAAATCCTTGCGCAGCGGAAAGCTGCCGCCATGCCACGCACCGTGGCGCAACCATTTGCGATGATCATGGCCTTCGTGTGCGTAAATGCCGAGCAGATCATATGTCGCGCGTTGCATACGGTTAGCCACCGGAAAAATCTGGCTGACATCTGGATAGCCGGGCTGCCCAGCAGGCAATGGCACGCTCAAACAAATCAAACCCGTCTCATTGACCAGCGCAATACGCAAAGTGTATCCATTGCCTTGTGCGCGAACATCGCTGCCCCACAATGCCACCAGCCTCCCGCCGCCATCTCGCACGTTCTGGCAAATCGGCTGTAGGTCGCCGGGCTTGATCTCGCCCGACCACGCGGGAATCGCGCCGGGAAGCTTGGTCAGGTGCAGACTGGGATGGATGATGGGCATCGTTTTATCCTCCCAACAAAGCCGCCGCCTGGCGATACCATTCAGCCAGATAGTGCGGCATATACAGCCCGAGGATCAACACCAGTAACAAATGTGCGAATACCGGAATCAGTGCCGGGGAATGCGGCAAGGGTTTAGCGGTGGTTTCGCCGAACACGATCGGCTGCACCTTGCCGAAGATGGCGGCGAACGCGATACCCAGCGCGATCAGCAGTATCGGTGTCGTCCACGGATAGTCGTGCATGGCCGTGGTGATGATCAGGAATTCGCTGGCAAATATGCCGAACGGCGGCATACCCAGAATAGCCAGTGTGCCGAGCATCAGCCCCCAGCCCACGGTGGGACTGACTTGCATCATGCCGCGTATGTTTTCCATCTGCTGTGTGCCGGCTTTTTGCACCGCATGGCCGACCGCAAAAAAGATCGCCGATTTGGTCAGCGAGTGCATGGTCATGTGCAGCATCGCTGCGAAGGTGGCCACCGGCCCACCCATACCAAAAGCAAACGTGACCAGCCCCATGTGTTCGATGGAGGAATAGGCGAACATGCGTTTGATGTCCTTTTGCCGCAACAGAAACAATGCGGCGACCACCACCGACAACAGGCCAAAACCCATCATCAGATTGCCGGCGAAGTGCGTGCCCAATGAGCCGTCCACCAATACCTTGCTGCGCATTACCGCATTCAACGCGACGTTCAGCAGCAGGCCGGACAGCACCGCGGAGACCGGCGTGGGACCTTCCGCATGGGCATCCGGCAACCAGCTATGCAGCGGCACCAGGCCGACTTTGGTGCCATAGCCCACCAGCAGAAAGACGAATGCCAGTTTGAGCACCGTTGGTTCAAGCCCGCCTTTGACCTGGTTCAAATGCGTCCACAGCAGGGCGGTACCCCCTTCACCGAGCACGCGCTCGGCAGCAAAATACAGCAGGATGGTGCCGAACAGCGCAAGCGCGATGCCCACCCCGCACAGAATGAAATACTTCCACGCCGCCTCGATGCTGGCCGGGGTGCGATACAGGCTGACCAGCAAAACAGTGGTCAGTGTAGCCGCCTCCATAGCCACCCAGACGATACCCATGTTGTTGGAGGTCAACCCCAACAGCATGGTGAAAGTGAACAGTTGGTACATGCTGTAGTACAGATGCAGCATCTGCGTGCTGAGCTTGCCGTGATGCTGCTCAATGCGCATATAGGGGCGCGAGAACAGCGAAGTGGTGAACGCCACGAATGAGGTCAGGGCAACCAGGAATACGTTGAACTGGTCGATGAAGAATTGTTCGTTGAACGCGACCTGCGGCCCCGAATCGATCACGCGCAAGGTCAACACCACAGCCGCGATAAAGGTGCAGAAACTCATCAGCGAATTCAGCTCCGCCGCCCAGCTGCGCGAGCCGAATACGGCCAGCAGCAGGCCGCCCAACAACGGGATGAGCAACAGCACCATGAGTTGTAAATCAATCATCCTTGAGTTTTTCCATGTTGGAGATGTCGAGGCTGTCGAAGGTCTCGCGTATCTGGAAGAAAAAGATGCCGAAAATGAAAGTAGCCACCAACACGTCCAGCGCGATGCCCAATTCCACCACCAACGGCATCCCGTGCGTGGCACTGGTCGCGGCAAAGAACAGCCCGTTTTCCATCGCCAGAAAACCGACCACCTGCGGGACGGCCTTGCGCCGCGTCAGCATCATCAGCAACGACAGCAGCACGCTGGCCAGCGCGATGCCGATCAAGCCGCGCGTGATGCTCTCGGAGAGTTGCGAAATCGGCGCGGCCAGGTTGAAGGCAAAAATCACCAGCCCGATGCCGACCAGCATGGTGGTCGGAATGTTGATCAGCGTTTCCACGTCCCATTTCACGTTCAACTTGCGTATCAGGCGATGCAGCAGCCACGGCAATATCAGCACTTTAAGCAGCAAGGTCAACCCGGCGGAATAATATAACTGGTGCTGATCCGTCGAGTACGCCACCACAAAGGTGCTGAGCGACAACACCAACCCCTGCATGGCAAACAAATTGATCAAGGACAAGATGCGTCGTTGCGACAGCATCGCAAAGGCGATCAGCAGCAGCATGGATGCAAGCAAATTGATTAGCTGTATGGTGTAAGTCATCGTCACGCGCCCAACAGGAAATGAATCAACAACCCCAGTACCGCCAGCAAAAATGCCGTTCCCAAAAACTCCGGCGCGCGGAAGATGCGCATCTTGGCGAGCAGCGCTTCCAGCAAAGCCAGTGCGGCACCGGCCAATATCAGCTTGACCAACAGCGCGATGATGGCCAGCGGCAACGCGCCCCAATTGCCCACCTCGGCTATGCCGTAGGGAACGAACAGGGCGATGCCTATGGAAATATAGGCGAACAGCTTGAGGCTGCTCGCCCACTCCACCAGCGCCAAGTGGCGCGCCGAATACTCCAGGATCATCGCCTCGTGGATCATGGTCAATTCCAGATGCGTGCCGGGATTGTCCACCGGAATGCGCGCATTCTCGGCCAGCAGCACGATCACGAAAGCCAATCCGGCAAAGGCGAGGCTGGGATACAAAACAAACTGATGATGCGCAAGCGCTTCCACGATGCGCGGCAGCTGCGTCGAGTGACTGATCAGCGAAGCGGTGAAGAACACCATCAACAATGCCGGTTCGGCGAGAAACGACACCAGCATCTCGCGCCGCGCACCGAGCGTGCCGAATGCGGTGCCGATATCCATCGCGGCGAGTGCGATGAACACCCGCGCCAAGGCAAACACGCCGACCAGCGCGATCACATCGGCGGCGGGCGAAAATGGTAAATCCACCGCGATGATGGGAATGATGGCGGCCGCCAACCACATGCAGCCGAATAAAATATAGGGTGTGACGCGGAATAACGGCGAGGCGTTATAGGCCATTACCGCATCTTTGTGAAACAGCTTGCGCAGTGTGCGATAGGGTTGCATCAGGCCGGGACCGGTGCGGTTTTGCAACCATGCCCGGCACTGGTTCACCCAACCCGTCAGCAGCGGCGCGAGCAGCACCACCAGCAATGACTGATAAAGTTGAAACAGGATGCCGAGTCTTTGATCCGTGGTCATCATACAAAAGCCAGCAACACGACCAGCGTGACGAAGGTATAACTCAAATACAAATGGATGCGCCCATGCTGCAACAACGATGCCCAGGACGAGAGTTTTTCGGTGATGTGCTTGATCGGCAGATACAGTGCGAACCAGATGCGATCATCGCTGCGGCCGTGATAGCGCGGATGAGTATCGAATGCACTCGGCAACTCGCTTTCGATGCGGAAGAACGGCTCGAAGATGCGCCGGATCGGCTGCCCGAATCCTTCGGCAGTATCCTGCATACGCGAAGTTTGCTCCGGGAAACCACAGTCCCAGGCCGGGCCGCGGCGCAGCCGGCCATGATAAAAACGATGCACCACCAATGCGGTCACCAGCATCACGCCCAACACCGCCAACAGGAAATACACCGGGCTGTAGCTGGCGCGCTCGATGTCAACCGGCGCGAGGAACAACCAGCCGGCGGCCGCATTGCCCAGCCCGCGCCCGACCAATACTTGCGTCACCAGATCGAGTTGCCGCACCACATAAACCGGCGCCAAGCCCAGCACCACACAGCCGAGCGCCAACCAGCTTAATCCGATGCGCTCCCAAATACCGGCATCGTGCGGTTGAGCACGCGCCTCGCCGCGCGGCTGGCCGAGGAAAATGATCCCGTAGAATTTCACCATCACATAGGCCGCCAACGCGGCGGCCAGCGCGATCACCGCCGCCGCCACCGGTATCAGCATATTGATGTAGCTGTTTGGCAAACCCGGCGACAGCAGGAACGCCTGCAACAACAACCATTCCGAAACGAATCCATTGAAGGGCGGCAGGCCTGATATGGACAGCACGCCGACCAGCATCAGCACCGCGACCCAAGGCATGTGATGGATCAGACCCCCCATGCGCCCCATGTTGCGCTCGCCGGTAGCATGCAGAATTGAGCCCGTGCCGATGAACAGCAAACTCTTGAAGAACGCGTGATTCAGGCTGTGGTACAGCGTCGCGGTGAGCGACAACGCCGCCAGCGCGTCCTTGCCATAGACATGGAAGATGATGGTCAAGCCGATCCCCACCAGCAGCAGCCCGATATTTTCAATCGAAGAATAAGCCAGCAGCCGCTTCATATCGCCCTGCACGGCGGCGAACATCACGCCGAAAATCGCGGTAATCAAACCCAACGCCAACGCCAGCACACCCCACCACCATTGCTGTGCGCCCAGCAGATCGAAGGTGACGCGCAGAATGCCGTAGATCGCCGTTTTCAGCATGATGCCGCTCATCAATGCGGAAACCGGCGAGGGCGCAGCCGGGTGAGCTTCGGGCAACCAGACGTGCAGCGGCAGCAAACCGGCTTTCGCGCCAAAGCCGAACAACGCCAGCAGAAACGCCACCGATGACCAGAACACCGACAGATGCGCCTCCCTCATCGCCGCAAATGTGTAAGCGCCGATGCCATGCCCGCCCTGCATCACGCCAAAGCTGAGCAAAATCGCGATCGCCCCGACGTGCGCAATCAGCAGGTACAAATAGCCTGCCTTGCGGATGTCGGGAATATTGTGGTCGGTGGTGACCAGGAAATAGGAAGACAACGCCATCGTCTCCCACGCCACCATGAACATATAGGCATCGTCAGCCAGCAACACCAAGGCCATGCTGGCAAGGAACAGGTGATATTCCAGACACAGCAAGCCGAGCGTATTACCCTGCATGGATTTGAAATAACCGGCACTGAACAGCGACACACCGAACGATGCGCCGCCCAACAGGATCAGGAAAAATGCGGCGAGCGGATCGAGACGAAGGTGAAAAGGCAGATCAGGCAGACCCAGCGGCAAGATGGCATAGCTGGCAAGCTCACCGAGTGCCCACAAACCGGTCGCGGCAAGCGCCAGCGAAACAATCGCGCCGATGGGGAAAATGACATTGGTGATGAGGTGCGGGCTGCGCTGAAGTGCCAACCCCAGCAGTCCCAGTGCCAGCCAAAGCACGATGACCGCGCCGGCAACATCCAACGGCAATACACCAACAATGTCCATCCTGATTGTTTTTCCTCCGACTTACTGATTGGCCAAACTGCGCAAGTGGGCGATTCTACTCCCTCTGCCGCACCGTCCTCAATACTGGTTATGAGGCAGCCCTGCTCAACCGTAAACCACCTTAACGTTTTCCGCCTTCAACAAGTCGCGCAAATCGCGCAGCAAGTCATCATGCAACGTCACTTGCCAAGCCTCGCCCAAACGCAGTTGGCAGCTTGCGTTGTCGTTGCGGTAGTGGATCTGCACCGGACATTTGCCATCGCGATACGGTGTAAATAATTTTTTTAGTTGCGCGATACTGGCGTTGCCGTTGCAGCGCAAGGCCAGTTGTTGCGCGAAGTGGGAACGTGCCGAAGCGAAATCGAACAGCTGTTCACCGCTCACGCGCACATTGCCGGAATACTCGTCCAGACTGGCTTTGCCGCGCACCACCAGCAACTCATCCTCGCGTATCCACGGACGGCTGGCCTCGTAAATTTCGTTGAACACCGTCAGCTCGACCTGCGCACCGCCGTCGTCCAGTGTGACCACCGCCATGCGTCCGCGCCGCGTTTGCTGAATGCGCAGCCCCGCCACAATGCCTGCCAACACGACCGGCACGCCACGCCGTGAGGTGTGCCCGGAGCCCCCTGCGGAGCCATTCGATAGTCCGACGAATTGCGGTGTGAGGTCGTTTAATTTCACCTTGATGAAGTTGGCTAATTCATCGGCATATTCCTGATACGGATGCCCGCCCAGATAAAATCCCAAACTGGTTTTTTCGTGCGCAAGTTGTTCGCGCAATCGCCAGCGCGCCACATCGGCATACTTCACAATCAGCGCAACATCCGCTTCGTCGTGTCCGAACAGGCTGTTCTGATTCGCCGCGCGCGCCTGCTGATCGGCACTCGCCAAAGCCGCATCCACGCTGGCCATCAGACTGGCGCGATGATCGTTGAGGCTATCGAACGCGCCCGCGCGTATCAATGCTTCAACCGTGCGCCGATTGACGATGCGCTTATCCACACGCCGGCAAAAATCAAACAGGTCTTTGAACGCACCCTGCTCGCGCGCCTTGACGATGCTGGCAATGGCCGCTTCACCGGTTCCTTTGATGGCACCCAGTCCGTAGGCAATGGTGGTCTCGTCCACCGGGGAAAACACATAGGCGGAGCTGTTCACGTCCGGTGGCAACACGCGAATATTCTGTTGCAGCGTATCCACATAGAAGGTGCGCACTTTGTCGGTATTGTCCAGATCCCCCGACAGCGTCGCCGCCATAAATGCCGCCGGATGATGCGCCTTGAGATAGGCCGTTTGATAGGCCACCAGCGCATAGGCGGCAGCGTGCGATTTATTGAAACCATAGCCGGCAAATTTTTCCATCAAATCGAACAAGTGGCCTGCCTGCTGTTTCGATGTGCCGTTCTTGAGCGCGCCGTTGACAAAAATCTCGCGCTGCTGGGCCATCTCTTCCGCATTCTTCTTGCCCATCGCACGGCGCAGCAAGTCGGCTGCCCCCAGGCTATAACCGCCGACCACCTGGGCCATCTGCATCACCTGCTCCTGATAAACCATGATGCCGTAAGTTTCACGCAGTATCGGCTCCACGACAGCGTGCGGGTAGTCGAATTTCTCCCCGTGCTTGCGCCGCACGAAATCCGGGATCAAATCCATCGGGCCGGGACGATAGAGCGCCACCAGCGCAATGATGTCTTCAAAGCAATCCGGCCTGGCACTTTTCAGCATGTCCTTCATGCCGCGAGATTCCAGCTGGAAAATGGCCGTGGTGTTGCTTGCCTTCAGCAACTCGTAAGTCGCACTATCATCCAGCGGCAGGGTTTCCAGCGAGAACGGCGCAACTCCTCCGGCACCCGCAAGGAGTACGCCGGTGGGTGCCCCGCTGCTACGCAACGACCCTTCCGCAGCCAAACGTGCAACATGGCGCATCGCCCAATCGAGTATGGTCAGCGTGCGCAAGCCCAGGAAATCGAACTTCACTAGGCCAATCGATTCGACATCGTCCTTGTCGAATTGGCTGACCACGCTGGTGCTGCTGTCAGCGCAATACAGCGGACAGAAGTCGGTGAGCTGTCCGGGCGCAATCAACACCCCGCCCGCGTGCATGCCGACGTTGCGCGTCAAATCTTCCAGACGACCGGCCAGCTCCAGCAGCTCCGGCACACCTTCTTCGCTCTCTGCGATGCTGTTGATTTCCGGCTCCATCTCGCGCGCTTTTTTCAGCGACACCGGTTTCACGCCTTCCAGCGGAATCGCTTTAGACAGGCGATCGCACAAGCCGTAAGGAAAATCCATCACGCGCCCAACATCGCGGATCACCGCCTTGGAAGCCATGGTACCGAAGGTCGCGATCTGCGCCACGCTGGCCGCGCCATATTTCTGCTTCACATATTCGATGACGCGCTCGCGTCCATCCTGACAAAAGTCCACGTCGAAGTCCGGCATGGACACGCGCTCTGGGTTCAGGAAACGCTCGAACAGTAACGCATAACGCAACGGGTCGAGATCGGTAATGCCGAGGCTATACGCCACCAGCGAACCCGCACCGGAGCCGCGCCCGGGGCCGACCGGCACGCCGTTGTCTTTCGCCCAACGGATGAAGTCTGCCACGATCAGGAAGTAGCCGGGGAAGCCCATCGAAATGATGGTATTGATCTCGAAATCCAGCCGCGCCTGATATTGCGGCTGCTTGGCGGCGCGGTCGGCCGCATCGGGATAAAGCATTGCCATTCGTTTCTGCAAGCCAAGTTCCGCCTGCTCGCGCAAATAATCGTCCAGCCCCTGACCGTCCGGCGTCGGGAAATCCGGTAAGCGCGGCTTACCCAACACCAGCGAGAGATTGCAGCGACGCGCAATTTCCACGCTGTTTTGCAACGCCTCCGGCAGATCGGCGAACAGCTCCGCCATTTCAACCTGCGTCTTGAAATATTGTTGTGCGGTAAATTGCTTTGCGCGCCGTTTGTCGTTGAGCACATAGCCTTCGGCAATGCAAACGCGCGCCTCGTGCGCCTTGAAATCCTCGGCAGCGAGGAATTGCACCGGGTGAGTGGCGACCACCGGCAGACCGAGTTCAGCGGCGAGTTGGGTCGCTGCATGGATGTAATGCTCTTCGTCCGCAAATCCGGCGCGCTGAACTTCGAGATAATAACGGTTGTTAAACAGGCTCGCCCATTCCTGCGCGAACTGCCTGGCTTGCGCCGCATTGCCGGACAACAGCGCGCTGCCGGTATCGCCGAGATGCGCGCCGGACAAGGCGATCAGTCCGCCGGTGCCTTGATGGAACCACTCGCGGCGCACTTCGGCGCGTCCGCGATGCTGGTTCTCCAGATAGGCGCGGCTGAGCAAACGACACAACAGCAAATAGCCTGCAATTGACTGGCACAGCAACAGCAGGCGATACGGACGCTCCCGATCGGCATCATTCGTGATGAACACATCGCACCCAGCGATGGGCTTGAGACCCGCGCCGCGCGCCGCTTTGTAAAACTTGATCAGGCCGAAAAAATTATTCAGATCGGTCAGCGCCAGTGCCGGCATCGAATCGCGCTGCGCGGCGGCAACCGCCTCGTCCACGCGCACCATGCCATCCGAAATCGAATATTCGCTGTGCAAACGGAGATGGATGAAAGAAGGTTGCGGCATGATGGAACGCTAAAAATTCGAGGGGTAATTTTAGCACTGCCGGAAGCGCAATTTTTTCTAATCGTCACTGATAGAATGCCCCCCTTGTAATCAAAGCCTTCCACAATGCATCTCCCGCTTACCCCGCAACGCGAACGCTATTTACTGCTCACCCTTGCAGGCATCCAGTTCAGCCACATCCTCGATTTCATGATCATGATGCCGCTCGGTCCTATCCTGATAAAAGCATTCGGCATCGGCACGCATGAATTCGGCCTCCTGGTCGCATCCTACAGCTTCAGTGCCGCACTTTCCGGCCTGTTTGCCGCAACGTTCATTGATCGTTTCGAGCGCAAGCGTTTGCTGCTGGCCATGTTCGGGTTGTTTGGACTGGCGACACTGGCGTGCGGACTGGCTCCCGGCTATGCCACGCTGCTCATCGCGCGCGGCTTGGCAGGCGCGTTCGGTGGCGTGATGGGCGCGATGGTGCAAACCATAGTCGGCGATGTGATTCCTTTTGCACGGCGCGCCAAGGCGGGTGGCATTGTGTCAACGGCATTTTCACTTTCCACGGTTGCCGGTGTGCCGCTATCGCTGTGGCTGGCCAATCATTTCCAATGGCGCGCGCCGTTCATCCTGATCGCGGTCTTGACCGGGCTGTTCATCATTGTCGGCGCGCGCATCTTGCCGGAACTGCGCTATCACATCAGCGACAAGAAACGCGCGCATCCATTCTCGGCGATGTTCGAAGTGCTGCGCGATCCCAATCATCTGAGCGCTTTGCTGTTCTCCGCGCTGATCATTTTTTCCGGCTTCACGGTGATTCCCTACATCACCATTTACGCGGTGGGCAACGTCGGCATCTCGCTTCACGACATCCCATTCATTTATCTCGCGGGCGGAGCAGCAACGCTGATCACCGCAAGACTGATCGGCCATAGCGCCGACCTGCGCGGCAAGGTAAAAATCTATCGCCTGGTCGCATTCGCTGCGTTGCTGCCGTTGTTCGTGGTGACACATATCGGAGCCGTGCCGTTATGGCTGTGGCTAATTTGCACCACGACATTCTTCGTGCTGGTCTCGGGGCGCATGATTCCGGCGATGGCCATCATCACTTCGGCGGCACAACCAAAATTGCGCGGCACGTTCATGTCGCTCAATGCCACGATGCAAGCATTCGCCATGGGCTTGGCCACCACTCTAGCCGGATTCATCATCACGCAAAATGGTGCGGGGCAGATCGTTGACTATGGATTGGTGGGATATATTGCGATAGCAGGGAATGTGCTGGCGATCATGTTCGTCTCGCGCATCGTGATGCACGATCAACATGCCAATGTGCCGGATGTTGCGCTGAAATAATCTGGAGGGCGCTGAAATGAACTGGAGCGGGTGAAGGGGATCGAACCCTCGTATGCAGCTTGGGAAGCTGCCGTTCTACCATTGAACTACACCCGCGAGTGCGGCGATTTTACGTGGGTTGTCATTAATATTCAATTTAACAGTTCTTCGACAGTGGGACGAGTACTGTGATGACTGTTTATTTGACTGTGCCGATGACGTTGGACGATGGTCTTTAAATTGTTGCAGATGTAGGTGAACTTGAGCTTTCAGGCGATATGGTAAAGTTGCATGACTCTCCGGTTCGTGCCAAGCTGCTATTCGTAAATTCATTACCGAAGAAACAACGTCTTTAAATGGATGGTGGTGCCATGTTTGCATTTTCAATAAATCAGGAATTGCTATGTTAGTTGAGTACAAGAAACAAGCAAAAATATCCGCGGTTGTTTGGTTAACTACGATTCTAACTCTTGCAGCACTTGCACCGACAAGTGGCAACATATGGGTTTCCGGTGATGTAATTGTAAAGTCCTTGATTATTGTGTGCGTAGTCGCCTTAGCGGTGTCATTCTGGGCTTATGCGAAAGCCAAGGGTTACTCTGGACAACTCGGCATTGCTCTTTCTATTTTGACCATTTTGGGCTTTATCATGTTAGCTGTTTTACCTGACAAGCATTCTAAGTCAGTAAGCAAACTCACTTCTGAAGTTGAAGTTCTGAATATGGTTCCTCCGGCAACTCTAGGTGCTACGCAACCAACAATAATAGTTACTCCAAGGGAAGTCATAGCATTTAGATTCCTAATGATGGCATGGGGTGTTGGACTATTTACTTTGGTCTTATCTGGAACATCGTATCTCATGCTTGAATGGAAGCAGAGCAAAGTATCGTCTACGGCGTTGGTTATCGGCGCTTGCATTGATAAAGTCATGCAAACCACTCCCGACTGCCATGTACCTTTTCCTGAGACAAACGGGACATGCTCCAATCGTGTAGATATCTGTAATAGTAATTACCAATTTGACCAACTGGTTGAAGAAAGAACTATTTGGGATGAACGTGCAATGACCCTGTCATACGCAGCTCTATGGCTTCTTACCCTGCCGACACTTTTGTTTTACAGTATTCGATTTGGTCTTACAGGACGATTGAAACCGCTTTTGCTGTTAAGCCGATAGAGTATATTTGGTGTTCATAAATAGGGAAATGATTACTGAGCAAGAGTTCAATCGCTATTCAATTGCGACATTCGACTTTGAAAAGGCTGCGGAATTCGCCAATGAAGCTCAGCAGCATTCACCGAATTCATTGGCCTATGAGGCGCTAGTGTTTGTGGCTGTTGTTTGCTATTACAGGCCATTCTCACCAAATGAGAAAAATAAAAATGCCAAGGCAGCATCTAGGCTCAAACTCGAAGAGTTCAGCCCGTTGACTCAGGAAGAGCAAGCAATTCACTCCAAGTGTGAGGAACTGAGAAATCAGGCACTTGCTCATTCAGAGTGGCACCGCAATCCTACCGGATTAGATTCCAATGGAATTATTTCAAGCCGCCCATTTTCACTTGTGTCAGCAGGCTTAGATTTTTTATCCTTGTCCAATCTGGCACAAAGGCTTGCTATAGAGTGCCACTACATGAGGTCTAATTATATTTACAGCACTTGCGATAACAACTAATTCCATTTCTAATTTATTAATGCCACAATAAGCACTCCTAATTATGGGAGGTGGCAAGATGAGCATGACGGCGAGAGGGCATGAGGCCCTGGAACAAGCAAAAGCCCAACTAATCCAGGCGAAAACGGTAGAGCAGTTGCGGCAGGCACAGGCGGTGGTGCTTCCCTTGTCATATGGTCTATCACTGGAGCAAACTGCCGACATACTGGGAATATCGGTGAGCTGGACGTGCAAATTGCGCAACCGTTTTGCGCGTGGCGAAGTGGCCAATCCCGGAGCGGCGCGCGAACATCGTCCACGGCAAAATATGAGCGTGGAAGAAGAGGCGGAGTTTTTAGCGCCCTTCCTTGAGAAGGCCTCGGCAGGTGGCATTCTGGTGGTGGGTGAAATCAAACGGGCGCTGGACGCCAGGTTGGGACGCAAGACCGCACTGGCCTCGGCCTACAACCTGCTGCACCGTCATGGATGGCGCAAGCTGGCTCCCGACAAACGCCACCCCAAGGCGGATGTTCCGGCGCAGGAAGAGTGGAAAAAAAACTCCAGGACACCCTTGCGGAAATCGCCCGGAACTGGCCGGGCAAAGAGCCGATCCGGTTGATGTTTCAAGACGAAGCTCGCTTCGGACGCATCACCGACACGCGCCGCTGCTGGTGCCCCAAGCCTGTTCGCCCCATAGTCACGGCGATGGTCACGCAGGAATATACCTATGCCTACGCAGCCGTATCCATCGCTGATGGTGAACTGGATACCCTCATCTTGCCGCATGTCAATGGCAACTGTATGCAGTTGTTCCTCAATGAGGTAGCAGCCCGGCATCCTGATGACCACATTGTCATGGTGCTGGACGGCGCGGGCTGGCATCAAAGCCAAGAACTGGCGCTGCCCGAAAACCTGCGCCTGCTCAAGCTACCGCCCTATTCCCCCGAACTCAATCCAGTCGAACATCTATGGGATGAGTTGCGCGAAAAGGCTTTCCCCAACCTTGTCTTCGATAGTCTCGATGCGCTTGAAAGGCATCTCGAATCCGCCCTGCGCGAAATGGAAAACGACATCGCACGCGTTCGATCCATCGTCGCTTTGCCGTGGATTATTGATGCACTTGTAAATTAGAAATGGAATTACACCCCCGTCCAAGTGACAAGGAAGCTATATATGCGTGTGCCGGATTATAGACACAATCACCACCAATAACATGGCTAGCTTCTGATCCCCGCCAGCACTTTCTCCAGCCGCTTCACCGACACGATCACCGGCGTTTTCAGTTCCTGCGCGAACAGCGATACGCGCAGTTCCTGCATCAACCAAGCGAACTCATCCACGCGCGGATCGCTGTTGCCCTGCTGCGCCTGACACAGCTTTTGCCAAGCCTGATTGAGCGGCTGCAGCTGCGCCATGCACTGCGCGTCGCGTGCCGGATTACTGCGCAGTTTTTCGATGCGCAGGTTGATCGCCTTGAGATAGCGCGGCACATGCTGCAAGCGTTCATACGGCGTATCGGCGATGAAGCGCTTGTGCAGCAGCCATTCGAGTTGGGCGCGCACATCCTGATTCGCCTGGTTATGCGCCTTGAGTTGTGGAAGATTTTTTTGCACGGCTTGATATTCGCTGAGCACATTGCCCACCAGCCGCGCGAGTTCTTGCGCAATCAGCAGCAGACGGTTCTTCGCTTCCTTGCCGCGCGCGGTGAATTCCGCTTCGTTTGCTGGCAATGGATCGTTCAGACAGCAACGCTCGAAGGTCATCGCCAGTATCTGTTGCTGCAATTCCTGCCGGGTTCCAAATGGCATAAATAACATGCCCAGCCGTTGCGCATCGGGCAGATTCTTTTCCAGATATTTCACTTGTTCTTTCGACAGCAGCATGAACAAGCAGCGTAACCCGACGCGATGTGCGGCTTGCGCAGCATCGCGGGTATCGAACGCGCGCATCACGACTGCATCGCCCTCGTCCACCAGCGCATTGAACAATGTGACATTCTGTCCGGCGCGCTTCACTACACTTGTCTCGGCGAATTCACCGAAACTCCACGAGGTGTATCGCTGCTCCGAAACGGATTCGCCTTTCTCCGCCGTCGCCGCAACAATGGCGGGCGCGACACGTGGAGCAAGTTCGACATGCAGTTGGGCGAAGTTGCGCGACATGCCGAGTTGCCGGCCATGCTCGTCCACGACGCGGAAATTCATCAGCAAGTGCGGCGGCAACTGTTCGAGGCGGAATGCATCCAACGGCACGTCGATCTGCTTCTGCTCGCGGATGTAGCGCGCCAGCACCTGCAACAGCGGCGTGTTTGAAGCGGGCACTTCACGGCAGAACGCCGTGGCGAATTCCGGCACGGGCACCAGATGGCGGCGCAATTTCTGCGGTAGCGTCTTGATGAGTTGCGTGACCTTTTCCGCCAATATCCCCGGGATCAGCCATCCGCAACGCGCCGCAGCCACCTGATTTATCAGCGCCAGCGGCACGGTGAGGGTGATGCCATCATCGTTTCTGCCTGGCGAAAAGTTGTAATTCAACGCAAAGCTGACGTTGTCGATTTTCAACTGCGGCGGGAACTGGTCGGTGGTGATGCCCGCCGCTTCGTGGCGCATCAGGTCGTCTTTTTTCAGGTAGAGCAGTTTCGCGTCATCGCGCTCCGCCTCTTTGCGCCACGCTTCGAAGGATGCACCGTTGTGGATGTGAGGCGGAATGCGACTGTCGTAGAACGCAAAGATCAATTCGTCGTCCACCAACACATCGGGACGGCGCGCCTTGTGTTCCAGCGCTTCGATGTCGGCGATCAATTTCTGGTTGTGCGCAAAGAACGGCGCGCGCGTCTCGAACTCGCCACCGACCAAGGCTTGGCGAATGAACACCTCGCGCGATTCCGCCACATTCATCGGCCCGTAATGCACGCGCTTCCTGGCGTTCAGCAACAAGCCATGCAGCGTGCTGCGCTCGTAGGCCACTACTTGCGCGGCCTTCTTCTCCCAATGCGGATCGTAATAATGCCGCTTAATCAGATGCGCGCCGGTTTCCTCCAGCCACTCCGGTTCGATGCGCGCCACGTGGCGCGCATACAAACGGTGCGTCTCGATCAGCTCGCCCGCCATCACCCACTTGCTACCCTTTTTCGCCAGCACCGAATTTGGTGCGATGAAGAACTTGATGCCGCGCGCGCCGAGGTATTCGTTGCTCTCCACGCTCTTCATGCCGATGTTGCCGAGCAGCCCGCACAGCAAAGCTTTGTGGATCTGTTCATATGTCGCGGGTTGCGCCGCACCCTCTCTCCAACTCTCCCCCTGCGGGGGAGGGGGCGATTGTCCCCTATCCTTATTGGAGAAGGCTAGGGAGAGGGAAGAAGATTGTGGTGGAGACCGGCGTGGGGAACTGTTTTGAATCATGCCCATCTCCGCAACCTGCGCGTGCAACTGCTGATGCAGTTCTCGCCACTCGCGCAGCCGCAACGGCGACAGGAAATTCTTGCGGCACTCTTCCGCCAACAAACGATTGGATTGTTTGTGCGCTACTGCCTGCTCGAACCACGCCCAGATTTTCAAGTAAGCGAGAAAATCGGAGCGCTCATCGGTAAAGCGCTTATGCGCCGCATCTGCCGCCTCTTGGCCATCCAGCGGGCGTTCGCGCGGGTCTTGCACCGACAGCGCGCTGGCGATGATGAGGATTTCCGTCAGACAGTGATATTGCCGCCCCGCCAACAGCAGGCGCGCGATCTTCGGGTCGAGCGGCAGCTTGGCAAGTTCGTGACCCAGTTGGGTGAGCTGGCGCGCGCTCCCTCCTTCCAGAGCCCCCTCGTTCCGCTCTCCCTCTCCGGAGGGAGCAAGAGCAATTGTCTCCTCCCTCTTCGCGTGAGAAGCATCCTTTTCACTTATGGCGCCCAGTTCGGTGAGTAATTGATAACCATCCGCGATCATGCGCGGAGTGGGCGGCTCGATGAACGGGAATTCGGCGATGTCGCCCAACTCCAGCGCGCTCATGCGCAGGATGACGGTGGCCAGTGACACGCGGAAAATTTCCGGATCGGTGAATTCCACGCGCTGCAAAAAGTCCGCTTCGTCGTACAGCCGGATGCACACGCCGCTCATCACCCGCCCGCAACGTCCGGAGCGCTGATTGGCGGCAGCACGCGAAATTTTCTCGATATGCAACTGCTCGACTTTTTGCCGGATGCTGTAGCGATTCACCCGCGCCAGACCGCAGTCGATCACGTAACCGATGTTGGGCACGGTCAGCGAGGTTTCCGCCACGTTGGTCGCCAGCACCACGCGACGCTGCGCGCCGGTTTTGAATATCTTGTCCTGCTCATCCGCCGACAATCGCGCGAACAGCGGCAATACTTCGATACCTTTTGGGTGGTGCTTGCGCAAGGCTTCCGCCGTGTCGCGTATCTCGCGCTCGCCGGGCAGGAACACCAGCACATCGCCGCGCAAGCCGCCTGCCGCCAGTTCATCCAGCGCAGAACTCACCGCCTGCGGCACATCCTGCGCACCCGCAAGGGGTACGCCGGTGGGTGCCCCGCCGCTACGCGGCGACCCTTCCGCAGCCTCACCTTCTTCACTCACCTGCAACGGGCGATAGCGCGTCTCGACTGGGTAACTGCGCCCGGACACCTCGACCACCAGCGCGCCGAAATGTCTGGCGAAGCGGTCGGCATCCAGCGTGGCGGAGGTAATGATAAGTTTGAGATCAGGGCGGCGCGGCAATAATTGCTTGAGGTAACCGAGCAGGAAATCGATGTTCAGGCTGCGCTCATGCGCCTCGTCGATGATCAGCGTGTCGTAATTTTTCAGCAGCGGATCGCTGTGGATCTCGGCAAGCAGAATGCCGTCAGTCATCAGCTTGATGCTGGTGTCCGGCGATACCTTGTCGTTGAAGCGCACCTTGTAGCCGACCGCGCCGCCGAGCTCGGTTTTCAATTCAAACGCGATGCGTGTCGCCACGGTACGCGCCGCCACACGACGCGGCTGGGTGTGGCCGATGACGCCCAGCACACCGCGCCCCAGCGTCAAACAGATTTTCGGCAATTGCGTGGTCTTGCCCGAGCCGGTTTCGCCGCACACGATCACCACCTGGTTATCCGCAATGACGCGCGTCAAATCCTCGCGCTTTTGCACCACCGGCAAATCGGCGGGAAACTCAATAACAGCAAGGGAGTCGAGCCACGCTTTGCGGCGCAAGGCACTCGCTGACAACACGGTATTAACGATCAAGAACGCCTCGCAAAAAGAAAAGGGACTAGCACCCGGCTAATCCCTCGATGTGGTCGCGTTGCTCTCAAAATTATTGTGGCTGAGAATTGCCGGCTTGGTTCATTCATTCTAAATAGAGAATCCCAAATAACGAATTCGAGGCGAATCAATTGTGTACCCCTATTCTTATAATGGCAACGGGCGAAAATGTCTATATACTTTATGGGGTAACGCAACTATTTTACCTGGAGCATCACATGCCTTACGTCAATATCCGCATCGCGGGAACCTTGAGCCGCGAACAGAAAAAACAGATCGCTGCCGAAATCACCGACACGCTGGAGCGCATCGCGCTCAAGCCGAAGTCCTACACCTACATCGCCTTCGATGAACTGCCCGAAGAAAACTGGGCGATTGCCGGACAGTTGCTAGATGAGTCATAGCACGGCATTATCCGCACATTGCATCAGGGAGGTTCAAATGCCAATCACCGCCACATCCGCTGACTTCGTCGCCTGGTTCCGTTCCGTCGCGCCCTACATCAACGCGTTTCGCGGTCGCACCTTTGTGATCGCCTTCGGCGGTGAAGTGGTCGCGGACGGCAAGTTCGTCGAACTGACACATGACTTCAATCTGCTCGCCAGTCTCGGCATCCGGCTGGTGCTGGTGCACGGCGCGCGCCCGCAGATCGAACAACATCTGGCGAAAAACAATCTTGGTGACACTTACCATCACGGCATCCGCCTCACCGATGAGGAGACCATGCAATGCGTGAAGGAAGCGGTCGGGCGGGTGCGCGTCGAGATCGAAGCGCTGCTGTCGATGGGGCTGGCGAATTCGCCGATGGCGAATGCTGACATCCGCGTGGCGGGCGGCAATTTCATCACCGCGCAACCCATCGGCATCATCAACGGCATGGATTTGATGCACACCGGCAGCGTGCGCAAGGTGGATGTCGCGGCGCTGAACGACCGCATGGAATTCGGCGAGGTGGTGCTGCTCTCGCCGCTCGGCTATTCGCCCACCGGCGAAGTGTTCAACGTCACGCTGGAAGATGTCGCCACCGCCACCGCCATCGCGCTGGATGCCGACAAACTAATGTTCCTGATGGACACCGACGGCGTGCAGGACAAGAAAGGCAAGTTGCTCAAAGAGCTCACCATCGCCCAGGCTCAAGACGTGCTAGCCACCAAACGCAAATTGCCTGACGACGTGACATTGTTCCTGCCTTGCGCGATACGCGCCTGCGAAGCCGGTGTGGCGCGCACCCACCTGATCAGCCGTCACACTGACGGCGCAGTGTTGCAGGAATTATTCAGCGATGAAGGCATCGGCACCATGGTGGTGGAAAGCACGCTCAACACCCTGCGCAACACCAGCATCGAAGATGTTGGCGGTATATTGAAACTGCTGCGTCCGCTGGAAGCGGAAGGCATTTTGGTGCGGCGCAGCCGCGAATTGCTGGAGCAGGAGATCGACCGCTTCGTGGTGCTGGAACACGATCACCGCATCGTCGGTTGCGCCGCGCTGTACCCGTTCCCCGACGAAGCCGCCGCCGAACTCGCCTGCCTCGCGGTAGAAGCGCAAAGCCGCGATCACGGCTATGGCGAAGCCATCCTCAACCACATGATAGACATCGCCAAGACGCAGGGACTGAAAAAACTGTTCGTGCTCACCACGCGCACTGCGCACTGGTTCATCGAACGCGGCTTTGTCGAGAGCGATGTCTCCGCGCTGCCTGCGCAGAAGAAGTCGCTGTATAACTACCAGCGAAAATCGAAAGTGTTTGTCAGAAAAATCTAACGCAATTGATAAATCTGATTCGCCGTTGTAGGTTGTGTATCGCGCAAACTGCGCGTTCAGCGGCCATCTTTAAGGAGCAGCGCTTCAACGACCATGCGCCGCTGACGGTAGATATGATTACACAGTGTGATTGCTGACACCGTTAGCTCGCATAGGGCGGAACGCATCGCGGTTCCGCCGAATGTTTTTGAATTGCGGCGGAACGCCCACAAGGAGGCTTCCGCCCTACTCAAATCTATGGCCGCTCGCCAGTTCGCGTATGTGCAATAAGCCTGCCCTGAGCACAGTCGAAGGGCGTAGCGCATTGCACCAGATGGTAATCGCTACATGCTAACGCCACTCTGGAACAGGTTGCGTTTCACCCCACGGCGCAACCTTCAGCAGCAACAGCATCCCCGGAATTGCCAATGCTGCGCACAGCAAGAAGAAGCCGCTCCAGCCCATTTGGTCCGCCAGCCAGCCCGCCGTGGCGTTGACGAAGGTGCGCGGCACGGCGGCGAGGCTGGTGAATAGCGCGAACTGGGTGGCGGTGAAAGCGGGATGGGTGGTGTGCGCGATGTAGGCGACGAAGGCCGCCGTGCCCAGCCCCACGCCGAATGCTTCCAGGCCGATCACGAACGCGAGTTGTGCAAGTTCCACTGGGGTGATTTCGGCGTGGTGCCCCACCGATGCCAGCCAGTAAAAACCGAAGATGGACACCACTTGCACCACGCCGAACAGCCACAGCGCGCGGTTGATGCCAATTTTTAACATCCAGATGCCGCCGAGCAGCGCGCCGATCACCGCCGGCCACAGCCCGGCGTTCTTGGCGATCAGGCCGATCTGTGATTTCGAGAATCCCATATCGAGGTAGAACGGCGTGGCCAGCGCGGTACACAGACTATCGCCGAGTTTGTAGAAGAACAGAAACGCCAGGATCAGCAACGCGCTTTGCCAACCCTTGCGCGTGATGAATTCGTGGAACGGTTCGACCACTGCATCGCGCAGTGTCTTCGGTGCATGGGCCACCAGCGGCTCGTTGACCAGCAGCGTCATCACCATGCCGGGCAGCATGAACAGCGCGGTGATCATGAACACCATGTCCCACGGCAGATGGTCGGCGAGGATCAGCGCCAGCGAGCCAGGGATCAATCCGGAGATGCGATAGGCGTTGACGTGCACTGCGTTGCCCAAGCCGAGCTCGTTATCGAACAGCAATTCGCGCCTATAGGCGTCCAGCGCGATGTCCAGCGTGGCACTCAAAAAGGCAAGCAGCGTAGTAAGCAGCACGATCATGGACAGATCACGCTGCGGCGAAAAACCGCCCAGCGACGCGATCACCACCAGCAGCACGGCTTGCGTAAGCAACATCCAACCGCGCCGCCGTCCCAGTATCGGAACCGCATAGCGATCCAGCAACGGCGACCAGAGGAATTTCCAGGTGTAGGGAAACTGGATCAGCGCGAACGCGCCGATGACTTTGAGATCGATGTGCTCGGTGCGCAGCCAGGCGGGAACCAGATTGAGCAGCAGATACAAAGGCAGACCGGAAGCGAATCCGGTGAACACGCAGATCAGCATGCGGCGCGTGAAGAGTTGCTGCCAGATAGTCACGACTACCCTCTCCCCAGCCCTCCCCCGCTAGCGGGGGAGGGAGTCAATTCTTCCTCTCGCCCACTTGTGGGAGAGGGGCTAAGGGAGAGGGCGCACGTATTAAATTTACAGTCCACGCTGAAAACGATACACCGCCGTGCTGCCGAGCAAATTGGGCAACACCTTCATTTCGTTCTTACCGGTCATCACGCGGCGCTCGAGTATTTCCACGCGATGATCGCCGCAGAACGTTTCAAAGTCATGCAAGGTACACAAATGCACGTTCGGCGTGTCGTACCATTGGTAGGGCAGCTCTCTGGAAACCGGCATATTGCCGCGCAGCACGTCGAGGCGGTTGCGCCAATAGCCGAAGTTGGGGAAGCTAACGATGCCCTCGCGCCCGACGCGCAGCATTTCCTGTATCAGCGGCTCGGTGTGGCGCGTGGCTTGCAGCGTCTGCGACAGCATCACGTAATCGAACCAGCCGCTCTCGAAATCCGACAAGCCGGAGTCCAGATCATTCTGGATCACGTTCACGCCGTTGCTGATGCAGGACACGATGCCGGGATCGCTGATCTCCACGCCGTAACCGCGCACCTCGCGGGTTTCCTTGAGATAGCGCAGCAGGCTGCCGTCGCCGCAACCGAGGTCGAGCACTGTTGCGCCCTTCGGTATCCATGCGGCGATCGCGGCGAAATCGGGCCGCTCCTGAATAAATTTGGCACCTATCTGGCTCATGACTCCGCCTCCTTTGCTGGCAGATGGTTCTTCCCAAACCCGCAGTATCGGCGTCCGGCGGCAATCGCGGACGGTCGCATCCCCACTTCGCGGGGCCCCTGCTTCCTGCTCATTTGCTACACTCCCCTGCAACCTTATCAAGGTAAGTGCGCATCACTTCAAAGTAGTACTTATCCTGCATCAGGAAAGAGTCATGGCCGTGCGTCGAGGTGATTTCCGCATAGCTGACATTGCGCCGATTGTGCAATAAAGGCCGCACGATTTCGCGCGAACGCTGCGGCGAAAAACGCCAGTCAGTGGTGAACGACACCACCAGAAAATCCGCCTTGGCACGGGAAAACGCCTTGTTCAGATCGCCGCCAAACTCGTGCGCCGGATCGAAATAATCCAGCGCCTTGGTCATCAGCAGATAGGTGTTGGCATCGAAATAAGCGGCGAACTTGTCGCCCTGGTAGCGCAGATAGGATTCGATTTCGAACTCGATGTCGTAGCTGTAACTGAATCGGCCGGAACGCAACTCGCGCCCGAACTTGTCCGCCATCGCATCATCGGACAGATAAGTGATATGCCCCAACATGCGCGCCAGTCTCAGGCCACGCGTCGGCACCACATTGTGCCGGTAGAAATCGCCGCCGTGAAAATCCGGGTCGGTGAGGATGGCGCTGCGCGCCACGTCGTTAAAGGCGATGTTCTGCGCGGTGAGGCGAGGCGCGGCGGCGATCGCGAAAACGTGGCGTACCCGATCGGGGCAGGCCAGCGACCATTGCAAGGCCTGCATACCGCCCAGACTGCCGCCAATCACCGCAGCGAATTGCCGGATGCCGAGCAAGTCGGCAAGGCGCGCCTGGGACTCCACCCAGTCTTCCACCGTGATCACCGGGAAGCTCGCCCCGTAAGCGTGACCCGTTTCGGGATTGATCGTGGACGGGCCGGTCGAACCATGACAACCGCCAAGATTGTTCAGCCCGAGGACAAAGAACTTGTCGGTATCGATCGGCTTGCCGGGGCCGATCATGGTGTCCCACCAGCCCACGTTGTTAGGGTCGTCGGCGTAATAGCCGGCAACATGATGATGGCCGGACAGCGCGTGGCAAATCAGGATCGCGTTGGATTTATCGGCATTCAGCTTGCCATAAGTCTCATACACCAGTTCATAGCGCGGCAGCACCGCACCGCTGCGGAATACCAGCGGGGTGTAGAACGCTGCGCGCTGCGCGCTGACGATGCCTATGCTTTTTGCTGTGCTCAAAATGAATACCCTAATGAAACCCTCTTTTGCTAAAGCGGAAAAACAAAACCCGCTCGGCTAAAACGGAGCGGGTTGCCTCGCTTTAGCTGGTATGTTTTAAGTGCCCCGCAAGCTGATGTCAAATCGGCACTGATGCGCAGTTTCCGCGTTTTGTGAAATGCTGTCAATGAGTTCCGGGCGGCATTCTTTAGCGTTTATGCGGACATTTCTTTTTGGTGCAATCCGCGTAGATGTGAAGCGAGTGGTCGCGGATGATGAAGCCAAGCTCGGTGGCAACTTTTTCCTGACGCGCTTCGATGGCCGTATCGTAGAATTCCTCGACATGGCCGCATTGCAGACAAACGATGTGGTCGTGATGTTCGCCCTTATTCAGTTCAAACACCGACTTGCCGCCCTCAAAATGGTGCCGCACCAGCAGTCCGGCCTGCTCGAACTGGGTCAGCACACGGTACACCGTTGCCAGGCCCACGTCTTCTCCGCTCCCGAGCAACTGCTTATAAACATCTTCCGCGCTCAAATGGCGTTCTTTGCTGTTTTCAAACAGATCCAGCACCTTAAGCCGGGGCAAGGTGGTTTTAAGGCCGGCACTCTTGAGGTGTTCAGGTTGGTGCATATCGTTACCTTCCAATTATTTTGAAGCATCATGCCAGAAACTTATTGCAATTACAAATAAGAACGATTATCATTCGTATTAATTATTAAGGAGATCGCCTTGAAACGCTTGTTGCTTATTGCACTACTGCTTCCACTCACCGCACACGCAGCCGACTATATGCTGACAATTAAGCTCGAACAGGCTGAATATATACAAACGCGGCATGTTGGCTTTCAGGCCAACAGTCTTAAGGTTGAAGGGCGAACTCACTCGTTATCCTTATAACCCAGGTCGTTGCTGTTGTGATTCAGATTGACTCCCCCAATGTTTTACTGTTTGACAATGAGAATGATTATCGTTTACATTGGGTGCGTGGTACATGTTTTATTGAATTTAGCCAATTTTAATATTATCCGAGGAGGTGCCGTGCAAGCCCGTTTATTTTTAACCTACATCGTGGCAGGAATATTTGTAATCCCAGGATTTGCTTTTGCTGCCGATCCCTTAGTACTGGCAATCCATGACAACCAGTTCGAACCGAAACAGCTGGCCCTCCCTGCCGGAGTCAAACTCAAGCTTGTGATCCGCAATCTGGATGGGATTCCGGCCGAGTTCGAAAGCTATGACCTTTCCCGTGAGGTCGTCGTGCCGGGGCATGGCGAAGTGACGATCTATGTCGGGCCACTGGAGCCGGGAAACTACCAGTTCTTTAATGATTTCAACCACGAGATGCAGGGCACGATTGCGGCGAAGCCTGCCATCAACAAGGAGAACTAGCATGCTCGCAACAGCCGTCATCATGTTTCGGGAAGTACTGGAAGCGTCCCTCATCATTGCCATCGTACTCGGCGCAAGTCGTGGGATCGCCGGTCGCGGCCGATGGGTCGCCAGTGGCATTGGCCTTGGATTGCTCGGCGCATCCATCGTGGCAATCTTGGCCAATGTCGCCTCCTCTGTTTTTTCCGGTAACGGACAAGCTATTCTCAATGCCGTAATTCTGCTGAGTGCGGTTGCCATGCTGACCTGGCATAACGTATGGATGAGTGCACATGGCCGACAGCTTTCATCTGAGGTAAAGGCAGTCGGTTTGGATGTTCAGTCCGGCCAGCGCCCGCTGGCCGCATTGCTGGTCATCACGATGGTAGCGGTAATGCGCGAGGGATCTGAAGCGGTGCTGTTTCTTTGGGCGATTGCCACCAGCGGCGAGCTCAGCCTGAATATGATCATGGGCGGCCTGGGTGGAGTGATTACCGGCATCCTGGTCGGCCTGCTATTGTATTTCGGCTTGTTGCGCATCCCTACACGGCACTTCTTTTCAATTACGAGTTGGCTGATTCTTCTCCTAGCCTCTGGACTGGCGGCTCAGGCGGCCGGCTTCCTCAACCAGATCGGCCTGCTGCCGGCCTTGGGTAACGAGGTGTGGAATACCTCGCACATCCTGAGCCAGACCAGCTTGGTCGGGCAGCTGCTGCATATTTTGGTGGGTTACATCGCCCGCCCATCTGGCATCGAGGTCATATTCTACGTCGGCACGTTCCTGACCATCCTGATCTTGATGCGTACATATGGCAGTAACCAAGGTGGGCGGGTAAAGGCCATAGAAAATCCAAGTTAAAAAGCGATTGCTGACTCAGATGCAATCTGAGTAACCCCATGCCGGGAATGTACTTTCGCAAGAACCATATTGAAATCTAAAGTTACAATATTCATGAAGACGGACCGAAAATTAGTACCCATTGCGGCTTTTACAATAATGTTCTTTTTTGGAGCGAGCTCTGCCTGTGCGGACAACGACTTCATCGTCTATTCGCCCTATGTAGTCCAAGGACAAAGTGAAGTTGAAATATATGGGTTCGACTCTCTGGATGGTCGTAGCAATCTCAGTGGAGCGAGTGGTTATAACATATCAGTTGCGCATGCTTTTACCAGTTGGTGGAAGACGGAGGTGTATGTCGGTGAATTCAATCGTGACCCCGGAGGAACAATACATCCTTCCGGTTATGAATTCGAAAACATATTTCAACTTACCACTCCGGGTGAATTTTGGGCAGACGTAGGATTTCTTGCATCTTATGCATTCAATAAACAACCGGGATTAGGGAATAGTCTCGAATTTGGTCCACTATTGGAAAAGTTGTCTGGACATATTGATCAGCGTCTAAATCTTATTTGGCAAAGACCGGTTGGTGGCGGAGATAGTGGATCGAATGAGTTCCGATCTTCTTACAGCATTAGCTATAATTTGGATTATAACAAGGCTACGTTTTCGCCTGGAATCGAAACCTACTACCGCCCCAGTGACAATGCCTCCCAAGTCGGGCCAATACTATACGGGGAACTCCGAACAGATGCAGGAAGCGAATTGGAATATAGTATCGGCGTCGTTTTTGGCTTAAATCAGGGAGCCCCAAATCAAACTCTTTTGGCCCGTATGGAATACGAGTTTTTTTGAGCTAAGCCTCGGCCAGCGCCAGTTCCGCCGCGCCAACCGACACCCTTCAGGATGCAGGTCAAATATGAATTCTAGGCATTGAGCCTGTCCAACAATTCGCGGATTTTCATCGGGTCATCGGCGCGCAGAATCTTCTGTGTAAATAGGGCGATTTCCGGCAGGCTGGTGGTGAGCACACGCTGCTTGATGCTCGGCACTTGCGCCGAAAACATGGAGAACTGGCGCAAACCAAAGCCCAGCAACAGGCGCGTGTAAGCCAATTCACCGGCCATTTCACCGCACACGGAAATCGGCACGCCGAGTTTGTTGGATGTGATTATGATGTGCGACAGCAAGTGCAGCACGGCGGGATGCAGCGGGTCGTAGAGATGCGCGACTTCTTCATCGGTGCGGTCTATCGCCAAGGTGTATTGAATCAAGTCGTTGGTGCCGATGGACAGAAAGTCCAGCTTCTTGGCGAACACATTGAGCGCCAAAGCTGCGGCGGGTATCTCGATCATGCCGCCGATTTTCACCTCGCGATCATAGGGAATGCCCTCATCATCCAGATTCTGCTTGGTCGCGGCGATGAACTGCAAAGTCTGGTTGAGTTCGGAAACACTGGACAACATCGGTATCAGTATTTTGACGTTGCCGTAATGCGTGGCGCGCAGCAGCGCGCGCAACTGGGTGCGGAATAATTGCGGCTCGGCCAGACACAAACGAATCGCGCGCAGCCCCAACGCGGGATTGTTGGCGACGCGCTCAGCGCCTTTGATTTGTTTGTCTGCCCCCAGATCGAAAGTGCGGATGATGACGGGCTGGCCTTCCATGCCCGCAGCTGCGGCCCGGTACGCCTCGAACTGTTCTTCCTCATCCGGCAAGTTGTCGCGGTTGAGAAACAGGAATTCACTGCGAAACAGCCCGATGCCGGTCGCGCCATTTTCCTTCACTTCGGCAATGTCCTCCGGCTTCTCGATGTTGGCATGCAACTCAATGACAGTACCGTCCAGGGTGTTGGCGCGCGCGTTACGCAGCCGCTTGAGTTTCTTGCGCTCCAGCTCCCATGCACTTTGGCGCAGCTTGTATTCGGCAAGTATCAACTTATCGGGATTGACGATCAGCACGCCCTGCTCGCCGTCCAGGATCAGCAGATCGTCTTCACGAATCAGTTCTCGCGCATGATGCAGGCCCACCACGCACGGCGTGTTCAGGCTGCGCGCAACGATCGCGGTGTGTGAAGTTGCGCCGCCCACATCGGTAATGAAAGCCGCATATTGATGCGGCTTGAACTGGATCAGGTCGGCGGGGCTCAAGTCATGCGCCACCAGTATCGTCTCGACATCGTGACGCGCCGGCGGCGGCTGGTGTCCAGGTTGTCCGAGCAATTGCTTGAGCAACCGTTCGGCTACCTGGGTCACATCGGTCTGCCGCTCGCGCAAATAGGCATCTTCAAACTCGTCGAACTGCGCAACCAAAGTTTCTGTCTGCGTTTTAAGCGCCCATTCAGCATTGCAAAATTCATTGGCGATCATCTCGCGCGGCGCGACGCTCAGCAGCGGATCGTCCAGAATCATCTGGTGCAATTCGAGGAAGGCATCGAACTCGGCGGCGGCGTAGGTGGGGCGATTGCTGCGCAGGCTGGAGAATTCGTTGCGCGTGGCCAGCAACGCGGCATCAAAGCGCGCGATCTCTTCATCAAGAAATTGCTTGGGCAGCACGTAATGCGCCACCTCCAGTGAAGTGTGCGAAATCAGATGGGCATGGCCGATGGCGATGCCGCTGGAGACTGCTATTCCATGCAGAGTAAAACTCATTCGCCCTCTCCGAAGTAATCGTTTATCAATTTCAACAACGCCTGCATCGCCTCGGCCTCATCTTTGCCATTGGTCTCGATGACTATCGTCGTGCCCTTGGCAGCGGCCAGCATCATCACGCCCATGATACTTTTGGCGTTCACGCGGCGATTGTTGCGCGACAGCATCACCTCGCATTTGAAGCTGGAAGCAAGTTGCGTAAGCTTGGCCGAGGCGCGCGCATGCAGGCCGAGCTTGTTGATGATGAGCGCGTCTTGTTGCAACATCTTAACCTGCCATCTGAACGATACATTCACGTCCGCCTTCGACGGCGATCTTCGCCAGTTCCGGCATGGTTTTGCCGGGGCTGCACACCACCCGCAGCAGCATCGGCAGATTTAATCCCGCCACGCCTATCACGTGTTCGGCATGACACAGTTGCCGTCCGATGTTGCTGGGCGTGGCGCCATACACATCCGCCAAAATCAGCACGCCGCCGCCCGTATCGAGTTGTTTGATGAGTGCCTGTCCTTCGGCCAACTTTAGTTGCGAATCGTCACCGGCCAACACCGATAACACTTTAAGATTGGGCGGCACTTCGCCCAGCACATGCCTGACGCAATCCACAAAGCTATCGCCCAGCCCGTTGTGCGTCACCAATAAAATTCCGGCCAATTAAATCACTCCTGTCAAATATGCCACCAGCAACGCAGCGCCCAGCAAAACGATCCAGCCATAGCGGGCGAACCAGCGCAACACGTTGGCTTTATCGGTATCCGCCTGCTGTTCCCTGGCGACGATCACACCGATCTTGCGCAACGCGTTGATCCCCACCGCGCGCCGCACTTTTTGTTCCACGATTTCCTGCTCGGGATTATTCACGGTTCGACCTCTGGGTGAATGTTCTTGTCGGTGAATTCTAGCCGTTTCTGCAACCCGGCTGTAAGATGGATATTGCCTTGCCCGTCCACCAGCATCGCCTCGGACAGACCCATCTGCGTGGCGGCAGCGCGCCAGCCACGCGCTCCCGCGATGAACAATGGCTTGGAAGCCGCATCAGACAACACTCCGGCGCGTGTGCCATGGGTCAGAATAGTAACCGCCTGCACGCCCTGCATGGGATAACCGCTGCGCGGATTGATCAGATGGCAGTAACGCACATTGCCCAGCATGAAGTAACGCTGGTAATCACCCGAAGTACCGATGGCCTCGCCGTCGTTCAGATCCAGGGTCGCCAGCGCGCCGGACTTGCGCGGATGCTGGATACCGACGCGCCACGGACGATTGCCATGCTGGCCAAGTGCCAGGACATTGCCGCCGATGTTGATCAGCGCGTTGTGGATGCCCTGCTTGTGCAACAATTCGGCGGCGCGATCCAGTGCGTAGCCTTTGGCGTAGCCGCCCAAATCCACCTGCACGAATTTATTTTTACTCTTCGCCCTGCCGCGCACGATCGAGATGTCGCTCATCTGCGGATTGGCCGCGACCCATTGTGCGACTTGCTTTTCGCCCGGTTGCACAGGTTTGAATTCATCGGCGTGAAAGCCCCACAACTGCACCAACCCCCCGATAGCCGGATTAAACAAGCCTTGCGACTGCTGCGAAAGTTGCGCAGCATCTTGCAGTATGGCGACGAGCTCTGCCGAAATAGCATCACTTTCACCCTTTGCGAACGCCGTATTCAATTCGCTAAGCTCACTTGGTTGCCACGCGTGCAGCATGTCGTGCAACCGTTGAAACTCTTGCATCACCTCGCTCACCGCCTGCTTGGCGCGCGGCTCGGATTCGCCATACACGCTCACCTCTACCAGCGTGCCGAACACATAGCCCTGCTCTTGATACAGCGGCTCTTTGCCTTCACAAGCAGTGAGCAGCAGAACGGCAACAATAGCGAAAAAACGAATCAATGTAGCCATCTATGGATTTTCAGCCGCCTCGATTTCCAGCGCCGCGGCCAGCAATGCCAATCGCGCCACCACACCGTAAGCATAAAAACGGTTGGGCGTATCGTCCGGCTCGCAATCAGGATTCGGCATCGTGCAACATGCTTTAAACGCCAGAGGCTCGAAATGCATCCCGGCTGTGTTGAGGTTTTCGTCCACACCACGGGTGGTATGCACGCGATAAAATCCACCGACCACGTAATGATCGATCATATATATCACCGGTTCGGCCACCGCCTCGTTGATTTGTTCGAAGGTGTACACCCCTTCCTGTATCAGCACATCCGAGACTGCCAAGCCCTCCTTCACCACCGCCATCTTGTTGCGCTGCTTGCGGTTCAGGCCGATAATTTCTCTGGCATCCTTCACCGTCATGATGCCCATGCCGTACGTCCCCGCATCGGCTTTGACGATGACGAAAGGATCATGTTTCACGCCGTACTCGGCATATTTGACGCGTATCTTTTGCAGCACAACATCCACCTGCGCGGCGAGACATTCTTCTCCGACACGCTCCTGAAAATTGACCTGATCGCAAGTGGCAAAATACGGATTGATCAGCCACGAGTCGATGTCGAGCAGCTTGGCGAATTCGCCCGCAATACGATCATAGGCGGCGAAATGCTGCGATTTGCGCCGCGTGTACCAACCGGCAGAAAGCGGCGGGAAAACCGCCTGCTCAAGATTTTTCAAAATGTCGGGCACGCCGCCGGACAAATCATTGTTAAGCAACACCACGCACGGATCGAAGTCCGCCAGACCCAGCCGGTTGGCACGCCGCACCAGCGGCTCCAGCGTCAACGTGCTGCCGTTTGGCAATTGAATCTGCGTGGCTGCGGTAATCTCCGGCAACAGACTGCCGATGCGCACGCGCATGCCTGCTAGCTTGAGGATCATTACGATCTGCGCCACGTTCTGCAGGTAAAACAAATTGCGTGTGTGGTTCTCCGGTATCAGCAAAACACCGCGCGCTTCTGGGCAGATTTTCTCCACCGCGCTCTGCATGGCATGCACGCACAGCGGCAGAAATTCCGGGTTGAGATTATTAAAGCCGCCGGGAAACAGATTGGTGTCCACCGGCGCCAGCTTGAAACCGCTGTTGCGCAAATCCACCGAAGCATAGAACGGCACGGCGTGCTCCAGCCATTGCGTACGAAACCAATGCTCGATGTTCGGCATGGCATCCAGAAAACGCCGCTCCAGATCGAGCAACGGGCCGGTCAGTGCGGTGGTGAGATGGGGGACCATAATGCTTTGCGAATAATTGACTCGGCACATTCTAGCCGATAGCCGCTGCCCGGCGCTGCTATTCTGTTCAAGGAACGGATTCCGCAGCATCAGCGAATTCTGTGCACGAAAAATTCAGGACACAAAAAAAGCCGGCTTGCGTCGGCCTTTGCAAAGATTGCTCCTCAGCTACTTGTCTAAGGCCAAAATAAATTGAACCAATTGCTTGATGTCATCCTGTTTCTTGCCGGATGGATCGAGAGCAGGCATAGGTGTGGTACCCCACACGCCACCGCCACCCTTGGATACTTTAGTGATCAGCCTGGCTTCGGCTCCCGCATCACCTTTGTATTTTTTAGCAACATCCATCCAGGCCGGACCAACTATCTTCTTGTCAATTGAGTGACAAGCGGCGCAGCCGTTCTTTTTAGCCAGAGCCGGCATGTCGGTAGCCATTGCGCTGCCTGCAACCATCAATCCTGCTGCTGCTATGCTTACGATAATAAATTTCATGATTCCTCCGTCATATTTCGAGCTACGTTACAAACTTAAAGTGAAAAATAAACTCAAGGTCAGATTATGCCCCCAGTTGCGATTCTATACCCCTCTTCCTGCAATAACAATGTGCGGGGGCAAAAGTGTCAGCGCTAAGTAGTAATGTCCCCTTTCTCCCAAATAGAAATGTCCCCTTGAATTTGCGTTGAGTAAACTCAATACCCGACAAAAACCATAGTGGCGGGCATTTTGAAATGGA
>CABEDG010000170.1_pt1 | contig 39981 bp, 42 predicted proteins | sample 3132891 | NCBI WGS metagenome assembly CABEDG01 (sample SAMEA5534329, study PRJEB31848) | metagenome | biome: tundra; feature: field; material: soil | place: USA | collected 2013-05 | depth 0.15 m
GTCGGTCTCTGTTTTCGAGAAAACCCCGCTATCTCAAGCTTTCGCGGGGGCCAGTTACATTTCTGAACATGACCCCTTGCATAACCAATTAAATTTGTTCGACTTTTAACCGGACAGCAGTGGTTTTATTTATGTTAATAAATAAGGGGAGGTCTTCCGTGAATATCAAAGCTATAGCTATGGGAGTGCTGTTGGGTACGTTGGCAGTCGGCTATGTGAATGCCAGTGAACTTCAATCGGCTGACAAAAGTATGAAGGCTACGGCGTATAAGCCGATAAATGATTACAACATAACCATCAACTATGAATTAGGTATGCACTGCACCGGGTTTGATTTTACCTACTGCTGCGTACTTCCACCCTATAATTCGATTCAAAGCCAGGTCGTGAAAAACGCTACTGGCCCACGCAAATTTCCGGAGCTGCTAGAGGCCGACAGCGCAGATCCTGCAGTGTTGGTCGATGGCAAGAAACGCTTCAAACTGACCTATGGCCATGTTGATAACAACTACTCGGAAGGTAATAAGCTCAAATATTGGGATGTGCCTTACGACATTAATGGCGACGGTAAATATGGAAAAGATGAAAATGTGGCCAATGCCTATTTCAGACATCTGTATGTTTATAAGGATCTGAAAGGTACCAACCCTAAGGGAACCAGTGCCGACAAGGAAAAACTGTTTGTCGGTATTCAGATTCCGATCCCGCGTGATAACGGTCCTGCTGGTGCTGCGGTACCCAGCCCGATGAAGGGCGGAAACCTCCACTATACCGGTGATAAGGGAACCATCGTCTTTACCAAATCACCGGTTTTGGATAATGTGCCCATCGTGTTGACAAACCCCGGTATCTGGGATGCCTTGGGCCTGCCCTTGACTCCTTTCAACGATCGTGATGCAGCGCAGGATATGTTGACCCTGACCGAATCGGATATACAACCCTACCAGGAAGCTTGGGTGAGTATGGTCGATGCAAAAAGCGGTGCACCGGTCATTGATTCCCATTCGGGTAAACCGATTCGATTTGTCGGAACCAATCCTATTGATATTCCCAATTGCGCAAATTGCCACAGCAACAAAACTGCCAATGGTGACAAATTTGTCCTCTACAAGCAGGAGCGTGAGTTCTGGAAGGGCCTAGGTGCCAGTGATTGGATAGCCAACCTGAAGGCGACTTCTGTTTCCATTCTGGAAATGCATGATGATCGTACAGGCACAGATTTCTTGAAAAATTACAACCCTAGCGGCCGGACGCTCGATAACCGCCTTGGCCGTGACCCCGTACTATGCCAAACGTGCCATGCCGACAACGTTATAGGTGTGTTGCAGTCCAAAACTTACAAAGATAAAAAGACGGGCAAGGAAGGTAAAATTCAAGCATTGACTCAAGCGATCCATACCGTCCATCAGACCAATGAACCATTGCCAGACTCACAGGGCCGCACTGCCAGCTGTCAGGGTTGTCATCCTGCCCACCGTCAGGATAGAAGCATGGATAAGTATCCGATTACACTGGATGGTAAAAATAACTTTGCCAATGGCGATAATCGCGATGCGGCAGGCGGTTGTTTTGTTGGTCGCGATGTCCATTCCAATCGCGGCTGTTACAAGGACGGCATAGTGACCCTCTTACCGCATCTAAATTCCATCGGGCAATGGATACAAACCAATGTATCCAATATCGCCAACGATAAGGGCGGCAAGGGTCTGTGGTGCACCAACTGCCACAACCAGTTGTCTCGCGAACTCTATCAGCGTGACAACCTGACCAATGCCTTTAAACAAACAGGCACGACCATCCGTAATAAATCGCTGGATGAAATTGCTGCTGCCATTGGTATCACTACCGACGAGTTGAAGACCAAGTACCTTGATCCTAAGGTTGTACTCAACAGCAAGGGTGAAGATACCCCAGGCAAGTCCGGCATCCTGCAGACATGGGCGGTGAACCGCCTTGTTCCTGACATTGCAGTTATTGCACTGAAGGACAATGGCCCGATGGTAAGCAAGGACGAGGATGGTGACATCAATGTAACGATACTGTCTGCAAATCCAGCGGTTGATGTCAAGTCGCTGAAGCTGCCGGCAGGTGCCACCGGTGCGGCTGCCGTACCGTACGATGCCGCAACTGATGGGCGTGACTATTGGTTGTCGCCAGGTGTTCCGCATTGCGCGGATTGCCATGCTGCGCCTTATGTCGAAGGCCAAGGGGGTGTTGCCTTCCCAATCAACCAGCCGGGCAAGTACAGTAGCATGCGTTATTCCAAGGGCCATGCAGGTTTGTCTTGCCAATCCTGTCACCAATCTATCCATGGTCTATATCCAGTAACCCCTGGTACGGATACCACTACCTATAAACAGCCATTACAGTACAACCCGGATGGATCGCATGGGCCGATCAAGTGTGCCGCCTGCCATGAAACAAACAAAGAAGGTGTACCTAACATTGCAGACAAGAAAGAACATGTGTGGAATGGCAAGCCAGTCCTGCACAATTACACTGATGCGGTAAGCTGGATGCACAGTAATGCACCTGACCTTGGTGGCGCTATCCCCAGGAATTAACCGGGTACGTTAAGCTGGTTAGAATAAATCAGTGGTGACTTAAGCTGATCGGGGGCAGATGCCCCCGATTTGTTTGCATGCCGACTTTTGGGAAGATTTAGTGGTTACCGTTAGGGTGGCTGCATATGTTTTCAACTTTGTGATTTCTCTCTGCATCTTTGAGCCTCAGCGGTTCAAATACTTGCCTAAGGATCAACATTTGCCTTAATGAAGAAAGGAAAGAGCGCAATGAAGATTGATACACATCTGCTTAAGATTCTGGTATTGGTCACATTTTTCGCAACCTCATCACTCTCGGTAAATGCCGAGCCACAGGTACTGGTCACGATTGGCTCCATGCAGGTCAGCTCCGACGAGCTGAATACTGCTATGGCCAGCTCACCTTTTGCCACACAGGCTACTTCGATGGATGAGGATGATCAGGCCGGTCTGCGTGGAGATATGTTGCGGCGATTGGTTGCCGCACGGCTATTGGCTCTTGAAGCACAAAGGCTGGATTTGGATAAAACCAAGGCTTATCAACAAGACATTGAAAATTTCCGCCAAGGTCTGCTTTATCGTTTCTACATGGATAAATTGCGTGAACGCATCGTAATTCCGGCGGACACCTTGACTGCAATAAAGCAGCAGTTTAAGGGGGACTCGGAAGGTATGACTGCGGCAAAGGCGGCATATGAGGCTGATCAGTATCGAACCTTGAAACTGGCCACCCTGCAAAACCTGCTGCAACACGACAACACCAAGTTACATGAGGATCGCATAAAAGCAGGGGTCAAAGCGGATACCGTGCTGATGGAGGGGAAAAGTTTTCGGATCAGATACGCTGACATTGTTGATCTCAAAAAACATGCTGCGCAGCCGAATCCTGATTGGGTGAAGGAACAGCTCTACAAGCGCGGCGAATTGCTATTGGTTGCAAAAGCTGCTGACAAGGAAGGCGTCGATGTCTCCGACAAGTTAAAACAATACCAGAGCGAACGTCTTCCGGCTGTCATGCTGGAAACCAAAACAAAGGAATGGATCCCGGGTGAAAAGACCCTGCGTGAATGGTTTGCCAAGCACCCCGAAGTCGCCACGGTTCCAGAGCGTCGCCATGTTGGTCAGTTAGTGGTTGGCACACGTAAAGAAGCTGAAGGCCTGCGAGCACGTATCATTAAAGGTGAAAGCCTTTTTACCCTGGCTGGCGAACTCAGTATCGACCCAGTTGGGCGTAAACAGAATGGTGACATGGGCTGGTTTGTCGAAGGACGTGGAATGCCCGAGCTTGATAACGCCCTGTCCAAGCTGAAAGATGACCAGCTCAGCGAAGTGATCGAAACAAAGGCGGGGTTTCATCTGTTGACGATTCTTGAGAGGGAACCTGGAGGTAAAAAAACATACTCGGATGTACGCAACCGTATCAGACAGATGATTATCAACGAAAAGCTACCGCCCTATCTGGGCGAATTGGAACGGCGCTATAAGGTGACATGGAAGGTGATCCAAACGCGCGATGAGAAGGACCCCAAGCAACCAATAAAGCAAGCGCTGTGATAATTTATAGAAACATTCTCTTCATGCTTGCAGCTGTTGTTATGGCGAAAGCGGCTTTTGCCGGAGACTATTTTAGTCAGGTCGGCACGGGCAGCGCGGTAGCTGTTGCGCCTGAGGATGCCACAGCAGTGATATCTGCGAACACGTCGCCACCTAAGGCAAATAATGAGTGGGAAATGAAACCGTTCTCTTTGACGGGATTGGATGGGGTTAGGCACAGCCTGGCAGACTGGAAGGGGAAGGTGGTCATACTCAATTTCTGGGCCACTTGGTGCACCCCGTGTCTGTACGAAATTCGTGATTTTGTTACCTATCAGGAACAGTACAAAGCGCGGGGGCTTCAAATAATCGGGTTGGGGCTGGATGATGAAAAGAAACTGCGCAATGTGCAGCGCACTCTGGAGATAAATTATCCCGTGCTGGTTGCCGATCCGGTTGACAATAGTGGTCTGATGAAACTATGGGGCAACAGTAGCGGCGTTCTCCCTTACACTGTAGTGATTGATCGAGATGGGCGAGTGACATATGTCCATCGCGGCCTGATGAACCGTGACGTATTTGATGAGTATGTCCTGCCACTCCTCGATAAGGTCTAATTGGGATCTTTAAAAATCCACATTTCATCCCAACTGATGAAACTACTAGCCATTCCACTAAGTTGCCAAAAAACGGCAACCAAGTGGCTGGTTATGCTGCGTTGCGTAAAAAATTTCTTGCTTGCATATAAAATAAAATTACATAACATGCGATCTCCAGGCCGCATCGCTGGTACATCAATTTAGCCCATCAGACTTTTGGTTTGCATATCCATGGACACGCTCACGTTACTAAAATCATTAACAAACGATCTTGCCAGCTTTCTGGTGAGTGCGTTGCTTGTCGCCGCATATCACCTCTTTCTCCGCCACAAAATCAAAAATGACCCCGCATACACGGTACAGGCTATCAACCGGATTGCACGGACGGCATGGGTAGAGACCATCATGCAGGATGATAAAAATGCCGTGCTGGCTGTGCAGACACTGCGCAACTCCACCATGGCGGCCACTTTTCTCGCTTCCACTGCGGTACTCATGATCATCGGCGTGCTAACCCTAAGCGAGCAGGGAGACAAGCTCGAAGCAACCTGGCATGCGCTCAATATGGTGGGGGCAATAAATCCGATGCTTTGGATGGTGAAGCTGATATTGTTGCTGCTTGATCTATTTGTCGCTTTCTTCAGCTTTTCCATGGCAATCCGGGTGTTCAACCACGTGGGCTATATGATCAATGTTCCGCTCGGGTTGAATCACAAGATGATCACGCCTGCGCATGTGGCGACCCATCTTAATCGCGCTGGCCACTTCTACAGCTTGGGTATGCGTGCCTATTATTTTTTGGTGCCGCTGGTATTCTGGCTATTCGGCCCGCATTTTATGCTCGTTGCGACCATAGGCCTGCTAGTGGTTTTATACCGCATCGACCGAGCGCCCAAAATTATGGCTATGGATTACACTGATACTGAATAAATCCTTTTGGCATGGAAATTTGTTTCAAAGTGCAGGTTCGCGCCCTGAGCCGGCGTCTGCGTAACCAAGGAAGTGATAAACTTAAAAATAACCCTAACGGGTTATCCCATTTACACTTAGTGGGTATGGACGCTGATAAGCTGGTTATTCCTATAATGCATAACGTATCGTTAGTTTCCGTGCGATACCGAATCCGGTTTTGGCGATAATTTTAATAACTTGCAGGAGATGGAATTATGAACTTTGACAAAGAATTTGATGCGAGTGGTTTGTCCTGCCCTTTGCCTATCTTGAAGACCAAAAAAGCGCTCACCGATATGGCCTCAGGCCAGGTGCTCAAGCTGGTTGCGACTGATAGCGGCGCAGTCAAGGATATGCAGGCCTTCGCCGATCAAACCGGCAACACCTTGCTTGCCACAGAAGAAGCAAATGGCGCATACACTTTTTATATGAAGAAAAAGTAAGTTATCTGCTTCAAACCAAAACCATACTTGAGGTAAAAAAATGACTACCAAGAAAATGGCGATCATCGCCACCAAAGGCACGCTGGATATGGCCTACCCGCCATTCATCCTTGCCTCGACCGCCGCTGCTCTGGGTTATGAAGTGCAAGTGTTCTTCACCTTCTACGGATTGCAGTTGCTGCGCAAGGACTTGTCCACTGTGATGATCAGTCCACTGGCCAATCCTGCCATGCCGATGCCTGTGCCGATGCCGGTGATGGTGCAAATGTTGCCCGGCATGGAATCCATGGCTACCATGATGATGAAGCAAAAGCTCAAGAAGCATGGCGTTGCCTCTCTGCAAGAGCTGCGCGATTTGTGTCTGGAGGCTGAGGTGAAATTTATTGCTTGTCAGATGACAGTCGATCTGTTCGAATTCGACACGAGCGAATTTATTGATAATATTGAGTATGGCGGTGCTGCAATGTTTTTGGGGTTTGCAGGAGACACCGACATTTGTCTGTTTGTTTAAGTTGTAGTGATCGGGCAGTAACGGGGTTTGTTATATCAATCAACTTGGGAGTGTTGTTATGAAAATGAATAAAATGGTTGTTTCGTTGTTGGCTGCCGGCGTCATGGCATCGCCGCTGGCGCATGCCACCAACGGTTATTTTCCGACCGGCTACGGCGTAAAAAATGAAGCGATGGGTGGAACGAGCATCGCGCTGCCATTGGATTCCCTCGCGGCCGCCAACAACCCGGCAGGAATGGTGATGGTGGGCGACCGTCTCGATATCGCCCTGACCCTGTTCAGGCCGAATCGCAGCACCGAGATCACGGGTAATGTTTGCGGAGCAGGTTGCTCGATGGATGGCACTTACAGCGGCAATGGCAGGAGCAATTTCTTCATTCCCGACTTTGGTTACAACAAGATGATCAACGCGAACACCTCGCTGGGCGTCTCTGTCTACGGCAACGGCGGTATGAACACCCAGTACAACACCAACCCGCTCGGCGCCTTGGGGGCCGGCGGCAACCTCGGCATCAACCTGGAACAACTGTTCGTCGCACCGACCTGGGCGATGAAGATCAACCCGACCAATGCGGTCGGCGTCTCGCTGAACCTGGCCTACCAGATGTTCAGCGCAACCGGTTTAGGACCATTTGCAGGACCTGCGCCCGGCAATGCATCTAGCAACCCTTCCGCAGTGACCGATAATGGCACGGATACATCCACAGGCTACGGAGTAAAGATAGGCTGGACCGGGGAAGTCACGCCCATGGTGACGCTGGGCGCGACCTACCAGAGCAAGACTAAGATGGGTAAGTTCAGCAATTATAGCGGCCTGTTTGCCGACCAGGGCAGTTTCGATATCCCGTCCAGCTATGGGGTGGGCATCGCGGTCAAAGCCACGCCGGCGACCACGGTCGCGTTCGACGTGCAGCGCACCAATTATTCGGACGTTTCCTCCGTTAGCAACCCATTTACATCGTTGCCCCCAACTTTTGGTGGCACAGGCCCTTACCTTGGCGCATCGGGCGGACCTGGCTTCGGCTGGCAGAACATCAATAGTTACAAACTCGGGGTGAGTTATGCTTATGATTCTTCGCTGACGCTGCGTGCCGGCCTGAATCATTGCGACCAGCCGATACCGGACAGCCAGACACTGTTGAATATCCTGGCTCCGGCGGTGGTGCAAAACCACTTGTCGCTGGGGGCGACCTGGATGCTGGCGGACAAGTCTGAAGTGTCGGTAGCTTATGTTCACGCATTCAGTAATGCAGTAAATGGTTCCGGATCCATCCCACCGCAATTGGGGGGCGGCAATGCCAACCTGACGATGCACGAGGACTCGATCGGCATTTCTTACGGCTGGTAATAGTAAGCATCCGACTGTTGCAATACAGAAGCCCGCCATCGCACCATGGCGGGTTTTTTAATGGTTGCCGAAACCGTTTTCCGATCGCGGCGATCAGCTTGCCGCGATCCGCTCGTGATAGCGCGCCCGATACAGCAGGCGCGGGCTGTCGAGTGTATCGTTGAACGCTGCCCGATCATGCAGCACGTTGTTGCACAACAGCCCCATGCCGGGCTCCAGCCGTGTGTTGTGGATGTGCGGCAGTTCCGAGGCGAGCAGTTTTTCCAAAGCGGCGACAGCCGCCAGCGTGGTCGAGTCTTGCTTCCATACTATGCTGCGGGTGCGTGCGGTATAGCGCATGTGCAACCGAGCGCTTGCCGGATCGACCGAAAACACCGGGCCGGTCTGTGCGGCGCGCGCCACGCCGTATTCATCGGTGCGCTCCGGAATGGTCATCGCATCCGGTGCCGACAGGGCACGGATGAAATCGACATTGCTGCCGCGCAACATCAGGTAAACGATCTCATGATCCAGCAGGCGGTTCTCGCCGCCTTGCCCTGCACTGTGCACGCAATGCAATATCATGCCGCGCACCTGCCGTTCAGGGGGATTGTAATAGCCGTCGGTATGCCATTTGATGGCGCGGTCGGTATAGGGGATGTAAGCCTGCCGCTGTCCATCGTCAGCGCATACGGTGACGCGCGTGATGCCTTGTTCACCCGCCAGCCAGTTCGCGTCCAGACTATCCAGCCCGAACTGCAGTCCGAATTGACGCACCATGTCTTCATCAGCAGGTTCGGCAGCAGTGGCGTAAATCACCATGTTGCTGCGTTGGCAGCGCTCCAAGAGTGCAGCGTGTTCAGCTTTAGTCAGTGAACGCGGATCGTTGATTTCGACGATGAGCTCGTTGGTATCGGTGATGGCATGCGCCAGCTTGTGATCGCGCCAGCGCAGGTAAGCAGCAGTGTTGTCGAGATCGAATGGATTTTGCATCGGCTGATCAGTGTGAATCTGCGCAGCTCAATCGCCGCTGGTGACTTTTCGGATGCGTGTTTGTTTCGGTTCTGCTTCGAACAGGTTTTTCATGGTTTTCTCCACCATATCCACGGCCTCCGGTGCTTCGATACTCATCATCTGATCGATTACCCATTCGACATCTTTTTCATCCATGACTTCGCGCGTACAGAAGGCCAGGTAACGGGTAAAGGCGAATTCCGGGCCATCGATCCCATAGTTGAAGTCGGCATATTCTCCCGCGCGTTGGTTGAGTTTGTCGATGAAGTACTGCTTGTGTTCAGCGATGCTGTTACCCATCAATCGGCTTTGATTTTCAGCCAGGGTTTCCGCCACGTGGTTTGCCAATGCGCTGGTAAATGCAAAACGAACTTCGGCGGATAATTGGCGATGGGCGATACGGTCTGCGACCTGGATCAGGAACACCAGAAATTCAGTGAGAAACGAAAAGTATTGCGGGCCGATGGCGATCTCGAAATTCGCCCTGCGGGTATTCTTCAGCGCGTTGTCGGCGATACGCCAGACGGTAAACGCCATTGCTCCCGCAATCTCTTGGGGAGTTTTTTCGCGATCACTTTTGAACCATTGGCTTTTGATGCGCATGTCAGGTGAGCCGAAAGTTAGCGCCAGCCCTTTTGCAGGAAAAATTCATACTCGCCAGGGCTCGCCTCGACAGTGCTGATGATTTTTACCCCAGTCGTAGTCGCCCAGCCAACGATGTCGGAACGTATGCCGGGACAGTTGCTGACAAGTTTGAGAATTTCGCCTGAATTCATGCCGTTCAACAGCTTCTTGGCTTCTACGATTGGTCCCGGGCAAAGCACACCGCGAATATCGAGAATGACATTCGCCTTGTGCGATTCTCCTTTGCCCTTCATGACGTAGTAGCCCGTGCCGCCATCCGGCATCGCTTCGGTTTTTAATACTTTGTTGCGGGTCTGTTCCGCCCATGCGAAAAGATCGTCCTTGGTGCCCGGGCAGTCTGAGATCAACAACAGTATTTGCTCATTTTTCAGATCGTCGACCACGCGCTTGGCACCGAGCAGCGGTGCGGGGCAGGTGAGGCCGCGCATATCGAGCGTTACATTGGCGTGCAAGTCTTGAGTGCTCATTTTAGATGTCCTGTTGGTTTTTTAACCGTTGGCATTTGGGAGCCTCTAAATATTCCCATTTCAATATCCGCCCTTCCCATAGGGTTGCGGCAGGCCGGCAACTTTTGCACCTTGTTTGGCCGGGCCGGTCGGGAATAAATCATACAGGGCTTTGCTGTCTGCCTCCGGCCAAAATTCATTAACGCCCTTGAGCATATTGCGGAAATTCGGTGTGTGGCCGTGTTCTCGGAACTGATCGCGCATGTATTTGACGACTTCCCAATGTTTGGGTGTTAACTCGATATTTTCTGCCGCTGCAATGACGGTTACTACCTCATCGCTGTAGTTCGGTTCCAACAAATAGCCATCTGCATCAGTTTCAAGCTCGTTACCTGCAACCATGTATCCCATGACTGACCTCCGTTATAAAAAACTCAATCTTCACTCAAACCGGAAATGACTTTAGAGGGCACAAAAATGCCACAACCAAATTGACGACCTTCGCCGAGTCCAATAAATTGCAGATGTAGCGATGCTTCCGGTTTTAGATCATGCACAACCAGGCTATAACCCTGCATCGTTTGACTATCATCACTGATGGTGCGACGTTTGCCGCAGATCAATTTGCCTTTGATCCCCATTTCACCAAGCTGTGCATTGATATGTTCCACGAAAAGCACTTCGTCGCTTGTGCCCGTTACCAACTGTGCGTGTATGGTGGGGAAGGGGTGAATGGGGCGCGTTTTCGCAGCCCCCAAGCGTACGGTTCGTCCGGCTATATCGAACTGTTGTCCTGTCAGGCGTGCCGCAGTATGTTCTGCGAGCGTTGTTGGCAAGCGCATTACCATCTTGGCGCGCTTGGGCAGTAGTAGTCCTTCCTTGTTGTCTGTTCCGCGCAATGGCAAAACTCCGATAGATATTTCTTCAGCAAGCTGTGGAACACGGTATATCAACGCCTGCCAAAGCGCAAAGGGATAAGCGGCGGGAAGTATGCCGCCATCAAGATCGAACACCATGTCGATCATCTCTGGAGTATTATTATTCATTGGCCGGTTATTTCTGTGAGTTTGCCCAGTGTTGCATAGCAGTTGCCCACTGTTCTGCTGTAGCCGGGTCGATGTCGAAAATCGTAAAACGTTTGCCCTCGCGTATACGGATGCGCAATAAACTCATCCCGCCTTCGACGTGATCTATCTGTTGCAGTTCAATCTCCTGGCCCCCCAAGGGAACTTTGATTTTTGTTAATTCGCTGATTTTCGCCATTATGATTTCCCCTTGCCCAGATAGATCGAAACGACCACGAGGATATTCTGAACAAGACTTTATAGATACATTAAGTCTATCGCTAATAGACTTGATATTGAAATACTACTAGGGGAAGGTGGAACACTACCCTTAAGGGTTATAGAAGATAGCCGCTAAGGGTGATGGAATACAAGAGGTGACATATCGTAGTATCCTGATACACAGAGAAATATGGGCTGGCCTGAGTTTGAAAGGGCACAGACCGTACAGATTACACGTTCCCGCCTCTGCCGGGTCATTTAATCGATTGCCAGCAGTAATCTCCAGGCAACGCGACTGAAAGGATAAATATTATGGCTAAGAAGATGCATGATACCCCAAACCTTGATCAACTCGAGGATGGCCCATGGCCCAGTTTTGTGACTGGCTTGAAAGAATTGGCGAAAAATAAGGATTATGTGGTCGACCTGCTCGGGCAACTCGAGACTTCGTACAGGACCAAAAAAGGATACTGGAAGGGTGGCACGGTCGGCGTGTTCGGTTATGGTGGCGGGATTATCCCTCGCTTTACCGAACTAAAGGATGAAGCCGGCAATCCGATTTACAAGGATTGCACTGAATTTCATACCTTGCGCGTGATGCCGCCTCCCGGTATGCACTACGATACCGATACTCTGCGCAAATTTTGCGACATCTGGGAGAAACATGGCTCCGGCCTGATTGCATTTCATGGCCAGTCCGGCGACATCATGTTCCAGGGCGCGACCACTGAGAACGTGCAGAAGGCCTTCGACGAGATCAACGAGATGGGCTTTGACCTCGGTGGCGCGGGCCCGGCAGTGCGTACCTCGATGTCTTGCGTGGGCGCGGCGCGTTGCGAACAGTCTTGTTACGACGAAGCCAGTACACAACGCAGCGTGCTTAACACTTTTCTGGATGATATACACCGCCCTTCCTTGCCGTACAAGTTCAAATTCAAATTCTCCGGCTGCCCGAATGACTGCATGAATTCCGTGCAGCGTGCCGACATGGCAGTGATCGGGACCTGGCGCGACAACATCCGTACCGATGAAGAGTTGGCCAAGAAATGGTTCGCCAAACATGGCATGGACGAATTGGTGAACGACGTTGTGGCTCGTTGCCCGACCAAGACCTTCCAACTCAAGCAGATCAAGAATGTCAAGAAAGGCGCCAGTATCACCAGCGTTGCGATCAATGACACTCACGCGATAGAGATCGATAACCACGATTGCGTGCGTTGCATGCACTGCATCAATGTGATGACCGGTGCATTGGCTCCTGGTAAAGACAAGGGTGCAAGCGTGTTGGTCGGGGGCAAGAGCACATTGAAGATTGGTGGCTTGATGGGCTCGGTCATTATTCCTTTCATGAAACTTGAAACAGAAGAGGATGTGCAGAAACTGGTTGACTTGGCACAACGCACCATAGACTTTTTCGCGGAAAACGCGCTTGAACACGAACGTACCGGCGAGATGATCGAACGTATCGGTTTGATCAATTTCCTGGAAGGTGTAGAGGTCGAAGTTGATCCGAACATGGTCTCCACTCCCCGCACCAATCCTTATGTCCGTACTGATGGTTGGGATGAGGAAGTTGCCAAGATCAATGCCCAGAAAATCAAAAAGCAACAAGCCGCCTGAGGAGACATAAAATGAATCAAGCAGTTCAAGAGAAGCCAGCCCAAAAGCGCAAGCCAAAAGAAACCGGGGTGCCGGACAACAAGAAGTATCTGCATCCGCTGATGATAAAGAACTACGGCAAGTGGAAATATCATGACCGCCCACGCCCCGGAGTACTGCGTCACGTTGCACATAGTGGCGACCAGATCTGGACGGTGCGTGCCGGCACGCAGCGGCAAATGGATGTGGGAACCATCCGATTGCTATGCGATATCGCCGACAAGTACGCTGAAGGTCACGTCCGTTTCACTATCCGTTCCAACATCGAGTACATGGTCTCCAAGGCTGAGAAGGTCGATCCGCTGATCGCCGAACTGGAAAAACACGGCTTTCCTGTGGGCGGTACCGGCAACTCCATTTCGATGATCGCCCATACGCAAGGCTGGTTGCACTGTGACATTCCGGGTACGGATGCATCAGGAGTGGTCAAGGCATTGATGGATGATCTGATCGTTGAATTCAAGCGCGAGGAAATGCCCAACCGCGTGCATCTGTCCACATCGTGCTGCGAGATAAACTGCGGCGGTCAGGCTGATCTTGCGATCATCGTGCAACATACCAAGCCGCCTGTGATCAATCACGATCTGGTCGCCAACGTATGCGAGCGTCCGACGGTAGTTGCGCGTTGCCCGGTCGCGGCGATACGCCCGGCCATGGTGAATGGCAAACCTTCACTGGAAATCGATGAGTCCAAGTGCATGTGTTGCGGTGCGTGCTATCCACCTTGCCCGCCGATGCAGATCAATGACCCGGAATATTCCAAGCTGGCGATCTGGGTAGGCGGCAAAAACTCCAATGCACGCGGCAAGCCGACTTTCATGAAGATGGTCGCGTCCGGCCTGCCCAACAATCCGCCGAGATGGCCGGAAGTCAACGAGGTGGTTAAAAGGATATTGCATGTGTACAAGGATGATGCCCGTCCATGGGAGCGTATGGCTGATTGGATCGAGCGTATCGGCTGGCCGCGCTTCTTTGAAAAGACTGAATTGCCGTTCACCAAATATCTGATCGACGATTGGCGTGGTTCACGTTCCACGTTCAATGCTTCCACACATATTCGCTTTTAACCGGGAGCGGCCGCATGAAATTTGGAATTGTCGTTAATGAGGGACCTTATCAACATCAATCCAGCGATTCGGCCTACTTGTTCTGCAAGGCGGCGATTGCAAAAGGCCATCAAGTCTGGCGCGTGTTTTTTTATCACGACGGTGTGAATAACGCCTCAAAGTTGACCGAGCCGCCGCAGGACGACCGTAATATTGTGAATCGCTGGAGCACGCTCAACGAAGAGCATGGTGTGGATCTGGTGGTTTGCGTTGCAGCAGCTTTGCGACGTGGCATCAGGGAAGAAAATCTGGCGAAAGGTTTCAGGATTTCCGGGTTGGGCCAACTGGTTGAAGCCGGCATCCAGACCGAGCGTACCGTCGTGTTTGGCGATTAAGGGTAGCCGGCATGAGCGAGGGAAACAACATCAAGAAATTCATGTTCGTCAATCGCAAGGCGCCTTATGGCACGATTTACGCGCTCGAGGCTCTGGAAGTCGTGCTGATCACCGCAGCCTTTGACCAGGACGTGTCACTGGTATTTCTCGATGACGGCGTTTATCAATTGAAGAAGGCGCAACAGACCAAAGGCATAGAGACCAAAAACTTCTCGCCTGCCTACCGCGCACTGGATGGATACGATGTCGAGAAACTCTATGTCGAAAAGGAGTCTCTTGAAGCTCGCGGCTTGACAGAAGCAGACCTGCTGGTTGATGTCATCGTGCTTGGCTGCAAGGAATTGGGTGAGTTGATGGATCAGCAAGACGTGGTCTTGAGTTTCTAATGGAGAATCGCTAAATGCTGCACATTATCAACAAATCTCCACTGACGAATAGCTCGCTCGACAGTTGTTTGCGTGTTGCTCAATCTGGGGATATTTTGCTTATCGAAGATGCGGTCTACGCTGCCACATTCGGCAATGCATTCGAGGGTAAAATACGCGAGGCGATGGGGCGTTTCAAGATATATGTTTTGAAGCCCGATCTTGAAGCGCGCGGATTTGCCGATCGCATCATCGCAGGAGTATTACCTGTGGATTACGGCGGCTTTGTCGATCTCACTACGACCAATAAAAACTGCCAATCCTGGCTCTAACTTTTATCATATAAGGAGAATTACCATGTCCAACATCGAAGTCGACGGAAAATCTTATGAAACCGACGAAGAGGGCTACCTTGTCAATCTGGCTGACTGGAATAAGGATATCGCCAACTACATCGCCAAAACTGAAAGCGTCGACATGACGGATCAGCATTGGGAGGTCATCAATTTTCTGCGTGAATATTTTGAAGAATATCAAATCGCGCCGGCAGTTCGTGTGCTGACCAAAGCGATAGGCAAAAAACTGGGTGCCGACAAAGGCAACAGCGAATATCTGTATGGCCTGTTCCCATACGGTCCGGGCAAGCAAGCTTGCAAGATCGCTGGATTGCCGAAGCCAACCGGTTGCGTCTGATCCGGATATTTTAGTGGAACTTCTGCAACAGACCCACGATGAGCACCTTATTCGCAATCCTGTTTTACTTTGCCACCCTGGTGTTTGTCGTGGGTACGCTCTACCGTATCAGCGTTTATACCCGTACCCCCGCCCCGCTTAAAATACCCACCACGCCGGCACCCATTACCACCGGCGGGGTAGTGTTGCGCATGATGCGCGAAGTGTTCCTGTTTGAGAGCCTGTTCAAAGCGAATCTATGGACGTGGGGCTTGGGGTGGTTGTTTCATGCCAGCCTGGCCCTTGTTCTGTTGCGCCACTTGCGCTACTTCACCGAGCCTGTCTGGGCTTGGGTGGCGTTCATTCAGCCGTTCGGAATGTATGCCGGCATCACCATGGTGCTAGGTGTGGCGGGACTGTGGGCGCGGCGCATTTTTGTCGAACGCATCCGCTATATATCCACTCCCTCTGATCATCTGATGCTGGCACTGTTCCTGGCGATCGGGGTATCCGGCCTGGCGATGAGGTTTGTGGTACATGGCGATGTGATAGCTGTAAAGGGATTCATGCTCGGGCTGATGAATTTCGACTTGCAGCCTTTGCCTTCCAGCATTGGTCTTTATGTACATCTATCTCTGGTCGCGGTGCTATTGATGATCTTTCCTATCAGCAAGCTGTTACATGCTCCCGGATTGTTTTTTTCGCCTGGCCGCAACCAGGCAGATAACCCGCGTGACAAGCGACACATCTCCGGCTGGGCCAAAAAATTGGAGTCCAAATGAGCGCTACGATCACAGCACCCCCATATCGCATCATTCCGATTATTCCGGCTTTGAAGCCGGGGGCCATGGAAGGTAGTGGGCCGTATGTCGCCAACGACAAGATTCAGGGGGCGCTGGGATTTCCCGGCCAGCTGGTTGACGACTGGCATGATCAGGCGATAGCCAAGATGGGTGAATTGCTCGGCAAATACCGCTCGCTCGCGGTGTACATGGATAGCTGCGTACATTGCGGAGCATGCTCGGATAAATGTCATTATTTCATCGGCACGCAGGATCCGAAAAACATGCCGGTTGCGCGGCAAGATCTGATGCGCAGCGTATACCGCCGTTATTTCACACTGCCGGGCAAGATATTCCCCAAATTGGTGGGTGCCCGAGATTTGACCCGCGAAGTGCTGGACGAATGGCACAACTACTTTCACCAATGTTCCGAATGCCGCCGTTGCTCGGTGTTTTGTCCATACGGCATCGACACCGCCGAGGTCACCATGGCGGCCCGCGAAATCCTCGATTCCATCGGTTACGGCCAGAAGTATGACAATGAGATCATCGGCAAGGTGCATAAGATCGGCAACAACCTCGGTCTACCCGGGCCCGCACTAAAGAATACGCTGGAAGGTCTGGAGGAGGATGTCAAAGAGGACACCGGTATCGATGTGCGGTTCCCGCTCGATGTAAAGGGTGCAGAGGTTTTATTTATCACTCCTTCAGCTGATTTCTTTGCCGAGCCGCATATCGACAGCCTGATTGGCTATGGCAAGGTGTTTCACGCTACCGGGACCAGTTGGACTCTTTCCTCGATGTCTTCTGAAGCTGCCAACTTTGGCATGTTCATCGGTAATTACGAACAGCTGCGCAAAGTTGCGTTGCGGATTCGTCAAGCCGCGTTGGAACTGGGCGTCAAGCGCATCGTGGTCGGCGAATGTGGCCATGCCTGGCGGGTCGCCTATAGCTTTTGGAATACCCTTACCGGTGTGGGAGACGGGGCGGACCCGGACGACCAGTTCGCAATGATGCTGCAAAAGCAGCTCGACCATCGCTACAAACAGCCGATGCATATTTGTGAATTTACCTGGGACATGATCGAACAAGGTGCGCTATCTTTCGACAAGGAAGCCAATGATAAACACATCATCACTTTCCATGATTCATGCAACGTGGCGCGCGGTTCGCGCATGGGCGATTATCCGGGTGGGCAGTTCGACATCCCGCGCAACATCGTCAAGTCGGTCGCCAACCATTTCGTTGAGATGGATCCAAGTACCACGCACGAAAGAACATTTTGTTGCGGTGGCGGTGGTGGGCTGTTGACTGACGATCTGATGGACTTGCGCGTCAAGGGCGCGCTACCGCGCATGGAGGCGTTAAAGCGGGCGGCTGATGAGCACGGAGTGAATTTCATGGCGTGCATATGTGCGATATGCAAGACGCAATTCTCCAAAGTGATGCCGTATTACGGGTTCGAGAGAAACATGGTTGGCGGTGTTCACCAGTTGGTCAGCAACGCGATCAAGCTGGGTGCGAAATAACAATTAATCGGAGGCAGTCAATGTCATCAACAACTGAAGCAACTCAACAAATAACTTTCCGTCGTTATAAAGATGGCGACACAAAGGTTGGCCGTTTGAGCGAGAAGATCATGCAGGCGAGCTTTACGCACAAGTGCCCGACCTACATTCAGTCCACGCCGCCTTGCCAGGGAAGTTGTCCGGCAGGTGAAGATATCCGCGGCTATCTGGCCATCGTGCGCGGTACGGAAAAACCGCCGGTTGGAGCAGATGGCAAGCCGGCCATGCCTTGGCAGGAATATGCATTTCGCCGTTTGACCGAAGCCAATCCATTTCCGTCAGTGATGGGGCGGGTTTGTCCGGCACCGTGCGAGACCGGATGCAATCGCAATGCCCTGGAGGATCACGTCGGTATCAATTCGGTCGAACATTTTCTTGGCGAATATGCGATAAGCAATAACCTTGCATATCACAATAGCGCAAAACCAACCGGTAAAAAAGTGGCGGTCATCGGCGGTGGCCCGGCAAGTTTGTCCTGTGCCTATCAGCTCACCCTGAAAGGGCATGAAGTCACCGTGTTCGACGAGCACGAACATCTCGGTGGCATGATGCGCTACGGCATTCCGGGTTTCCGTACGCCGCGCGAAGTACTGGATGCGGAAATCAAACGCATCACTGATCTGGGTGTGAAGACGAGGATGAAATGCCGTGTCGGCAAGGACATTACCCTGGCAGAAATTCGCGAGGACTTTGATGCCGTATTCCTCGGCATGGGAGCGCAAGCCGGCCGTGCCTTGCCCATTGCCGACAGCTCGGCACCCAACGTGGTGACTGCAACGGCTTTCCTCAAGGCTTTTAACGACGGCCGTCTCCAGCACGTCGGCAAACGTGTAGTGGTAGTCGGTGGTGGCGATACCTCGATCGACGTGGCTACAGTCGCACGGCGTCTCGGCCATCTCGAGCATTCCAAACCGACAGAGTTCGAGCAGGCCATCACGGGCCAGATCGCGCATGATGTGGCAGAAATTTCGGCCAAGCAGGGTGCTGAAGTGACGCTGACCTCGATCTTCGCCATCGACAAGATGCAGGCGAACAAGCACGAGATCGAACAAGCGCTCGCCGAAGGTATCGCGATCCGCGGCAGTCTGGTGCCGATAGGCATTGTGCGCGGCTCGGACGGACGTGCCACAGCGCTGCGCGTCAGCCAATGCGAGGCAAAGCTGGTCGGCGGCAAACTGGAGGTCAAGAACATCGAGGGTACCGAGGAGGATATTCCCGCTGACCTGATCGTGTCAGCGATCGGTCAGGCAGTGGACTTTACCGGTCTGGAAGAATTCAACAACGGCAAGGGTGGGGTCTCGACGGATCGCAACTATCTGGTCTCCGGACAGAAGGGCGTGTTCGCCGGCGGCGACATCATACGTCCGCATCTGCTGACCACCGCTATCGGTCACGGATCTATCGCGGCGGACGGCATACACAATTACCTGAACGGTCTGGATCTGGAAAAGCGTCCCAAGATCGATGCGCACCAATTCGATCTGATGCGCAAGATGATGGAAAAAGGCCTTGAAGTCAAAGAAACGCACGAACCGTTGCGTGGCACCGACACTTCAAACGTGGCAGTACACAACTTCGATAATCGTTCGGATCGATATGTGATCCCGCACGACAAACTGTTCCTGGGGCACTTTTCCATCGTCGCGCGCAATAGACGCAACGTCATTACCCTGAGCAAGGAATCCGCGCTGGGTAATTTTGAAGATCGTCTGGGTGTACTCAGCCAGGAAAACGCGGTGGCGGAAGCCAAACGTTGCATGAGCTGCGGCATGTGTTTCGAATGCGACAATTGCGTGGTGTACTGCCCGCAAACCGCTGTGTTCCGTGTACCCAAGGCCAAAGCCACGCTCGGTCGTTATGTCGATACCGATTACAACAAGTGCATCGGCTGCCATATTTGCGCGGATGTGTGCCCAACCGGTTATATACAGATGGGTTTGGGCGAGTAATTATGGGAGCCTCTAAAAATCCACATTTCATCCCAACTGCTGCGTTGCGGAAAAAATTTCTTGCTTACATATCCACCATATGCGGCGCTGCAAAATTTTTTCCGCGCCTTGCATTTAGGCGAACTCTGAATTTTTAGAGGTTCCATATGTTAAAACTGATTGCATCGCTGGTGGTTCTCTGTTGTTGTGCATCTGCGGGTGCCACAGAAAGCTACCGCATGCCTAAGCTCGATATCGGCAAGGGCGGTCAGTGCGTGGAAGAGCCGCAGTGGATGCGCAAGAACCACATGCGTGTGCTTTTTCAGCAACGCGATGAAACAGTACACCAAGGCATACGCGACGGAAAATATAGCCTGAAGAATTGCATCGAGTGTCATGCTAGTTTGCGCGATGACAGCGTGATCGGGCGTGCAGATAGTTTCTGCGAAGGCTGTCACCGTTACGAAGCGGTTAAGATCGATTGTTTCGAATGTCATTCCAGCAAACGAAGATCCGCTTTGGTGCAGAAAGAACATTAAATGAGCGACACGAATGTGCAGCGCAGGCAATTTCTGAAAACCTCGGTTGGGGCGGTGGCGGTCGCTATCGCCCCGGGAATGTTGCTGTTCGATATGGCGCACGGCAAGTCCGAGGCCGTTTCGAGCAAAGTACGTTGGGGCATGCTGATCGACACCGCGAACTGTGCGGACGGTTGCAACGACTGCGTGACCGCATGCAACAAGGAAAACGGCTTGTCCGGCGGGTTGAGTCCGACGGACTCGCAGTGGATGCGCAAGGTCGAGCTCAAGGATATGCGCGGCGGCCGGACATTGTCACTGCCGATGATGTGCCAGCATTGCGATGAACCTCCCTGCGTGGACGTCTGTCCAACAGGCGCCTCCTTCAAGCGCGCTGACGGCATCGTGCTGGTCGACAAGCATCTGTGCATCGGTTGCCGCTACTGCATGATGGCCTGCCCGTACAAGGCGCGTTCTTTCGTACACGAACCGCTGCATGACCAGAAGCCCGACGTGCCGCGCGGCAAGGGCACGGTGGAAAGCTGCACGATGTGTGTGCATCGCGTGGATAAAGGCCAGCAACCCGCTTGCGCCGAGGCTTGTCCGAATAAATCCATTATATTCGGCAATCTCAACGATCCTGAAAGCGAGATTTCCAAAAAAATCCGCACTGTCCAATCCACGCAGGTGCGCGCCGATTTGGGGCTTAATACCGGCATTCGTTACCAGGGGATATAAATAAAATGGCCAGCCACTCTCCGGTGCAGTTTAAAAACAGACTCTTCTACGCGCTGCTTGCTGCGGGTGGCTTGGTCGTGCTGATGGGGTTATATGCGGCGCATATGATGGAGGAGCACGGCCATATCGTCACCGGCATGAACAACCAGATCGTCTGGGGAATCCCCCACATTTTCGCCATATTCATGATCGTCGCGGCCTCCGGGGTGCTCAATGTGGCATCGATCGGTTCGGTATTTGGCAAAACCGTCTACAAGGCCAGGGCTCCGCTCGCCAGTCTGCTGTCCATCGCGCTGCTGGCCGGAGGTCTGACGGTGTTGATGCTCGACCTGGGGCGTCCGGACCGCATCATCGTGGCTGCGACCCACTACAACATCACTTCGGTATTCGCCTGGAATATCCTGTTGTATTCCGGTATGTTCGCCGCGGTGGCGATTTATCTCTGGACCATGATGGAACAGCGCATGAATCCTTGGTCGAAGCCGGTGGGTTTCGTGGTATTCGTCTGGCGATTCATACTCACCACCGGCACCGGACTGATCTTCGCTTTCCTCGTGGCCAGGCAGGCTTATGGATCAGCTTTGCTGCCACCGATGTTCATCGTCCTTTCCTTCGCTTGGGGGTTGGCGGTCTTTCACGTCGTCCAATCGGCCATATACGCCTGGAATGGAAACACACACACACCTGATATCGTAAAGCGCATGAAAAACCTGCTCGGTATTTTCATCATAGGCGCGTTGTATCTGGTCGCGGCATATCACCTTACCAACCTGTATTTCGCGCACCAATCCGGCTTCGAGCATTTCATTCTGGTAGATGGCGGTATATACCCACAACTGTTCTGGTGGGGTTATGTTCTGCTCGGCAATCTCCTGCCGCTGCTGCTGATCGTTCTTCCCGGTTTAGGCAACACCAAGAGTGTGATCACGGCTTCGATGTTGGTCATTCTGGGCGGCTTTGCGCTGCTGTATGTGTTCATCATCGGCGGGCAGGCTTATCCGTTGAACATCTTCCCGGGCTATGAAGCCAAGAGCAGTTTCGGCGATGGACAGATTGGCCTGTATCAACCCTCTCTCCCGGAGTTTCTGCTGGGTTGCGGCGGGCTCGGCATTGCTTTTTTAATTACCACGGTCAGCGTCAGGGTGCTTAATTTCATTCCTCATGACAAGCCATACATTGCCGGCCAGGGAACCACTGATTAATTCCGCCATGAACCGAATGCTGATTTCCGCAGCGCACAAGTCATCCGGAAAAACGATGGTCAGCATAGGCTTGTGTGCCGCGTTTAAAAATCGCGGGCACACTGTCCAGCCGTTTAAAAAGGGCCCTGATTACATCGATCCCATGTGGCTCAGCCAAGCGTCAGGGCGTGCCTGTCGCAATCTGGATTTGTACCTGATGGAACGCGACGACATCGTCTCCACCTTCGAGCAGCACAGCTCCGAGATCAATCTGGTCGAGGGTAACAAGGGTCTCTACGATGGTCTTGCACTGGACGGCAGCAATAGCAACGCCGCACTGGCAAAACTGCTCGACCTTCCGGTGTTCCTGGTGATCGATGCGCGCGGTATGACGCGCGGTATCGCGCCGCTGATTCTCGGTTATCAGGCATTCGATCGTGACATCAATATTGCCGGGGTGATACTCAATAACCTGGGTGGCAGCCGTCACGAAGCCAAGTTGCGCGCCGTCATCGAGTATTACACCGACGTGCCGGTGATCGGTGCGATTCATCATGATGAAAAACTCAGCATCATTGAACGCCATCTTGGCTTGATGCCCAGTAATGAATCTGCGGCAGCTTCAGCCAAGATCAAACAGATAGGCGAGGTCATCGAGAGCCGGATAGATTTGGATAGAATACTGGCGCTGTCCAAAAAACAAGCTCTCGATGTCCCGCACACAGCCGAAGTGAAAGTGCTTCCTTGTGGAGACAAGGTAACGATAGGCGTGGCGCGCGATCGAGCATTTGGTTTTTATTACGCCGACGATCTTGACGCACTGGTCGCAGCGGGTGCTGAAATCGTGCCGTTCGACACCCTTGTTGATGCACAGCTACCCGATGTGGATGCGTTGTATATCGGCGGCGGATTCCCCGAAGTGTTTGCTGCAGAACTGGAGAAGAACGTCACGTTACGCAGTCAAATCAAACAGGCCATCGAAAACGGCATGCCGGCCTATGCCGAATGCGGCGGGCTGATGTATCTGTCGCGCAGCATTACTTATCAGGGCCAGTCTTACCAGATGGTGGACGCGATACCCGGTGATGTGCAAATGCATGACAAGCCCATCGGGCGTGGCTATGTACATCTGGCGGAAAACCAGGCGCATCCCTGGCCACGGCAGAATGCGCCAGCCAAGCAAATTCGGGCGCACGAATTTCATTATTCAAGTTTGGAGAATCTGCCGCCCGACAGTCAGTTCGCATACCGCGTCGAGCGTGGGCACGGCATCAACGGTCAACAGGATGGACTCATCCTGAACAATCTGTTGGCATCTTACACACATTTACGCACCATCGGCAGCTGCTACTGGGCTTCCCGTTTTGTCGCTTTTATTCAGCGGGTCAAGACGGAAAGATCAAGCGAGCTGGTGCGTGCGGTGGTTTAACTGATAATTTCACCCGGCACAACATGACTCATCCATTCGCGCAATACATTCAAACACTGGGCAAAGGCAAACGCGGCGCGCGAAGCCTGACATTGCAAGAAGCCGAGCAGGCTATGGGCATGATCCTTTCGGGGCAAATCGAACCTGAGCAGCTCGGCGCATTTTTAATGCTGATGCGTGTCAAGGAAGAAACCGCTGAAGAAATGGCAAGATTCGTGCGCGCAGCACGGCAATCCTTGCCTGTTCAGCAAGACTTTCCGGCAGTCGATCTGGATTGGTCCAGCTACGCCGGAAAACGCCGGCAACTGCCATGGTTCGTGCTCTCTGCGCTGCTGTTGGCGAACCACGGCATTAAAGTGTTGATGCATGGCACGCAAGCGAATACCCCAGGGCGGATTTACACCCCCGCCGCACTTCAAGCCTTGGGTATTGCCAGCTGTCAGTCGTTTGCGCAAGCCGCGCAACAGTTACAGCAGCGCAATTTTGCTTTTCTGCCGCTAGATGTTATGTCTCCTGAACTGCAGCGCATCATTGACTTGAAAGCTACGTTAGGATTGCGTTCGCCGGTACACAGTGTGGTGCGGATGCTGAATCCGGCCTCGGCAACGACTTCCATCATGGGCATCTTCCATCCCGGCTACGATGAAATTCACCAAGCGGCAGGAAAAATTCTGGGCGATAAAAATTTGGCGGTATTTAAAGGTGAAAGCGGAGAAACTGAGCGTAACCCCGATACAATTTGCCTTGTGCGCATGTTGGCGGATGGGGAAATGTTGCAAGAGACCTGGCCCGCGCTGTTCGATAATCGTCACCTGAAAGATAGCGAAATGGTCATCTCTCGCTTAGGGCTTGTGTGGCGCGGATCGATAGAAGATGAATATGGACAGGCCGGTGTCGTGAGCACGGCAGCCATCGCGCTCAGAGCATTAGGCCGCGCAGCCAGCATTGCCGAAGCTGAACAACAGGCCGCTGATTATTGGCAACGGCGCGACCGTAACTTTTTCGACAAGACTTAACATGGATTTTCTGCCAATTTTTCTGAACGTCAAAGGCAAGCTGTGCCTCGTTGTCGGCGGTGGCGAAGTGGCCCATCGCAAAGCGTCGGTACTGGTGGATGCAGGGGCAACAGTCAAGGTGGTTGCGCCAGAGCTCATCGATGCTTTTACCGGTTTGCATGGCATCGAGTATGTCGCGGAACGCTTCAAGCCTGGTCATTTGGATGGGGTAGTGCTGGCTATTGCCGCGACCAACGACAGCGCCGTCAACCAGCAGGTTGCTCAACAGGCGCGTGTGCGGAATATTCCTGTGAATGTGGTGGATAGCCCCGACTTATGCACGTTCATCATGCCGTCGATTCTGGATCGTTCGCCGTTGATGGTGGCTTTTTCCAGCGGCGGCACGTCTCCGGTGCTTGCCAGAATGTTGCGCGGTAAGCTGGAAGCGCTGATTCCGCAAGGCTACAGTCGCCTGACCGCATTTTCTGCGCGGTTTCGCGACACCATCAAAGCGCGTATCGCCAACCCGGCCAAACGCAGAATATTTTGGGAAAATATTCTGGAAGGCGCGGTCGCCGAAAAAGTATTGGCTGGCGACGAGGCGAGTGCTGAAGCCATGTTGCTTGGTCTTTTGGAAAACGAGAAGCTTGAACAGACTGGCGAAGTATATCTGGTCGGTGCCGGCCCTGGTGATCCGGACTTGCTGACCTTTCGCGCTTTGCGGCTGATGCAAAAGGCCGACGTGGTGGTTTATGACAATCTGGTATCCAAGCCGATACTCGAAATGACCCGGCGCGATGCGACGCGAATTTATGTCGGTAAAAAGCGCGACGATCACGTCATGCCACAGGAAGAAATCAATGAGTTGCTGGTGCGTCTGGCCAAAGAAGGTAAGCGCGTGTTGCGCCTCAAGGGCGGGGACCCGTTCATTTTTGGGCGTGGCGGCGAAGAAATCGAAACTCTTGCCGAACATGGCATCTTGTTCCAGGTCGTGCCCGGCATCACCGCAGCTTCCGGCGTTGCCGCTTATGCCGGTATTCCGCTGACGCACCGCGACCATGCGCAATCCTGCATATTCGTGACCGGTCACTTGAAGGACGGCAGTATGAATCTCGATTGGGACGCGCTGGCCCGACCAAAACAAACCATCGTGGTTTATATGGGACTGCACGGGCTAGCAACACTCTGCGCCGAACTCGTCGCGCACGGCATGCCAGACAGTACTCCTGCAGCAATCGTACAGCAAGGAACCACGCAAAATCAGCGCGTCATCACTGGCACGCTGGCGACGTTGCCGGCAATTGCGCAGCGTGAAAATTTGCATGCCCCGACTTTGATCATCGTTGGCGGGGTCGTCACGCTCAGGGAGAAACTGGCTTGGTTTAACCCTAAGAAATTTGCATCTGTAGAAAGTTGATATCCGTAGTCAAATAATTTGTGAGGAAAACCATGATGAAAAGATCAACACTCAAAAGCATGTTGTTGTCAGCATTATTCCTGTTCAGTATTGGCAACGTGACAGCTGATAACGAGAGGCTGAAGCCATTTGTGCTTGCATCAAAGGGAGCGGGGACCGTCGCCGATAAATCCGAGCAGGCCAAAGCCGCTTTGAGTGCGGGCGGGTTTTCAGTGGTCGGAGACTACACACCTTACCCTGATGCCAACATTTTAATCGTGACTGACGACGATTTGAAAAAGAATGCGGCAGCCTCCGAGCACGGTGGCTTTGGTGCGGTGCAAAGGGTTTCGATCACAAAATCAAATAATGAAGTGCAAGTGAGCTATACCAACCCTGTCTACATGGCGAATGTGTATCGCATGAAAGGCGATTTGAGCAGTGTGGCCGCGCGGCTGAGTGCCGCGCTGGGCAAGGTGGAAGAGTTTGGTTCGGAACAGGGAATGACCGCCAGCCAAGCGCGCAAATATCATTATATGCTTGGCATGGAATATTTCGACGAACCTAGTGTATTGGCTGAATATGCCAGCTACGAAGAGGCTGTTCAGTCAGTAGATGTGAAACTGACCGCCAATAAGAATGGTGTCACTAAAGTTTATCGTGTGGACATTCCCGGAAAAAAGGAGACTGTATTCGGGGTCGCCATGAAAGGTGCTACAGAGGCTGATCAATACATGGACGATCGGTTCATTATGAAAGAGATTGATTTTCACGATGTTAAATCTACCGCTCATTTACCTTACGAAATATTGGTTTCGGGCAACAAGGTTTATGCGTTATATGCCCGTTTTCGTATTGCGATCAACTTTCCGGATTTGAGCATGATGGGTAAAAATAGCTTCATGAACATCATGAAAACCCCGGAAGCGATTCGTAGTGTTCTGCAAAAAACCGTGCAGAAATAGCGATCAGAATTTTAGATTTTTGGATGAAGACTTATCAAATAATTTAGCGGATAAAGAATATGCTGAATTTCCTAATTGGGAGATTGTAATGGCTGAAAGCGATACTTTAGATGATTCTAATCGCCGTAATTTTTTAATCAAAGTGACCTCTGTCGTGGCCGGTGCAGGCGCGGCGGCGGCGTGCCTGCCTTTTGTGGCCAGCATGAATCCGAGCTCGGACGTACTGGCCAAGGCCACGACAGAAGTGGATTTGTCTGCCATCCCGGAAGAAGGTGTGCATACAGTCGCCTGGCAGGGCAAGCCGGTGTTTATCTTTCATCGCACCCAGGAAGAGATCAAGGCGATGGAGGCTTCCGATGGTGGGTTTGATCCGGAGCCTGATCAAAAGCGGGTCAAGCGGCCGGAATGGCTGGTCGTGGTGGGTATCTGCACGCATTTGGGTTGTGTGCCGAACAAGGAGGGGCCGGGTTGGACATGTCATTGTCATGGCAGCCAGTATGACGATAGCGGTCGAGTCACCCGTGGACCTGCACCGAAAAATCTGGCAGTACCGCCTTACCGGTTTATTGCTGCGGACAAAATCATCATCGGCGAAGCATAAGAGGCGACCATGAAAAACAGAATCATCAAATGGATAGACCAACGTTTTCCGCTCACCAGCTTTGTCAAGCATGATCTTACCGGCTATCCGACCCCCCGCAATCTCAGCTATTGGTGGAATTTCGGTTTTCTGGCGGGTTTCGTGCTGATGCTGCAGGTGGCCACGGGCATTTTTCTGGCCATGCACTACAAGGCGGATGTCACGCTGTCGTTTGATTCCATCCAGCACATCATGCGCGACGTGAATTTCGGCTGGCTGTTGCGGTTCATGCACGCCACCGGTGCGTCGGCATTCTTCCTGGTGATCTATATCCATATGGCGCGCACGCTCTATTATGGCTCCTACCGCGCGCCGCGCGAGCTGATGTGGTGGACCGGACAGGGATTGCTGCTGATGTTGATGGCAACTGCTTTCATGGGCTATTTGTTGCCGTGGGGGCAAATGTCCTTCTGGGGCGCGACCGTGATTACCAATCTGTTCCGTGCCACGCCATTCATCGGCGAACAAGTGGTTACATGGTTGCGCGGCGACTACGCCGTCGGCGACGCAACACTGACGCGCTTCTTCGCGCTGCACTATTTGTTACCGTTCCTGATCATCGGTGGGGTGGTGGTGCATCTGGTCGCACTGCATACCGTCAAGAGCAGCAATCCCAGCGGAATCGATCTGGCAGCAAAGGACAACATCCCATTCCATCCCTATTTCACTATCAAGGATTTATACGGGCTGGGCATATTTTTGATCGTGTATTGCATCTTCGTGTTCTTTTTGCCGAACAGTCTGATTGAACCCGCCAACAACATTCCGGCCAATCCGATGCAAACCCCGACACACATTGTTCCGGAATGGTATTTCCTGCCTTTCTATGCGATCTTGCGCTCGGTTCCGAACCTGGTCGGCGGTGTGGTGGCGATGGGGCTGTCGGTGATGGTGTTTTCTTTCATGCCCTACCTGGATCGTTCTCGCATTCCCGGCGGGGCACATTACCGTCCTTGGTATCGCGTGACGTTTTACCTGTTCGTCGCGGACATGCTGGTGCTGGGATATGTCGGCTACACCCCGCCTACCAATCAGTCCATCGTGATGGGACAAGTGGCGACATTTTTTTACTTCATCCTGTTCATGCTGCTTCCTTTCATTTCCAAAGCGGAAGAGCGATGGCTCATCAGGCGGGGTTTGCCGCCCGACGTGGAAGCTTTGATCGCGGGCGAGGCCAAGGAAAAAAGCAAATTGCCACAGCGCCGCCGCCGTGGAGATATCACATGAAAAAACTCATTGTCGTATTGATGCTGTACTGTTCCACTTCGCCGGTCTGGGCCACAGATGCAAAGCTGGAAAATATCCAGGTGGAAACCAGTGTACAGGCTGTCGAACGCGGTGTGGACGACTTGATGAATAACTGCCACAGCTGCCACAGTCTGAAATACATCAAGTATCGCGATCTGGCCACATTCGGCATCGACAAGAAAAAGATTGACGAATGGCGTGGCGACCAACCGATTGATGCGCCGCTTGCCGGTCTGATGTCCGACGAGGCGGCCATGCAATCGTTTGGATTAGTACCGCCGGATCTAAGCTTGATGACCAAGGCACGTGAGGGCGGCGCGAGCTATGTGTATTCCTACCTGTTGGGCTATTACAACACTCCAGAAGGGATGACCGGCAATCACATCTTCCCTGAAACCAAGATGCCCGATCCACTTGGAATTAGTAGTGCGACTGAACCTGCTCAACGAGATGAATTAAGGAAAACGGCGCATGATATTGTTTCATTTCTTTCATGGGCGGCCGACCCGCATGAGCAGGAGCGGCATAGGCTGGGCTATTATGTAATTGGATATTTGGTCATTCTGACTCTGTTGCTCTACTTCGTGAAGAATCAAGTTTGGTCAAAGCTGAAATAAGACCGGGTCTCAAACGGGGCAGCGCCGTTCCGCTGCATGTGATCAGTCGCCCTCCTGAATTAAAATAATATTATTTTTATGGGGAGGGGCTCTTTAGGGAGTGAAATATGAAAATCAGATTTTTGCTGGGCAGTGCTGTCCTTGCGGTGCTTTCTTTTCCGGCGCTGGGATCTCCTGCGCAGGGGCAGCCACAAGTCAGCTACAAGAATGATGTCGCCCCAATCATCCACGACTATTGTTTGAACTGCCACGAGCCGGGAGGTAAGGGCTACGAGAAAAGCGGGTTGGATATGCGCACCTACCAGAGCCTGATGCAGGGTACCAAGTTCGGGACCGTCATCAAGCCGGGTGACAGCTTTACCAGCATCCTGATTCAGCTGGTCGAGGGACGCGCCCATGCTTCCATCAAGATGCCGTTTGGCATGAGCGGAGGCTTGGCCAAGGACAAAATCGAGATATTGAAAAAATGGGTGAACCAGGGTGCTCAGGACAACTGAGAACCAAGATCAACTTAGAATTGGGAATCAACGCAAGAAGGAAAATTGTATGTCTGCAGAATTACTTCAAGTTGTAAGGTCAGGCGACGTTGATTCCGCCAGGCGGATGTTGGCTGCCGGAGCTGATATCAATTCGAGCGACGGCGAGGGCGCCACGCTTCTGATGATGGCTTGCCACGCCGGCAATCTACCCATGGTACTGGCATTGATCGATGCTGGTGCGGAAGTCAATGCAAGCGATGAACGCGGTTGGACGCCACTGATGAAGGCGGCGTATAACGCGGAGCTGGATCGGGGATTTCCTGATGTGGCGCAGGCACTCATCGACGCGGGAGCGAACGTGGAAATGCCCATCAGCTACGGTATCCGCCCCCTGATGCTGGCGGCAGGTTATGGTGAAACCGCGGTGGTCGAGACGCTGCTGAAGGCGGGCGCCGATGTCATGGCGCGCAACGACGGCGGTCTCACGGCACTCATGATGGTGAAGCAAAAACACTATGTGGATGTGATCAATCTGTTGCACGAAGCGGAGCGGGACGCCGGGGTCGGGGAGGGCAGTTGTTCGAGCAAAAACGAGCCCGGATCGAAAGTAGTGACTTTTCTGAAGCCCGTCCCCAAGTCCTGATCGTTCAATATTCAAAAAACCGGGTTTGTATTAACTTCATGAAAGACTGAAATGCCTTACTTCGTTTACAAGATCTTTGAAACACCGATCCGCCGTTTGGAAAAGCTGGAACAGCACGATGCGTTTCGTGCAGCGTCAGACCGGGCCAAACAGATACGTGGTGAGTTGGCCAGCGATGCGTCATGCGTTATCAAAGTGATTTTTGCCGAAACGGAATTGCACGCCGAGGATTTGCTCAACCAAATCCGAGCACCAGTTCCCAATCCGCAGGATGATTGAACAAACACGTAATGGATGAAGCAGCCTATCGGCAGGCACTAACAACATCGATTCCGCGTTATTGCCCGTTTGAAAAATCCGTTTTAACCAACTGCGCGTCATGTTCGAAAGCAGAGAAACATAATATTGCCGAGCGTGAGACCGTTGCCTGCAACAATGCGGAAGCACTTGGGCGCTGCATCGCGTTGCGCGATTTGTTGCGGCACAACTTCACTTTCGCGCTGGCTAAATTACACATCGATGGTCCTTTGCCACATGCGCAAGAAATGCGTATGCAATGCGGCGGTTTGAGAGGACTGCAATTTACGCTGGATGGTAATGACAAAGTGAGTGATGTAGCCGCGCTGCTTGTGATGGCGCAGCACAAGTTTGGCGAACTGGTTGACTTCCCTTATGCGCAGATCGTCCGATTGGCCAATACGCTTTACAAAGCACGATAGATTTTTATTAGCGGCGGCGAATCTGCCGCACACCACAGGAGCAACACCAGAATCATGTCAGAACAACCCACGGAAATAAAATTACACCAGCAATCCCGTCTACTTGAAATCACTTTTAGTGACGATGTTTGTTATCAACTGCCCTATGAATTTTTGCGGGTGTACTCACCATCGGCTGATGTCAGCGGGCATGGTCCCGGACAGGAAGTATTGCAAGTGGGTAAAAAGGATGTCGGGGTGCGTGAGGTTTCTCCGGTCGGCAGTTATGCCGTGCAAATCGATTTTGATGACGGGCATGACACCGGGCTTTACACCTGGGAATATCTTTACAAATTAGGCAAAAATCAGACTGCATTATGGCAGGATTACCTGGATCGGCTGGCTGCTGCCGGAGCGAGCCGCGAATTGCGTTCCTGAACTAAAAATACCGAGCAAAAAATACCCGATAAAAATAGTCAACATAGTTTAAAATCCGAACCTAAGCCTTTTATCTGATCCAGGAGTGAGTGATGAGTTTTAACGAAACAGATGTGCAAAACGCGTTGAAGAATTTGATCGACCCAAACACCAAAAAAGATTTTGTCAGCGGAAAGTGCGTGAAGAACATCAAAATCAGCGGCAGCGATGTGTCGCTGGATATTCTGCTTGGTTATCCGGCCAAGAGCGTGTGGGCCGAGATTCGTACGATGGTCGAAGCGCAACTCAAGGCGGCGTTGCCGGGCGTGGGCAAGGTCAGCGTCAATGTGTCCAGCAAAGTCGTGCCGCACGCTGTACAGCGCGGCGTAAAGTTGGTGGAAGGCGTGAAAAATATCATCGCGATAGCGAGCGGCAAGGGTGGCGTGGGTAAATCCACCACTGCGGTGAATCTGGCCCTGGCCCTGGCTGCCGAAGGCGCGCGCGTCGGCGTGCTGGATGCCGATATTTACGGCCCTTCGCAACCGACCATGCTGGGCATTTCCGGCCAGCCCAAATCGGTTGATGGAAAATCCATGGAACCGATGAGCAATCACGGCCTGCAAGCCATGTCTATCGGTTTCATGATAGATGGCGATGATACGCCGATGGTCTGGCGCGGGCCGATGGTGACGCAGGCACTCGATCAATTGCTGCACCAGACGCGCTGGGACAATCTGGATTATCTGGTGGTGGATTTGCCGCCGGGCACCGGCGACATCCAGCTTACCCTGGCGCAAAAGGTGCCGGTTACCGGCGCGGTGATCGTCACCACGCCACAGGACATCGCGCTGATGGACGCGCGCAAGGGACTCAAGATGTTTGAAAAGGTCGGCATCAAAATCGTCGGCATCGTGGAAAACATGAGCACGCACATTTGTTCCAAATGCGGCCACGAGGAACATATCTTTGGTGCGGGTGGCGGGGAGAAGATGTGCGCCGATTACAACGTGGAATTTTTGGGCGGCCTGCCGCTGGACATTCGCATCCGCGAGCAAGCGGATTCCGGTAATCCCACGGTAGTGGCTGACCCGGACGGCAACATCGCCAAGACGTACAAACAGATCGCACGCCGTATTGCGGTCAAGGTCGCGGAAATGGCACAGGATCACAGTGCGGCCTTCCCGAAAATCGTGGTGCAAAATACCTGATTCGGCAGTTGCAGGCTTTTAACCTAAACAATCCATTAGCCGAGTGAGTGCAAAAACGAAGCAAGATCCCTCGTTACACTCGGGACACAAGCGGATTTCTCCCTGCGATTGGGTCGCTGCGCAGCAGCGGGGCACCCATCGGCGTCCCCCTTGCGGGGGCTTAGGTCGAAATGACAGGGGCGTTGTCATCCCGAACGAAGTGAGGGATCTTAAGCTTGGAGCGAATTTTTCATGATAAAACGCCTATGGGATTTTCCGGGTTTAATAATTCTTTTCCGTTACGACAACAGAAAATGCCTGATCAAGTAAGGCGTAACACAGAAAGCGGCCGACAGAGCAAATAGCGCAACCGAGCGGCGGCGCACTTTGGTCGGCACCTTGAGCAAATCAAAGAACGCTGCCCCAAAAGCCAGTGCGGCAACCACCCAAAACAACACAAGGCGAGCGTTGAGCGTTTCTAGCCTGGAGGGTATCGCTCCCCAGGACGGCAGCTGAATCTCCCAATACCACCATGAGGCAACAAAGTTCAGCGCGACTGCGATGCACGCGACCAAGGCGAGCCAGCGAAAAGCCGGCAAAAAGTATCGGTCCAGGAAGTCACTAATCATTTTCATAACGAGATAAAGACACCGTGTGTTGTTCGTGTTTTTGTATTTTCAACGATCCGCGCATATTTGTGCAACTGACATGATTAGTCAACATTTTTAGCGCTGCCGCCAAAATATTTCTCAGGGATAAGTACGATTGAAATAGCGCAAAAAAAAGGCACGAAGGACACTTTTTATTTGACTATCCCCAATAAATTTCATAAATAATTCACGCACTATCGTTGTGTCGGTGCTTTAGTGTTGCGATGGGGTGGCTGGGAGTTGCTATGGATGTGATGGGGTACTGTTAGTTGCCGGTCTAGACGAATTGGAAAGGCTTGGGCGATTTGCCGGTGGCGAGCCTGCGCCTGTAGCATTGGTTGATATACCCGCTTTCATCTGTGCCTTCGCATTTTCGGGCAATTCGACCCGTTTGACCACGCCGCCTTCCGAAAGCAGCACATAGCGTCGATTGACTTCTTTGACCGTGACACCGGGCACCACTTCCGCATTGGTTCTGATCGCTTGCGCCGGTTTGCCGTTAGCCGCCATTATCGCAACACTCTCAGCCGGATTGCTCGCGACTACCACGCCTTTTAATTGAAAATTGCTGGCGACGACAGCATTCGAATGACCGCCTAACAAGCCCGCCGCCGCATCCGGTTTTGGGGCAGGCTGATTCGTTTGGGGTGGTGCTGCGACCGCACGCAGTGGCGGCTTGAACAATTGCATCGCCCAATACGCAGCCGATACGCACAAGGCGATGAACAGTACAAAACTTGCAATCAGGGGCCAGCGTTTCATTGCATTCCTCTTAATTCACGCTAATTCAAATTTCCATTCAAAGCTAATGATAATTTTGCCGGATGTCCGAAAAACTTTTGATGGAACAACTAGCCATTCGACTAGGCGAGCAAACAACACTCGCCAAGTCGCTGGTTATGGCCGGGCTCCTACAATTATGCGAATTGGAATTAGACATATCATTAGCGAACCAATTGGTTTATTTCGATGATCGGCATCAGCACGGCCAACACGATCAGCAGCACCACCACTCCCATCGCCAGTATCAGTGCCGGTTCCAGCAAACCGGCCATGGTCATCGCGCGTCGTTCCAGATCCTGCTCCTGGGCGTTGGCGGCGCGCTCCAGCATCGCCGGCAATTCTCCGGTGACTTCACCGGCGCGGATCATATGGATCAGCATCGGCGGGAAATGTTTGTGCGCCGATAGCGCGCGCGCCAAGCCGACGCCTTCGCGCACGCTGCCCGCAGCCTCTTCGACTTGTGCGCGCATGGCGACATTGGTCAGGGTGTCGCGGCTGGTTTGCAACGCTCGCAATATCGGTACGCCGGAACCGGTGGTGATCGCCAGTGTGCTGGCGAAGCGCGCCGTGTTGAGGCTGCGCTCGAATTTTCCATACAGCGGTGCGTTCAATAACCAGGTATGCCAGCGCAGCTTGATCGCGGGGTCTTTTAGTGCGCGATGCCAAGCGAAACCCAGCGCTACGACAGCCAGTAAAACGATCCAGCCGTAATTACGCACGAAATCCGAAACGCCCAACATCACCGTGGTCAGGAACGGCAGCTTTTGTTTGGTATTGGCAAACACCGACACGATTTGCGGCACCACGTAGGTCAGCAAAAAGATCACGATCGCAAATGCCACTACGGTGACGATCGCCGGATAGGTAAACGCGAGCTTGACCTTTTGCACCAGCACATTGCGCCGCTCGATATAGTCGGAAAGCCGCGACAGCACACGCGCCAATTGGCCGATTTGCTCACCGGAAGCGACCAGCGCGCGATAGATGTCGGCAAAATCGCGCGGATGCCGCGCCAGCGCATCGGACAGCGATGCACCGCCCATCACTTCCGAGCGGATCGAAGCGATCAAGTCACGCACATAGGTGCGTTCGGCTTGTTCCAGCAACGCGGAAAACGCCTGCTCCAGCGGCAGGCTGGCTTCCAGCAGACTCGCCAGCTGGCGCGTGAACAGTGCCAGCTCGATTGTAGACAGATGATCGCCGAATGCGCTACGTTTGGTTAGTCCCGCCTCGTCGAGCTGGGTCGCAATCGCATCGACGCTGATCGGCACCAGACCTTGCGTGCGCAAATCTGCGCGCGCGGCACGCGCGCTGTCGGCGTTGACTACGCCTTTTTTGGTAACGCCAATCGTATCGACGGCTTCATAACGAAATGCTGGCACGCTATTCCTTGGTGACGCGCAACAACTCTGCCTGCGTCGTCGTGCCATCTGCCAACCAGCGCTCGCCATCCTCGCGCATGGTGCGCATCCCGTCTTGCTGCGCGGTGGCGCGGATGTCGGCTTCCGATGCGCGGTTATGGATTTGCGCGCGGATCTGATCGGTGGTCAGCAATAATTCATACACGCCGACCCGGCCCTGATAGCCGGTGTGACCGCATTTGTCGCAACCGACTGCTTGCCACAATTCGCCATCATGCCGTTTGCAGTGATCACATAATTTGCGCACCAGACGCTGGGCGACTACACCGAGCAGCGATGATGACAACAGGAACGGTTCGATGCCCATGTCGAGCAAGCGCGTGACTGCCGCCGCCGAATCATTGGTGTGCAGGGTCGCGAGCACCAGGTGGCCGGTCAACGATGCCTGCACCGCGATCTGAGCGGTTTCCAGATCGCGGATCTCGCCGATCATGATGATGTCCGGATCCTGCCGCAAAATCGCGCGCAACGCCTTGGCAAACGTCATGTCGATGCGCGGATTAACCTGAGTCTGGCCGACGCCGTTCAGTTCGTATTCGATCGGGTCTTCTACCGTCAGGATATTGGTGGTGGTCGCATTCAGCCGCGATAGCGCGGCGTAAAGTGTGGTGGTCTTGCCGGAACCGGTCGGACCGGTGACCAGCACGATGCCGTGCGGTTGCGCGATCAGCTTGTCGAATTGCGCCAGCACCTCCGCGCTCATGCCCAGATTCTGCAAGTCGAGCCGGCCGGCTTCCTTGTCGAGCAGGCGCAACACCGCGCGTTCACCGTGTCCGGTGGGCAGGGTGGAAACCCGCACGTCGACAGGCTTGCCGCCGACGCGCAGGGTGATGCGGCCATCCTGCGGCAAACGTTTTTCGGCGATGTCGAGCTGTGCCATGATCTTGATGCGCGAAATCAGCGAGGCATGGATCGCCTTCTTCGGCCGTACCACATCGCGTAAACTGCCGTCGATGCGAAAGCGCACCACCGAAATCTGCTCGAACGGTTCGATATGGATATCCGATGCGCCTTCGCGCAATGCCTGCGTCAGCAGCGCATTGATCATGCGGATCACCGGCGCATCATCGGCAGATTCCAGCAAGTCTTCGATCGCCGGCATGTCCAGCATCAGTTTTGCCAGGTCGAGATCGGATTCGTATTCATCGATGACCTGTGCCGCATCGCCGCCCGAACCGGCATAGGCTTTGGCGATTGCCGCTTCTAGCGCTACGCGCGGCATCGATTTCAGCCTGACGCGTCCAAAACAGCGGCTCACTTCAGCGATCGCGCTTGGCGTGGTTGTGTCCGATACCCAGACTTCAACGGCGCTGTCCACGGCGCCGTTGCGCTGCGCCAGCAGCGCGAAGTCACGGGCGAATGCGTAAGGTAGAAGGCGAGCATCCATCACGGCATTACTCATAGTTGCGAATTACTGCTGTGGCGCTGCCGCTGCCGGTTCTTGCGGAGCAGGGTTTTGTGGAAGCGACGGCTGCGCATTTGCCGGAGTGCCAGGTTCAGCCTGTTTGGCCAAAGCACCACCGACTATCCTGCCATCCTGTAGCGGCGGCAACTGCATTGCGTCCATGTTTGGCAACACGATAGTCCGTTCCGGCTGCACTTTGATTTCAGCATTGCGGATGTAATCGTAGCGATCTCCCGCCAGACTCACACTCTGCTCATTGTTGCGTATTATGGTCGGCCGCAAGAACACCATCAAGTTGGTTTTGACGTGGCTGCGTGTCTTGTACTGGAACAAATTGCCAATGATTGGAATATTACCCAAACCCGGTACTTTTTCGATGCTGTCTTGCATATTGTCATCGATCAAGCCGCCCAGCACGATGATCTGCCCGTCGTCCACCAGCACGTTGGTATCGAGCGAGCGCTTGCTGGTGATGAGCCCGGCTGGATTGGTCGTATCCGTAATGGCCGACGTTTCCTGATAAATCGCCATCCTGACCGTGCCACCTTGTGAAATCTGGGGCTTCACCCGCAACGTCAAGCCGATATCATGGCGCTCGACCGTCTGGAACGGATTCACCCCCGCACTGCCAGCCGAGGCGGACGTCGTGTATTGGCCGGTAACAAAAGGCACGTTCGAGCCGACGACAATTTTTGCTTCTTCATTGTCGAGCGTGATCAGGTTGGGCATCGACAGGATATTTGCGCTGGTGTCGGTTTCAAGCGCATGGACCAATGCGCCCAAGCCGGATTGGGAGAAAATACCAAGGGTCAAGCCGTTGCCCGGTAGCAGAGGAGCGGTTCCAGAGGCTTTTGCGGCGGCTTGGCTGATCAGATTATCGCCACCTGTACCAAATCCGGTCAGTGCCCCGACACGATAATTGCTGGTGCTATTTCCCGACAAGGCGGCCCATTGCACGCCCAATTGGGCCGCTTTGTTTGCAGACACTTCGACGATCAGCGACTCGATATAGACTTGGGCGCGACGAGCATCGAGTTGGTCGATGACCGTGCGCAAGTCGCGGTAGACCGACTCGCTGGCGGTGATGATCAGCGTGTTGGTCGTTGGGTCGGCCTGAATGAATCCGGCCGCTCCCCCGCTCGGCAGGGATGCCTGTGCTGGCGATGGCGATGGCGATGACGATGTTGATGACGATGTTGATAACGATGTTGATGCCGAATTTATCACGGAAGTATCCGATGTCACGATGGCACGCAAGGTTTGTGCAAGTTTGGTCGCTTCCGCATTCTTCAGATAAATCACATGCACGTTGCCCGGCAGCGCGGTCGGCTGGTCGAGTTTTTCAATCAGCGCTTTCGCCAGATTGGCGCGTGCTTCGGACGGCGCGCGCACCACGACCGAATTGGTGCGCGGATATGCCAGCACACTGATGCGCCCGGCATCGCCTCCGGCTGTCCCGCCCGGCTCCAGCAGTCGATTGGCCATCACCGCAATATCGCTGGCGATCGCATAACGGATAGGCACCACATTCATATCGTTGCTCGCGGGACCGTCCAATCCCGTGATTATTTTGTCCAGTCGCAGCAGGTTGTCGGCGTAATCGGTGATGACCAGCGTGTTGTTGCCCGGGTTGGCGTTGATGGTGTTGTTGGGTGAAATCAGCGGACGCAATACCGTCACCAGATTGGCTGCGGACTCGTAATTCAAATGAAAGATCTGCGTCGCGATCTGGTCGCCGCGCACTGCACCGGCCTGGATCGGGCCCGCCTGCAACTTGGCGTCCGCTTCCGGCACCACTTTGGTATAGCCGTTGCCGGTCACCACCGTGTAACCATGCAAGCGCAACACCGAGGTCAACAGTTGAAATGCCTGAGCCTTGGTGAGCGGCTTTTCGGATACCAGGTTGATCGTGCCTTTAACACGGGGATCGATGATGAACGTCGTGTTGGTGTAATCGCCGACCGCCGCGATCACCGATTCGATATCGGCATCGACGAAATTGAGTGTGCCCTTATTCGAGCCCGTATCCTTATTTGCAGTCGTGGCTTCGTTCGTGGTCGCGGCTGCGTTCGTGCCTGGGATTTCATTCGTGCCAGTGTTTTCATTCGTGCCGGTGATCCCATTTGTGTTCGGACGGGTGCCCGGCCCAAAGTTATTCGGATCCTGCGCCTGCGCCGGCTGCACGCCCGTCACTGCGCACAGCAACACCATCATTGCACTCCAGTGCCTCCACTCTGCCGGTCTTTGTATTGTTTCTGGCATTCTGTTCTTTGGCAATTTATTTTTTATCATTTGAACTCTAGTGCGATAACGTCTTTGTCGCCCTCTTTGCGGCGTTGTCCCAGCAAATTCAGAAAATTTGCCAGCCTCTGTTCTTGTCCTGCCTCGGCTTGCGCCGTGCCGGAAAACTGCAAGCGTCCGTTGGTAAACATCCCGGAACCGCCTAACAACATCGGTCCTTTGACCGTGTTAAGCGTCACAGATGCCTGTGTTCCGCGCCAGTCGAGTGCCAGATTATAGCTGCCCAGCGGTTTGATCGGCGACAGCCGCGACGCGAGATCATTCATTTCCAGATTCATCGATCCGACCATCCCGATTTTTCCATTCTGTTGCGTCAATTGCAGCGGTTCCCATGATAAACGCATTTGACCGGACGGCTGCACTGTATTCAGCGGTGCGCCCAGAGCGGCCAATCGTTCCGCCGGTAATAAAATCGCCCCCGGACTCACTTCCCATTGATGCCAGTTGCCCTTCACCTTGATCGGCTGCGATAGTGCCGCAGCGTTTTCCAGTTCGGCGTCGACACTGCCGAACAATACCATAGGGGACAAACGCCACGAGAAGCGTCCCGGCAACAG
>CABEDG010000207.1_pt1 | contig 35273 bp, 34 predicted proteins | sample 3132891 | NCBI WGS metagenome assembly CABEDG01 (sample SAMEA5534329, study PRJEB31848) | metagenome | biome: tundra; feature: field; material: soil | place: USA | collected 2013-05 | depth 0.15 m
CTTCGCGTAGGTTGCTTCTATATTTTTAAAGTCGTTCCCACACCCCAAAGGATGCGAAAACTTCCCAAAAACCAAGCACCTACACTCGTCGGTTGTTTGTTTTAACTTTTAAAGAACAGCTGATGGGTTGCGGGGACAGGATTTGAACCTATGACCTTCGGGTTATGAGCCCGACGAGCTACCGAGCTGCTCCACCCCGCGTCAGCGAAGACCGCTACTATAGCAAAGCATCCCAGCCCCGTCAAACACTATATGCGTTTTTTTTCCCCGCATGACTGAAGCAATACTCTGCTTGCCTACAACTGTTATTCATGCGCCGCACCTATTTGCAGCAACGCTATAATCGCCGCCCAATGAAACAGCAAATAGCACCCATGACCATTACTGACTGGATAGGCAGTGCCGCTGCTACACTTACCACCACAGCCTTCGTCCCACAGGCTTGGAAAGTATGGCGCACCAACCATACCGCTGACATCTCATTGAGTATGTACATCCTGTTCACGATCGGGGTCGCGCTGTGGCTGGCCTACGGTATCCTGGCCGAATCATGGCCGATCATCATCGCCAACTCCGTCACGCTGTTATTGGCGGGGGCCGTGTTAGTAATGAAAATCAAATTCGGCTAAAGCACAAACACATCATGAACCAAATCCCCGAGATCAAACCCGATCAATCCGTCGAGTTGCTCAAAGAGCTGCATATCCTGACGCGCGACGGCAAGCTTAATCAGGACAGCCGGCGCAAGCTGAAGCAGGTGTATCACTTGTTTCATTTCATCGAACCGTTACTGGATGAAGTGCTCGCCGCCAAGCAAAATCTGACGCTGGCGGATCATGGTGCGGGCAAGTCCTACCTGGGTTTCATCATTTACGATTTATTCCTGAAGGCGCGCGAGACTGAACATATTTCTGGGCATATTTACGGCATCGAAACCCGCGAGGAATTGGTCAGCAAATCGCAAGGGTTGGCGACCAAGCTGGGCTTTGCGCGCATGTCGTTTCTGAATCTGTCGGTGGAAGAATCTATCCACTCGCCGCAACTGCCCGAGCAAATTGATGTAGTCACCGCACTGCACGCCTGCGACACCGCCACCGACGATGCGATCAAATTCGCTCTACACAAACAGGCTAAATTTATCGTATTGGTTCCTTGCTGTCAGGCCGAAGTGGCGGCGGTGTTGAACAAAAACAAAAACCAGTCATTTGGCAAAACACCGCTCTCGGAAATCTGGCGGCATCCGATTCACACTCGCGAATTCGGCAGCCACCTCACCAACGTACTGCGCTGCTTGCAACTGGAGGCGCATGGCTATCAGGTGACGGTGACAGAATTGGTCGGCTGGGAACATTCGATGAAGAACGAGTTGATTGTCGCCAGCCGCAAAGGCGCGCCAAGAAAAAATGCGCAGGAAAGACTCGATCATATTTTGCGCGAGTTGAATCTGGAAGAATTGCGCAATAGATTCATCTATTAGCGTGTTGCAACAGCGCCCACGCAACATGTTCTCGCACTAACTCGGATGGATGTTCGACGCGCGACTCCAATGCGGCTATCACTACGATACTTTTAGTCGCATTACCTAATGCCACGGCAATATTGCGCAGCCATTGCTCATAGCCGATGCGATAGATGGCGCTGCCCGAAAGCTTGGTTTTGAACTCTGTTTCATCCCACGCGAACAACTCTGCGAGCGACACATCGTCCAGCCCGTGCCACACCGCGAAATCCGGCTCGACTGTGGTTTGCGCAAAACCATTCCACGGGCATACCAACTGGCAGTCGTCGCAGCCGTAGATTCGGTTGCCGATCAGCGGGCGCAGCTCAACCGGGATGCTGCCCTTGAGTTCGATGGTGAGATAGGAAATGCAGCGGCGCGCATCCAGCCGATACGGCGCGATGATCGCTTGCGTCGGACATATCTCGATGCAGCGTATGCAGGTTCCGCAGTGTTCCTGCTGCGGAGCATCTATCGGCAGCGGCAGGTTCAGGTAAATTTCGCCGAGAAAAAACCACGAGCCGTGTTCGCGCGATAGCAGCAAGGTGTGCTTGCCGCGCCAACCCAATCCGGCTTTGCGCGCCAGCTCCACTTCCATCACCGGCGCGCTGTCTGTGAAGACGCGCCCGTCGAAGTCGGCGACTTCGGCACGAATTCTCTCAGCCAGTTTCGCCAAGCGATTGCGCAGCACCTTGTGATAATCGCGTCCCAAGGCATAGCGCGAAATGAACGCACGCTCGCCCTCTGCCAACACCTGCCAACTGTCGCGTGCTTGGGGTGGTAAATAGTTCATGCGTAGCGAAATTACGCGCAAGGTACCGGGCACTAACTCCGCCGGACGGCTGCGTTTGGTGCCGTGATTTGCCATATAATCCAGCTCGCCGTGCCGGCCGAGTGCGAGCCATTCCAGCAGACCGTTTTCCGCCGCAGTAAGATCGGTGTCGCTGATGCTCACGGCCTGAAAGCCAAGCTCATGTGCCCACCCGCGTATCTGTGCGGCAAGCGCGGCGTAATTTACCTGCTGAGGATTTCCGTTTTGCATAGCCACGATGATAGCCGAATCAGCATGAATCTAGCCGATGAAAGCGCGACCGTCGCGCTGGCGCAACGCCTCGCGGCGCGCCTCGAACCCGGCATGGTGATTTATCTGCATGGTGATCTGGGGGCTGGCAAAACCACTTTGGTGCGTGCTGTGCTAAACGCGCTGGGTTATTCCGGTCGCGTGAAGAGCCCCACCTATACACTGGTTGAGCCTTACAATGCCGCTGGGTTAGAATTTCGCCACTTCGATCTGTATCGTCTGCGCGATGAGAAAGAATGGGAAGCAGCCGGATTTCGCGATGAGTTCGATGGGCACAATATATTTTTCATCGAATGGCCGGAAAAAGCATTGGGATTTATCCCGCAAGCCGATGTGGAAATTGTGTTTGAAATTTTGCCGCATGGGCGCAACGTCGAGATTAGGGGCAACACACCAACAGGTAGAGAATGTTTAAAGCAGTTTTAAAACTCGTTACATTATCGTTTTTTCTCTGGCTGCCACAGGGGCACGCCGCCATCGCCATCAGTTCGGCGCGTGTCTGGCCGGCGCAAGATTACACACGCCTAACGCTCGAATCCAAACAGGCCATCCGCCACAACATGTTCAATTTGAGCAATCCAGAACGCCTGGTAATTGACTTGGAGGAAGTTGAACTCGGCAACGCGCTTAACGACTTGGCCAAGCTGATCGGCAACGACGATCCCTACATCAAGAGCGTGCGCGTGGGGCGTTTCAAGCCCGGCGTGGTGCGCTTGGTGCTGGACTTGAAAAGCGAGGCCAAGCCCCAGCTATTCGTCCTCAATCCGGTCAGCGAATACGGCTATCGTCTGGTGCTGGACGTGTATCCCGCCCGGCCGCTTGACCCGCTGATGGCTTTGCTCGAGCAACCCAAAACCAGCATCCCCGAAGCTGCGGGCACACCCACCACAACCAATCAGCCCGCAGAAAAAGCTCCTGCCGACGAAAAGCTTTTGTCCGGGCACCCGGAAGACAAACTGCGGATGGCCCAGAGCCTGAGTATCGACAACAGCGATAAGCCGCCTCCTAGCGCAACCACAACACCCAATCTGCCTGAGATGCGGGCACGCACCCTGATCATCGCGATCGATGCCGGACACGGTGGCGAAGATCCGGGTGCGCGGGGAAGATATGGCTCTCGCGAGAAGAATGTGACACTGGCGATTGCACGCAAGGTAAAAGCATTGGTCGATGATGTGCCGAATATGCGCGGCATACTGATTCGCGACGGAGATTACTTCATCCCGCTGATTGGGCGCGTCGCCAAAGCACGCAAAGTGAACGCGGATTTGTTCATCTCCATCCATGCAGATGCCTTCATCAAAGCGAATGCGCGTGGTTCGTCGGTATTTGCCTTATCCGAACACGGCGCGACCAGCACCGCCGCACGCTGGTTAGCAAAAAAGGAAAACGAAGCAGACTTGATCGGGGGCGTGAACATCGCGGTAAAAGACCCCTACCTCGCGCGCACCCTGCTCGACCTGTCACAAACCGCCACCATCACCGACAGCATGAAGCTCGCCAAACATGTGCTGAACGAACTGGGCGGCATCAACGACCTGCATCGCGGACGGGTGGAACAGGCTGGGTTCGCAGTGCTGAAATCGCCGGACATCCCGTCCATCTTGGTCGAAACCGCCTTCATCAGCAACCCCAGCGAAGAACGCCGCTTGAATGACGAAAACTATCAGATGAAAATCGCCAATGCGATTCTGGGTGGCATCAAACGCTATTTCGCACAGAATCCGGCATTATCCAAACCAAAAATCGCGCAGATCAATTAACTATAAAGGGCATTATTCGGATCCAGATTGCGCCCCATCTCCGTTGCCTTTGCCCAGGCCATTCCATCCCCCAACGACTTCAGATGCTGCGCCACCGCAAGGAAGGCGATGCTGTCCTCGCGCGCAAAATAAATACGCAACAACCTCAGGTAAGCCTGCGGATTTTTCGGATTGATCTTAATGGCTTCTCTCAATACCTCCTCGGCAAGTTTGTCGTGTCCAAATCGCAGATAAATGTCCGCCTCTTCCAGCATCCCATATTCAGGCGGCAGAATGGACTGGGATTTCTCTTCGCCATAAGCGGGAGTTTTAATTGTTTGCTCATCCACTGGCAAAGTCGTTTGAGCAATGGCAGGCGGCTCTACCAATTCAGGGTCGTGCACATCGCTTAAATCGTCGTGCACACCGCTTAAATCATGGAAAGAGCCGCGCTTCCACTGCTGCGTAGCCTTATATCTGCGATACCAGACGAAACCCGGCACGGCAAGCAACACCAAGACAAGTCCTATTGCCGGTTTTATCCAGCTCATCTTAAGCAACTCGACCCGACTATTCTCTTCCTTGTCTGCTTGCCGAAGAACTGGCGCAACAATTTTCGGCTTGGGCTGCTCATTGCCAATCCCAAGCACGCTGCTAACCCCGGGCAAACCGCCAACCGCTGAACTCTGTGCAAGCACCCCGGAAGGGGCAACACGCGAATAGGACGGGTTCGTCGAAATATCTAACTGACTTTGCTGCGCCTTGATCATCTGTTCCATTTCGGTGATCTGCGTGTTCAACACACTGAGCGTTTTTTCTTTCGCGATCGAATCCGGTTGCAGTGCCTCGCCAATTTTTGTCGAGTTGCGTGGCCGAACCGGCTCGTTTCCGGGAATGGATAGCGTCATCGAAAGTGACAAGGAAAGCTTGTCGGACGGCTTGATCTTCTTTTTACCGATTACGCTAAGCACACCCGGCTTTTTGATTGCGGCGGGCTTAGTCTTTCCATGCTTGGGTGCGGCCACGCTCCCAGAATTTGGCTGCTTAGGCTTTGCTCCTTCAGGGCGCTGTGAATTTTCCGCTTGCTCGGTAGATACAGACGGGATCAGCGCAATCTGCGCCTTGTCCATCCCGTCCGGATTGCCGTTCGCTTGAATATCGCCCAGCCCTAAAGCGTTTGCATTGGCCACAAACAAAACAGCCACCGATAACATCCATAGCTGCGCTGCATTCCCTGCATAGTGGATTGCCTCTACTCTCATCAACGGCAGTCATCTTTCTGTTTAAGTTAGACGCGACTATTCTAGCCGCATTTGCTGCGCTGAGCTTATATCAGACAGGGAATACGCCCGTCGAAAAATAGCGGTCGCCGCGATCGCACACAATGAACGCAATCACTGCATTTTCGACTTGCTGTGAGACACGCAACGCAACGCTCAACGCACCGCCGGAAGAAATACCGCAGAAGATACCTTCCTCGCGCGCCAAACGGCGCGTCATTTCTTCAGCGTCCGCCTGGTTCACATATTCCAGCCGGTCGATATCCTTGCCGTTGTAAATTTTCGGCAAATAGGCCTGCGGCCATTTTCGAATACCGGGAATCTGCGCACCCTCTTCCGGCTGCACGCCGATGATCTGAATGTTGGGATTCTGTTCCTTGAAAAACCGCGAGCAACCCATGATGGTACCGGTGGTGCCCATGCTGCTGATGAAATGCGTGAGCTTGCCATCCGTATCGCGCCAGATTTCCGGTGCAGTGCCTTCATAGTGCGCCAGCGGATTATCCGGATTGGCGAATTGATCGAGGATGATGCCTTTGCCTTCGGCACGCAGATTTTCCGCCGTATCGCGCGCCAGCTCCATGCTGCCTTCTTTCGCGGTCAGCACCAGTTCCGCGCCAAATGCACGCATGGTCTGACGACGCTCCATGCTCTGATTTTCCGGCATCACCAATATCATGCGATAGCCGCGCATCGCCGCCGCCATGGCCAGCGCGATACCGGTGTTACCGCTGGTCGCCTCAATCAGGGTATCGCCCGGCTTGATCTCGCCGCGCTGCTCGGCACGCGCAATCATGAAAAGCGCGGGTCTGTCCTTCACCGAACCGGCAGGATTATTGCCTTCCAGCTTGGCCAACAGCACATTGCCGGTGTTGCCCGGAATGCGCTTCAGACGAACCAGCGGGGTGTTGCCGACGAAATTTTCTAGGGATGGGTATACGTATATTCTCTTTCCATCGCGCCCTAACCCATTCTTTTTTCGATAATGCGAAATAGACGCGGGGCTTTTTAGCTTGAATTTTCGCGCCGCTTCAGCATCCGTTCTGCTGGTCGCGTCCTCCGCAATCCATTCGATCGCTTGTAGTGTTTTTGATTTTTCTGCCAAGTTTTTTTTTCCATTAAAAATTGTTCAGTCAAAATAATCTTCGGAAATTAACCAAGCAACCGTATCTATACCGCCGCCTTAAGCATCTGCTCCACATACCTTGCCACGCCTTGCTCCACGCTCAGGAACATCTCGGAGTAACCGCTGTTGCGTAGCGCGCTGATGTCGGCTTGGGTGTAACTCTGATATTTGCCGCGCAGTGGCTCAGGGAAAGGAATGTAACTGATCAGTCCTTGTTGTTGCATCTCGGAGAGACTTAGCACAGGCTTGGACTCAGCATTGCGCAGGGTATTGATGGTCGCCACAGCCACCTCGTTGAAACTTTGCGCTTGTCCGGTGCCCAGATTGAAGATGCCGGATTTGTGCGGATTGTCCAGGAAATACATGTTCACATTTACCACGTCTTCGATCGAGACGAAGTCGCGCAGTTGTCCGCCGTTGGCGTAGCCGTCACAGCCTTCGAACAATTTGACCCGGCCTTCGGCGCGATACTGGTTGAAGAAGTGATATGCAACCGAGGCCATGCGCCCCTTGTGCGCTTCGCGCGAACCGTACACGTTGAAGTAACGCAGCCCGACAATCTGCGCACTGCGCTTTTGCCAGCGGCGACGGACGATCTGGTCGAACAGAAATTTGGAATAGGCATACACGTTTAACGGGGCTTCGCATTCGCGGCTTTCCTTGAACACGCTGCTACCACCGTACACCGATGCGGACGAGGCATATAGGAACGGCACTTCTTCATTCTGGCAGTAGTTCAGCAACTCCAGGGTGTATTGGTAGTTGTTATCCATCATGTAGCGGCCATCGGTTTCCATGGTGTCCGAACACGCGCCCTGATGCAGCACCGCGCTGACCAGCCCATCGAAAAAACCATCCTGCAATTTTTCCAGGAAGTCTTCTTTGTCGAGATAATCGGCGATTTCGCAATCCACCAGATTCTTGAACTTGTCAGCGTTCTTAAGATGGTCCACCGCGATGATGTTGTTCTCGCCGCGCTCATTGAGCGCTTTGACCAAGTTGGAACCGATAAATCCGGCCGCGCCGGTGATGATGTAATACATAGCTATTCCTCTCTAAATCTGACAAAGCGGGTAACAATAAGGGATAAGAGTGAAGGGGTAAGGGTAAAACCGTAAGCTCCGCGCCACCCTTCAACCCTTCAACCCTTCAACCCTTCAACCTTGCATATCCTGCACGATCTCATCACGGCTGACCACCGCCGTCCCCAACTTGCCAACCACGATGCCCGCCGCACGATTGGCGATGCGCATGGCTTCGGGCAAATCCGCGCCGCTCGCCAGCATCACCGCCAGCGTGGCGATCACGGTGTCGCCCGCACCACTGACATCGAACACTTCACGGGTGTGGGTCGGTTCGTGCTGCACTTCGTTAGCGCGAAACAGACTCATGCCATCTTCGCTGCGGGTAACCAGTAGCGCGTCGAGTTGTAATTCGGTGCGCAGTTTCTCTGCCTTTGTGCTGAGTTCGGCTTCGGTTTTCCAGCTGCCCGCCACTTCGCGAAACTCGCTGCGATTCGGTGTAAGCAAGGTTGCGCCGCGATAACGCGCGTAATCATCGCCCTTGGGATCGACCAACACCGGTTTGTCCGCGGCGCGCGCCAGCCGAATCATTTCGGCAATATGCGTCAACCCCCCCTTGCCGTAGTCGGACAGGATCACTGCATCAGCCAGCGGCAACTGCACGCGAAAATCTTCAAGTGCGGCGTGCAGCACCTCGTGACTGGGCGGCGTTTCAAAATCAATGCGCAGCAACTGCTGGTGGCGCGCGATGGCGCGCAACTTGATGATGGTGGAAATAGTGTTATCGCGATGCAGCAACGCAGTGAGGTTGCTGTGCTCATTGAGTAACTTTTCCAGGCAAGCACCCGCTTCGTCGTTTCCGACCACCGACAGCAGCGTAGCTTGCGCACCGAGTGCGGCGATGTTGCGCGCCACGTTGGCTGCGCCACCGGGACGCTCTTCGACACGTTCGACTTTGAGCACTGGCACCGGGGCTTCCGGCGAGATGCGGTTAACATCGCCAAACCAGTAGCGATCCAGCATCACATCGCCGACCACTAATATTTTTGCTCCATCAAATTTTGGTAACGCGGTCATAGCCACCCTGCGCTTTTCTGATTCATCCCGGTTCTCCCCCGTTTTTCCGGCTCATACCAAGCTCCTGATTGATATCGAGCAAGGCCTGCAACGGATCCGACGCCTGGGTGATCGGGCGACCGATCACCAGATAGCTGGAACCGGCTTGCATAGCGGCTTTCGGGCTCATCACCCGCGACTGGTCGTCGAGGCTGGCATGTGCAGGCCGGATGCCCGGTGTCACCAAACAAAATTTATTGCCGCAATGCTTACGCAACAGCGCAGCTTCCTGCGCTGAACACACTACACCATCCAAGCCGCTGTCGTGCGCCATAGTCGCCAAGCGCAACACCATCTCGGCGGGTGTGGCATTGATACCAAGGTCAGCGAGATCTTCCTGTGCCATGCTGGTGAGCATAGTCACGGCAATCAGCTTGGGACGCTGTGCACTGCTAACAATCGCCTCGCGCGCCGCCAGCAGCATCTTGCGTCCACCCAGCGCATGCACGGTGACCATCCACACCCCCAAACTGGCGGCGGCTTTGCAGGCTTGCGCAGTGGTACTGGGAATATCGTGAAATTTCAGATCGAGAAAAACCTCAAAGCCGCGCTGCATGAGTTCTTCCAACAAGGCCGGGCCAGTGGCAGTGAATAGTTCCTTGCCTACTTTCAAGCGACACAACGATGGCTCCAGTCTGTCGGCCAACGCCAGCGCGGGCACGGCATTCGGGTAATCCAACGCGATGATGATTTTGGGGTCGCTCATAACGGCATTCCGGTTTCTTCGCCACGACGCGGGGAGTAGCTGCCCCAAGCCTGACAGGCCGGGCAGTGCCAGTAGAACTGGCGCGCCTTGAAGCCACAATGGGCACAGTGATACGTGGCCAGATTGCGCGTACGTTTGTGGACTAAATCTTTCACCAGCTCAACATCGGCGCGCATATCCACCGGCACTTCCAGCAGTCGCGCTTCAAGTAATTTATCCAGGCCCAGCAAGGTCGGGTTGCACTCCAACTCATCGCGCACTAATTGGTAAGCGGCAGCGGGGCCTTCGTTTTTCAGCACACCGACGAACACCACATTCATCAAGTCCAGTGAATGATATTTGCTCAAGTATTCACGCAACAAGGCAATGCCGTCTACTTCACGATTCAGGCTACGATAGGAATTCAACAGGCGTTCCGCTACCAACGGCAGATATTGCGCATCCTGCGCTTCGATGTTTTTCCAAATGTTGATCGCCTCATCGTGCTTGCCCTCGCTGACGAGCAAATCACCCAACATCATGGTGGCACGTACCGCGTTCGGATCATCCTGCAACGCCTGTTGCAAATGTTCGCGTGCCGCTACTGGATCGCCACCTGCAATTTCCTCGTTCGCCAGTTCGCAATAGAAAAAAGCGGCCTGCTTGCTATATGACTGCCCGGATACCACCGTCAACCTTTGCGTCACCGCAATCGCTTTGAGCCAGTCATGTTCTTTTTGAAACAACTCCAGCAAGAACTCCAAAGACTGTTTGGCATACGGGGTGCTTTCCAATTCGCTGAACAGACTTTCGGCACGATCCAGAATTCCGGCCTTCAGATAATCCTGAGCTAACTCGAAGATCGCATGCTGGCGTTTGTCATCATCCAGATCGGCTCTATCCACCAAGTTGTGGTGCATACGCAAAGCACGATCCACTTCGCCGCGACGGCGAAACAGACTGCCCAGCGCGAAGTGCAGCTCGACGGTTTGCGGATTGACCTTCACCACTTCAATGAAAGCTTCGATGGCCTTATCCTGTTGCTCATTGAGCAAGAAGTTCAGCCCCTGAAAATACGAATGTGGCAGCACACTCGATTCCGAGAGCAACTCTTTGATGTCGATGCGTGCGGCCAACCACCCCATTCCGAAAAACAAAGGGAAAATCAGCAGCATCCAGAGTTGAAATTCCATAACTGAAAGTGTCTATCTAGGCGTTTGTTGCATTTCGCCGATACCGGCAAGTTTGTTCTTGACCCGAATATCGCGCTTCATAGCTGCGATTTCACGGCGTTGTTGCAGCACATTGGCGAACATCGCGAGTACGCCAACGGCCGCGCCAGCGGCAAAAAATATCAGTAGCACAATCACAAGAGAAGACTGCCACTCGTAGCCGAAAAAATAGCGCAGTGTGATCGGCTGATCGTTTTTGACTGCAAAGCCAAGCAGCACGATGAACAGCACTACTCGTAAAATCCAATTGAGATAACGCATGGCACACCCCGATAAAATCATCGCAACGATAGCATAAAAAAAGGCGGCTATACCTTGCGATATGCCGCCACTTGAAGCGCCTCATCCCGAAATCAAGTCTTCTGTTCGCAGACTCGTTCCCTGAGTTCCTTGCCTGCCTTGAAGTGCGGAACATACTTGGCCGGCACTTTCACTTTGTCGCCGGTCTTGGGATTGCGCCCTTGACGCGGCGGACGGTAATTCAGGCCAAAGCTGCCAAAACCGCGAATCTCGACACGTCCACCACGCGACAGCGTGGCAGACAAGGCATCCAGAATCACTTTAACGGCAAGCTCGGCATCCTTGGCCAGCAGTTGCGGATGCAACTCGGCCAGCTTGGCGATCAAATCAGAACGAATCATTTCGGGAACCTCAAACTTAGGCTTCAGTCTTGCTGCCGCTCATCTTGGCCTTCAGCAATGCACCCAGATTGGTGGTACCGGCACTGGCATTGCTTTCTGCGGAAAGCTTCTGCATTGCTGCGGTATCCTCCGTCTTGTTCAGCGCCTTGATGGACAGGTTGATGCCGCGATTCTTGCGATCCACGTTGATAATGACAGCTGTCACGCTATCGCCTTCCTTGAGGTGATTGCGTATATCCTCAACGCGATCCGCAGCCACTTCGGATGCCTTCAGATACGCTTCCACATCACCCTCCAATGCAATCGTTGCGCCCTTGGCATCCAGCGATTTCACCGTACCGGTGACCACAGCACCCTTTTCATGGCTGGAAGCAAAACCACCGAATGGATCACCTTCCATTTGCTTGATGCCGAGAGAGATGCGCTCGCGTTCAACGTCGATCGCCAATACCACGGCTTCGATTTCGTCGCCCTTCTTGTAGCTGCGCACCGCTTCTTCGCCAGGCTGGCTCCATGACAGGTCGGACAAATGCACCAGACCGTCGATGCCGCCATCCAAACCGATGAACACACCAAAGTCAGTGATGGACTTGATTTGCCCCTTCACTTTATCGCCCTTCTTGTGGTTGATTTCAAAATCATCCCATGGATTGGATTGACACTGCTTCATCCCCAGGGAGATACGGCGGCGTTGCTCGTCGATTTCCAGAATCATCACTTCGACTTCATCGCCCAGACTCACTACCTTCGAAGGATGAACATTCTTGTTGGTCCAATCCATTTCTGAAACGTGCACCAGACCTTCGATACCCTGCTCGATTTCCACGAACGCGCCGTAGTCGGTCAGATTGGTCACCTTGCCGAACATGCGTGTGCCTTGCGGGTAGCGGCGTGCCAAGCCATTCCACGGATCATCGCCCATTTGCTTGATGCCCAGCGAGACGCGGTTCTTTTCCTGATCGAACTTCAGAATCTTGGCTTCGATTTCGTCGCCCACGGTCAATACTTCGGAAGGATGCTTCACGCGACGCCATGCCAAATCGGTGATGTGCAACAGGCCATCGATGCCGCCCAAGTCAATGAATGCGCCGTAGTCGGTGATATTCTTGACCACGCCCTTGACGATCGCACCTTCCTTGAGATTTTCCATGATCGCTTCACGGTCGGCACCCACGCTCGCTTCGAGTACGGCACGGCGGGAAACCACCACGTTATTGCGTTTGCGATCCAACTTGATGACCTTCAATTCCATGGTCTTGTTTTCGTAAGGCGTAGTGTCCTTGACTGGACGGATGTCCACCAGCGAACCCGGCAGGAATGCGCGGATACCGTTGACCATCGCGGTCAGACCGCCCTTGACCTTGCCGCTGACGAAACCCTCCACGATCCTGCCTTCTTCCATGGCCAATTCCAGCTCGTGCCACGCCGCCAAACGCTTAGCTTTTTCGCGCGACAGCTTGGTTTCACCGTAGCCGTTTTCCAGCGATTCGATCGCGACGGTGACGAAATCACCCGCCTTGACTTCCAATTCGCCTTTAGAGTTAAGGAATTCCTCGATTGCAATTAAACTTTCGGACTTCAGTCCGGCATTCACGACCACCATGTTGTGGTCGACACGCACGACTTGTGCGGTGATCAGTTCGCCGGCGCGCATTTCCTTGCGCGTCAAACTTTCTTCAAACATTGCAGCAAAACTATCGGGGTTTAGTACAGCTGCTGCGGTTGCGGTTGCGTTCATCGGATACACCTAAAAAATTCTGTCTCGAACAGAAGTTCAGCACAGAGGTTAATTAAAGTTCCCACATGACGGAGAGTCAAACGGGGCCTAGCTTTTGGAGCCTTTCGCCGAGTAGCGTGCCAGCACTTCCTGAATAGCCTGCTCGATGTTCAGAGCCGTGGTATCCAGCAGACTTGCACCCGGTGCCTGTTGCAGAGGAGATGCGCTACGCTGAGTATCTCGCTCGTCGCGCACGCGTATATCCAGCAAAAGGGCGGCGATATTAGCACTGATTCCTTTTTCCATCAACTGCTTATAACGACGCTCGGCACGCGCCTCGGCACTGGCGGTAAGAAAGATTTTTAACGCCGCGTCCGGAAACACCACCGAGCCCATGTCGCGCCCATCAGCCACTAGGCCCGGTGCTCTACGGAAAGCGTGTTGCTTGTTCAACAGCGCGGCACGAACCTTGGGCAAGGCTGCCACTTTGGAAGCCGCAGCAGCACATTGTTCGCCGCGCAACTCATCGCCGACCAGAATGCCGTCCAGATATATCTGATTGCCCTCGAAACGAATCTCGATGCGTTCGGCCAATTCCGCCAAGCCCGCTTCGTCTGTCAGAGGAATACCATCACGCTGCGCCGCAACCGCCAACAGGCGGTACAGCGCGCCGCTGTCGAGAAAGTGATAACCGAGTTTGGCGGCGACACGTTGCGCCACCGTGCCCTTGCCTGAAGCCGAAGGGCCGTCGATCGCAATCACCGGCACGGCCTGCACCACATCATGCAACAGCGTGAAATAATTCGGGAAGGTCTTGGCGACACAGCGCGGATCGTTGATGCGTATTCCTTCCTCACCAAAGGCTACAAGCGAGAAACACATCGCCATGCGGTGATCGTCGTAGGTGTCTATGCCGAATTGAGGATTAAGGATCGAGGATCGAGAAGCAAAAAACTCGTTCCCCTCGCCCGTTTGCGGGAGAGGGGCTAGGGGAGAGGGTGGCGTGATACGAATGTAATCCGCCCCCTCTTCCACCGTCGCCCCGACCTTGCGCAACTCGGTTGCCATCGCCGCGATGCGGTCGGTTTCCTTGACGCGCCAACTGGCGATGTTGCGCAACGTGGTCGTACCCTCGGCAAACAACGCGGCGACTGCCAAAGTCATAGCCGCATCGGGAATATGATTGCAGTCCAGTTCGATCGCCCTGAGATGACCGGATCGCGGCGCACGCGCCTCCATCCAGTTCATGCCCATTTCGATCTGTGCACCCATCAACGCCAGCGCATCGGCAAAGCGCACATCGCCCTGTATGCTGTCGCTACCCACTCCTTCGATACGCACTGGTCCTCCGCCGATCGCGCCCGCTGCGAGAAAATACGAGGCCGATGAAGCATCGCCTTCCACATAAATCACACCGGGCGATACATAGCGGCTGCCCGCCGCCACTGTGAAGCTGCGCCAGCCATCGCGCTGCACCGGAACGCCAAAGCGCGCCATCATCGCCAGCGTGATTTCAATGTAGGGTTTGGAGATCAGCTCACCGACCACCTCCACCATGACCTCGCTATCCAACAGTGGCAAGGCCATCAGCAGCGCGGTGAGGAATTGGCTGGACACATCGCCGCGCACGCTGACGCGAGCTACTCCGCTTAATCTCGCCGGATGAATCTCCAGCGGCGGAAAACCTTCATTGTCCAGGCATTCGATGTCTGCACCGAGTTCGCGCAACGCGTCCACCAGATCGCCTATCGGCCGCTCGTGCATACGTGGTGTACCGGACAGCTTGTAGTCGCCACCGGACAACGCCAGCGCCGCCGTCAACGGACGAAACGCGGTACCGGCATTACCCAAAAATAATTCAGTCTGCTTGACCGGAAAATTCCCGCCACAACCCTGCACACGGAACACATGCGACTCCAGTTGCTCCACAACTACACCCAGTGTGCGCAAGCCATCCAGCATGCGCTCGGTATCGTCCGACAACAGCACATCGCGTATCTCGGTCGTGCCCTGCGCCAGGGCCGACAGCAGCAAAATTCGATTGGAAATGCTTTTCGAGCCGGGCAGCGTGATCGTGCCGCGCGAACTGAGCAAAGGGGGAAGGTCGATGAAATTCTCGGATGTCATTACGATTAAACTGTGTAGCGATTTTGTGAGGGCGAGATAATACCGCAGAGAGGAGCGGTGCGCATGGTTGCCGGGGCAGCCCGACATTTAACGCCGTTCGTGTTGAGCTTGTCGAAACATGAACAGCCACAAACAAATCAACACCGCCGGGGGTTGCCCGGCAGCAAGTCACTTTTCTTGTCTTGCCAAGAAAAGTAATCCAAAGAAATCGCCCCCGGTTTGCCGCCCCTGCGGGGTACCCTGCGTTGCTCGACTGTTCAGGCTGCTGCGCAACTCGCACTACGCGCTCAAACAGTCCTCGCCGACATCCCCTGACCAGCCTGCGCTACTCGGCGGCGCACAGGGGAAGAAAAACGACCAAAAAAAAATCCAAAACTTAAAACCATCAATTCGCATGGTGGGCACGTCGTGCCCACCATGCATTACTTTGTGCAACAATTAAAACTCAAAAGTTTACAAGGCACTATATTGTAGTAGATCAAATGAAAAATATATATCAGCTACAACAGCCGCTGAAGAATTCCACCACGACAACAACTACGTTCCACAAACGTATCTCAAAAATTGGGGTGGTGAGAATGGTCGAGTATGGGCATATCGTGTCTTGGTTTCTCATCCCAACGTACCCCTATGGAAGCACGCGTCTATCAAAGGTCTGGGGTATCACGCTCACCTTTACACTCGAGTGGTTACAAGCGAACTGACGGACGAAGTCGAGCGTTGGCTGGAGTCTGACTTTGAAACCCCTGCTGGAGAGGCAATTCAAAAAGCAATTGATGGTGTTCAAATAACGCCACAAGACTGGTCGCATCTAATCAGACTCTTGGCAGCGCAAGATGTAAGAACGCCTGCTCGACTTATGGAGATGATCCAACGATGGCATCAAACATTACCCAAACTCATGGAAGACACCCTCCGTGATTCCGTTAAAGAACTCGAAGTTTCGAAGCGAGAAGGGAAACCGCTAGATCATAGTAGCCCCATAGACGCCGGATATTTTCCACTTAGGGTGACAACGGAATTAGTGCCCGGGGAAAAACAAGGAATACTGCGAGCCGAGACTGTCGTCGGACGAAGTCTATTTTTGTTCAATCTTAAACACCTTCTAACTAAAACCGTAAATGCGCTCTTGGCACACAAATGGACTATTCTGCGTGCTCCAGAAGGAATAGAGTGGTTGACCAGCGATGACCCGGTTGTACGACTTAATTATCATAATTTGATAAGGTACGATTTCAAGGGAGGTTGGGGCAGTGTTGGGACGGAGATTTTTCTGCCGCTATCTCCACGCCACTTGCTTTATACAAAAATTGGATCAAAACCTCCTCAACGTGGAACAGTCATGCCAATAGAACTTGCGAACCAATTGCAGCGTTTTACTATCGAGCACGCACACAGATTTATTATCGCCGCCACGCCAGCAAAAAGTGTATCTGAGCTTCGGCCTCGGATAGTTGACCCAGTGGCATTCAAAGCTGATGTAGAACAATGGAAACGTTGGCACGAAGAACAAACCACCGCAGAACGGAACTTATTCAGGTCGCAAACAAAGATTCCAACGTCGAATTGATTGCAGTGCAGTAGCATGGGATGGTGGTATGTGCTCATGCAGCAGTTCAATAGAGGGCGAGCAACAAGTTGCCCGCCCTAAGAGTTTACGGTTTGGGGTTTTTGCTTTGCTTTCCCCTGTGCGCCGCCGAGTAGCGCAGGCTGGTCAGGAGGTGTCGGCGAGCACTGTTTGAGCACGTGGCCGCGTAGCGGATCGTGCGAGTTGCGCAGCCGCCTGACCAGTCGAGCAACACAGGGTACCCCGCAGGGGCGGCAAAGCGGGGTCGCCTTCTTTGGGTTACCTTTCTTGGCAAGACAAGAAAGGTAACCAGCTGCCGGGCTGCCCCCGACGAAGTTGATTTTGGTTTTTTCCCAGTAACCCGACTTTGCGAAGCAACCTATTTCCCACTCCGCTCTTTCACCTCAGTCCGCGCCCAACCTTTGGCAAAGGTGATGCGCAGCTCCGTGCCAACCGCCAACTGCCCTGCATCCGACACCACACCGCCACTTGCGTCTTGCACCAGACTATAACCGCGCGCCAGGACTTGTTGCGGGTTGAGCAAGATCAAATGCTGCGCGGCATTGTCCACTCGCCCCAATCGCTGTGCCTGCCCTGCACGCATCACCTTGAGCAGACGATCCGAGAGATTGGTATGCTGGTCTTGCAGACGCGCAAAATCGCCACTCACCGCGCGAAGGCGTTGCGCCAGCGATTGCCACTGCCAGTGTTGATGCTGCTGGCGATAGGCAAAGGCGCGCAGCATGCGTTGTTGCAGTTGGTCTAATTGTTGGGTCTGGCGTTGCAACTGTTGCGCGGGGTGCACCAGCCTGCGCTGCAGATAGTCCACCGCTTGCATCGCGTTTTGTAAACGGTTGCGCTGCGCGCGTTGCAGGTGCTGCGCCTTGTCGCGCAAACCCCTGAGCAGGGCATGGCGATCCGGGGCTACGCGCTGCGCGGCTGCGGTGGGAGTCGGGGCGCGTTCGTCGGCGACGAAATCGGCGATGGTGAAATCGGTTTCGTGCCCGACCCCGCTGACGATGGGGATTTCGCTGGCGGCGATCGCGCGCGCCACGACTTCTTCATTGAACGCCCACAGGTCTTCGATGCTGCCGCCGCCTCTACACACGATCAGCACGTCGCATTCCGCGCGCTGGTTGGCAAGCTGGATGGCCAGCGCGATCTTTTCCGCGCTGCCGGTGCCCTGCACCGGGGTGGGATACAGCACCACCGGCACACTCGGCAGCCGCAGCTTTAAGGTAGTAAGCACATCGCGCAACGCGGCGGCCTGCGGTGAGGTGATGATGCCGATACTTTTGGGGAATGTGGGCAAAGGACGTTTGCGCGCGGCAGCGAACAAGCCTTGGCTTTCCAGCAATTGTTTCAGTAGCGCGAATTGTTCATACAGTACTCCCAGTCCGGCCGGACGTATCTGCTCGACGGTCAACTGAAAATCGCCGCGCTGTTCATATAAAGTAGCGACCGCTAATACTTCGACCTGCTGACCATTGCTGATCGGTTCACTTAATAATTGGTTTTTATGCCGGAACATCACGCAGCGAACCTGCGCTTGATCGTCCTTCAGCGAAAAATAAAAATGGCCGGAAGCCGCCTTCACCAAATTGGAAATTTCTCCGCGCACCCACAACAAAGGGACGTTGCTTTCCAGCAACTGCTTGATTGCAAAGTTGAGTTCTGCAACTCGAAAAACGCGCGTTTTTTCTTCAAAAAATAGATCGAAAGACATATTGACAATCCGAAATAATCCACACTCCAAGGAAATTTGCCGCTTTTCACCACTTCACTCAGCAACAAAACTATAAACTTACGTTAACTTATTGTTTTAATGTGATATTATTTAGTTACAAAAAATAGGCAAAGTAACAAAATCCCTTGCGCCAAGCCAAGTTAAAGGGCTATCCCCGAGAGTCATCCACAAAGTTATCCACAGGTTTTGTGAGTAAACAGAAATACTCTTTTCAAATGGTAGCTTAGCAAAATAGTGCTGAAGTAAATCCTGAGAAAGGTTGCTCAACTCAGTGCGACACGCTACAGTTGCGACCTGTTAATTTAAGCACATTTGGAGAATCCGCGTGTTTGCAATTGTAGAAGCGGCCGGCTGGCCGATCTGGTTTTTGATTCTGGCATCCATCATCGCAGTCGCCTTGATCATTGAACGCTTGATGTTTTTGCGCAGCCATCGCATCGCTCCTCCCACCCTGCTGGACGAAGTCATCAAGGAACTCAAGCAACGCGGTGTCAGCGACGGCATGCTAACCAAACTTGCCGGCAGCTCGCCACTGGGGCGCATTTTCGCCGCCGGTTTGAAGAACATCAAAAGTCCTCCCGAAGTGATGAAAGAATCTGTCGAAGAAGTGGGACGTGCAGTCTCACACGATTTGGGACGATTCCTTACTACTTTAGGTACGATTGCCTCGATCAGCCCATTGCTGGGCCTGTTCGGCACGGTGGTCGGCATGATCGAAATCTTTGGTTCACAAACTGCGGTAGGCAACTCGCCGGCGGTACTCGCACATGGTATCTCCGTGGCTCTCTACAACACCGCCTATGGTCTGATCGTGGCGATTCCGAGCATGATTTTCTACCGCCATTTCCGCTCGCAAGTGGATACCCTGACAATCGAGATGGAGCAACAGGCCATCAAACTGGTTGGGATTGTGCACGGCCAACGCACGGGTTAATCAGTAATGAACTTCCGACTTGGGCGCAGACGCGAAGAACCGGAGATCAATCTGATCCCGATGATAGACGTGTTGCTGGTAATTTTGATTTTTATGATGGTGACCACCAGCTACGCCAAGTTTTCCGAATTGCAGATCAATCTGCCGCAAGCGGGCGGAGAAGCATCCGGCACAAAGGCCAACATCATCAATGTTGCGGTGGACGCCTCGGAGCACTATGCCATCAACAACCAAGGTCTGCCGTACACCGGTGTAGACGCGTTGGCAGCTTCCCTGAAAAATGCTGCGGGCAATCAAACCGACCCTACCATCGTCATTAACGCCGATGCAAAAGCCACGCATCAATCCGTGATAAACGTGATGGAAGCGGCAAGGCGGGCCGGCTATGGGCGCATCACCTTTACCACGCAGAGCCAACCAAAATAAAAAATCCACATTTCATCCCAACTGCTGCGTTGCGGAAAAAATTTCTTGCTTACATATCCAGCATATGCGGCGCGGCGAAATTTTTTCCACGCCTTGCATTTGGGCGAACTCTGAATTTTTAGAGGTTCCCTAACGTGCGCTGGCTGCAACACCACTGGTATCGCATCACCCCGCTGCACCTGATTCTTTTCCCGATTAGCCTGGTTTTTCGCGTGCTGGTGGCGTTGCGTCGCGAGTTGTATCGCAGCGGCATCCTGACCAGCCATCAATTGCTGCTACCTGTCATCGTGGTCGGCAACATTAATGTCGGCGGAACCGGCAAAACCCCGCTCACGCTTGCCTTGGCACAACAACTCATCGAGCGCGGCTGGCATCCGCTCATCGTCAGTCGCGGCTACGGCCGCACAATCTCAAGCCCGCAATCAGTAAGCCTATCCAGCACAGCCGCACAAGTCGGAGATGAACCTCTGTTGATGGCGCAACGCGATATTTGTCCGGTGTGGGTAGGTGCGGATCGCGTCGCCACGGCGCGCGCGGCGTTGCAAGCCCATCCGCAATGCGATGTCGTGCTGTGTGATGATGGCTTGCAGCATTACCGCTTGCAGCGCGATATGGAAATCGCGGTCATCGATGGCGCGCTCGGCTATGGCAATGGTTTGATGCTCCCCGCCGGCCCGCTGCGCGAACCGGTATCGCGCTTGCAAACAGTGGATGCCACCGTGGTGAATGGTGGCGATGCTGCCACATCAGAAGAGCTTTTGATGGAACCACTAGCCATTCGACTAGGCTGCCAGCCGAAGAACTTTTGGCCGGGCACCCGAAAGACGCCAGCCAAGTCGCTGGTTATGGCCGGGCACTCGGGCCAATATGCGATGCGCCTCACCGGTGCGGTTTTTTACAACTTGCTAAATCCCGGCCAAGTAGCCACTCCCGCCGATTTTCACAAACCGAACAATCATGCCGTGGCCGGTATCGGTCACCCGCAACGCTATTTCCAACATCTGGAATCACTGGGCGTCCCTTTCACGCCGCACGCTTTTCCCGACCATCATCCTTACTGCGCAGCTGACTTGTCCTTCACGGATTGCGATGCGATACTCCTGACCGAAAAAGATGCGGTAAAATGCGCCACATTCGCTGATGCGCGATATTGGGTATTGCGTGTGGATGCTCAAATCGACCCAGCCCTGACAGACCACATACTGCGAAAGATCGCCCCCCATGGACACCAAACTGCTTGATATCCTCGTTTGCCCGTTGTGCAAATCTCCGCTGGTCTATCAAAAAACCGCGCAGGAACTGATCTGCAAGGCTGACCGATTGGCCTTCAAAATTGAAGACGATATTCCGGTGATGCTGGTCGATGAAGCGCGCAAGCTCTCCCCGGAAGAAGCCGAAAAAATTCAATGACCGCTTTTCACGTCGTCATCCCGGCACGCCACGCGTCCACACGATTACCCGGCAAGCCGCTGCTGCTGATTTCCGGCAAGCCCATGGTAGTGAGAGTTGCCGAACAAGCGGCACAGAGCGGCGCACAACAAATCTGGATCGCCACCGACCATCACGCGATTGCCAACGTGGTACACGAGCATGGCTTCAAGGCGTGTTTGACCAAAGACAGCCACGCCAGCGGCACGGATCGCATCGCCGAAGTGGTTGAGCAATGTGATTGGCCGGATGACACCATCGTGGTCAATGTGCAGGGTGACGAACCGCTGATTCCGCCCGCGCTGATACGCGCCGTTGCCGAACATCTGCACACCCATCCTGAATGTGCGATTGCCACGGCCTGCCATGTTATTCACGATGAAGCGGCTATGCGCAATCCGAACATCGTCAAGACGGTGCTGGATAAAAATGGCAACGCGCTGTATTTCAGCCGCGCACCGATTCCTTATCCACGCGATGCGTTCGCCCAACAACAGCCACTGCCAGCCGACTTGCCAGTGCTGCGCCATATCGGTATCTACGCTTACCGCGCCGGCTTCCTGCGCGCCTATGGACAGCTTGCCCCGGCAGCGATTGAACACTTTGAAACACTGGAACAGTTACGCGCGCTGTATCATGGGTACAAAATTGGTGTGATCATCGCTGAGCAGGCTCCGCCAGGCGGGGTTGATACCGAACAAGATCTGCATGCGGTACGACAAATATTTGAAGCACAATTAAAATCAGAGGTAAGCAAAAAATGAAACTGATACTGCTAGGCCCACCGGGTGCAGGCAAAGGCACCCAGGCGAATTACATCAAGGAAAAATTCAACATCCCGCAAATTTCCACCGGTGACATGCTGCGCGCGGCAGTCAAGGCCGGCACACCGCTGGGAATCGCGGCCAAGAAGGTGATGGATGCGGGTGGCCTGATCTCCGACGGCATCATCATCAGCCTGGTGAAGGAACGCATCAAAGAATCCGACTGCGGCAATGGATTTTTCTTCGACGGCTTCCCGCGCACCATCCCGCAAGCACAGGCGATAAAGGATGCCGGCATTCAGGTCGATTTCGTGGTGGAAATCGAAGTGGCTGATAGCGAGGTCATAAAGCGCATGAGTGGACGTCGTGTGCATCCAGCTTCGGGGCGCACATATCACGTAGCATTCAATCCTCCCAAGGTGGCGGGCAAGGACGACCTCACTGGTGAAGAATTGGTGCAGCGTCCCGACGATGTGGAAGATACCGTCATCAAACGCCTCATCGTTTACCATGATCAGACTCAACCCTTGGTCAATTACTACACCGCTTGGGAGAAATCCGGCGACGCGAATGCACCAAAGTGCGTAAAAATTCCCGGGGTGGGGGGAGTGGAAAAAATACGCGACCAGATCTTCGCTGCTTTGGGCGGTAGCTGATCATGGCTGACAAACCCATTCTCACCCTGGAAGATGCCATGCGCATCGCCGCGGCTGCCCAAGCCGAAGCTCAACGCAACGACTGGCGCGTGGTGATCGCCGTGGTAGACGATGGCGGCCATCTGTTGTATTTACAGCGCAACCATGACACCCAGTTTGGCAGTGTGGAAACTGCGATCTGTAAGGCACACGCGGCAGTGGCGTTTCAACGTCCCACCAAGGCCTCGGAAGATGCGGTGCAGAGCGGCCGATTGATACATCTCGCCCTCCCCGGCGTGATCCCTGCCGAAGGCGGTGTGCCGCTGCAGATTGATGGTGTGGTCGTGGGTGGCTTGGGGATCAGCGGCGTGCGCTCGTTCCAGGACGGGCAAATCGCAGCGGCAGGTGTGGCTGCCCTGACTGAAGATTAGCAATGGGAACCTCTAAAAATCCACATTTCATCCCAACTGATGGAACTACTGATATGATTACTAGCCATCTGACTAACCCAGCAAAATACGCAGGGCAAGTCATTGGTTATAGCCATTCCACTAAGTCGCCAAAAAACGGCAACCAAGTGGCTGGTTATGCTGCGTTGCGTAAAAAATTTCTTGCTTACATATCCACCATATGCGGCGCGGCGAAATTCTTTGCGAGCAGCCGCTACGCGGCTTGCCTGCTTACCCCTTTTTCGCGCCTTGCTGACGATTCCGCACGGGCCGCTTTTGCCTGTAGCGGATCGGCGTCCTCTTGTGGGGCATTTGGGCGAACTCTGAATTTTTAGAGGTCCCCAATGCTCTATCGCCTGAACGAACGCATCCCCGAACTACGCGGTGAGCGGCATTTTATCGCCGACAATGCCTCAGTCATCGGCACCGTCATTCTGGAAAACAATGTCAGCGTGTGGTTCAACGCGGTGCTGCGCGGCGACAACGAACCAATCCATATCGGCGCGAATAGCAACATCCAGGATGGTGCGGTGCTGCATACCGATCCCGGCGCGCCCCTCACTGTCGCAGCAAACGTCACGGTGGGACATCAGGCCACGCTGCATGGCTGCACCGTAGGCGCAGGCAGTCTGATCGGCATCAAGGCGGTGATACTCAATCACAGCATCATCGGCAGAAACTGTTTGATCGGCGCGAACACGCTGATCACCGAAGGCAAGTTGATCCCCGATAATTCACTGGTGATTGGCTCACCGGGAAAAGTGGTGCGCGCATTGACGAAAGCAGAAATTGCCGCGCTGCACGCCAACACCGCGCACTACGTGAAACTTATGGCACGCTATGCCAACGGACTGCATCCTAATAACCCACAAGTGCACGACACTATAACCCACAAGTGCACGACACTATAGCCAACAAATGTACGACGCTTATCCAAAATTCGAAGTATCCTAGACACCTGAAGTTGCTTCTCGGTGCTCTAGCATGCGTTTTGAATGTCGGGGCGGTTGGCTGATTTATCTTTAGGGAGGGGTATCATGTCGGGTGGTCTGGGATTTGCGTTGTTATGCGCCATTGTTGCAATCTTGTACGGCATATTTTCCATCAAATGGATTTTAGGTAAACCAGCCGGCAACGAAAAAATGCGCGGGATTGCCGCAGCAATTCAGGAAGGCGCTTCCGCCTACCTGAATCGGCAATACACCACGATAGGTATAGTCGGTGCAATCTTGTTTGTGATTATTCTTGTCGCACTGAAATGGCCGACCGCCGTCGGCTTCGCCATCGGCGCGATCCTGTCGGGATTGACCGGCTATATCGGCATGAACGTATCGGTGCGCGCCAATGTGCGTACTGCTGAAGCTGCCAAAGAGGGCCTGAACGCAGCACTGAACATATCCTTCAAAGGGGGCGCGATCACCGGCATGTTGGTCGTGGGCTTGGGTTTGCTCGGGGTGGCGGGCTATTACGCTTTCCTCACCCTGATGATGGGCGCCAATAGCCAAGATGCAACGCATGCTTTGGTGGGTCTGGCCTTCGGCGGTTCGCTGATTTCCATCTTCGCCCGTCTTGGCGGCGGCATTTTCACCAAAGGCGCTGACGTAGGTGCCGACCTGGTGGGCAAGGTCGAAGCCGGCATCCCCGAGGATGATCCGCGCAACCCGGCGGTAATCGCCGACAACGTCGGCGACAACGTCGGCGACTGCGCCGGTATGGCGGCCGACCTGTTCGAAACTTATGCGGTCACCATCATCGCCACCATGCTGCTGGGTGGTTTACTGATAACCGGTGCCGGTCCAAATGCGGTGATCTATCCGCTGGTGCTGGGCGGCTTCTCCATCATTGCTTCCATCGTCGGTACCTTCTTCGTCAAGGCGCGTGAGGGTGGCAAGATCATGAACGCGCTGTATCGCGGTCTGACCGTCTCCGCAGTGCTGGCGGCAATCGCCTTCTACCCGATCACTACCATGATGATGGGCGATGGCGTGATGATAGACGGCGTGCTGGTTTCTGCACTGCATATGTACTATGCCACCTTGATCGGTCTGGCACTGACCGCTGCTATGGTGTGGATCACCGAATACTACACCGCCACCGAATATGCGCCGGTGCGTCATATCGCCGAAGCTTCCACCACCGGCCACGGCACCAACGTGATCGCCGGCCTGGGCGTTTCGATGAAGTCCACCGCCGCTCCGGTACTCGCCGTTTGTCTGGCGATCTGGGGGGCTTATGAACTGGCCGGACTCTATGGCATCGCCATCGCCGCGACCTCGATGCTGTCCATGGCCGGCATCATCGTGGCGCTGGATGCTTACGGTCCGATCACCGACAACGCCGGCGGCATCGCCGAAATGGCCAAATTGCCGCAAGACGTGCGCAAGATCACCGACGCGTTGGACGCAGTGGGCAACACCACCAAAGCTGTCACCAAAGGCTATGCCATCGGCTCCGCCGGTCTGGCCGCGCTGGTATTGTTCGCCGACTACACCCACACTCTGCAGACTAAGCTGGGGGGCGTGGTCACGACCTTCGATCTGTCCAACCACATGGTCATCATCGGCCTATTCATCGGCGGCATGGTGCCTTACTTGTTCGCCGCGATGGGCATGGAAGCAGTCGGCCGCGCCGCCGGATCAGTAGTGGTGGAAGTACGCCGCCAGTTCAAGGAAATTCCGGGCATCATGGAAGGAACCGGCAAACCGCAATACGGCACATGCGTGGACATGCTGACCAAGGCCGCGATCAAGGAAATGATCGTCCCGTCGCTGCTGCCCATTGCAGTGCCTTTGATAGTCGGCCTGACACTCGGCGCACAGGCACTCGGCGGCGTACTGGTCGGCACCATCATCACCGGTATCTTCGTGGCGATCTCCATGACCACCGGCGGTGGCGCGTGGGATAACGCCAAGAAATACATCGAAGAAGGCAACTTCGGCGGCAAAGGTTCGGAAGCACACAAGGCAGCGGTGACAGGCGACACCGTGGGCGACCCTTACAAGGACACCGCCGGTCCTGCTGTGAATCCGCTGATCAAGATCATCAACATCGTTGCGCTGATGATCGTACCGCTGATTTAAGCCGGGCTGTTAGAACAAAAACAGGCGGAACAAGAATACAGGGCGGAACTACCGCCCTGTTTTTTCGCCTGTGCCTTATCGAGCCAAAACGCCTCTGCCTCTACCCTGCCCATCGTCACCGGATGATGCTTGTCTTGAAACAAAATAAAGTGTCTAATCCGGTCTGAATAATACTGTTTTTTGGTGTCGATAGTTTGCACGGGATATGCGCAGTCTATAAGGGCTAATTTTGCGGACGGAAAACGAGGTCTGCCCAATATTGTTCCTTACGGAGGCGCTTTATAATCAGGCTGGATAAAGAGTATATCTGCAACTGGGACAAAATCATTGTGTCAGGATGGGTTTAAATTCCGCTCTTTAATAATGACTCCAAAATGAGGTATTGCCATGCAAAGCGCTGCTGACGTTACGACTGTCGCTCATGTCATTCAACTAGCCGTTGCGCCAGTCTTTCTGTTGACCGGTGTCGGCGCAATTCTCGCTGTGATCACGAATCGTCTCGCTCGCATCGTGGATCGCTCCAGAGTGTTGAGCAACTCAAGTGATCAAAAGCAGTCCGCGCAGAAGGAAGAAATGGCGATGCTTTCGCGTAGAGCGCGATGGGTTCATTGGGCGGTTAGCCTATGCACAATGTCTGCTCTCTTCATCTGTATCGTGATAGCGGCACTTTTTACAGGCTCGGAGATAGGTATGGATCCATCGCGCGCCGTTTCACTGCTTTTCATTTCAGCGATGCTGACGTTGATTTCCGGTTTGTTGTGTTTCCTCCGTGAAATATCTCTAGCCACAGGAAGCATAGAAATACAAAAGGAATAGGATACACAGCGGTTGAAATTGATCGCATTTAACGTTGCCCCCTTGACCCCTTTAACCTCCCAGCCTATGAAGCAGAAACCATCACGTATATTGATCGTCGGATATGGTGAAATGGGGCATGCAATGGAGCATTTGCTGGGGGGAAAACATCAATTGGCCATCCATGACTGCCGTCCTATAGAAGGCTTGCCTTCCATCAACGTTGAACAACAAGCGGCACTAGCCGATTTTTTGTTGCTCTGTGTGCCGGCGTCTCCCCATCATGAACTTCTTGCAAGACTCGCCCCTCATTTGCAAAACCATTGCATTTGCCTCAGCATCGCCAAGGGACTTGATGATAAGGGCCGGACACCGGCGCAAATATACCAACGGATATTCAATGGACAACAGCCTTATTGCTTGCTTTATGGCCCGATGATCTCAGAGGAAATCCGCGCAGATCGATATTCCTTCGCTGAATTGGGTTGTGCAAATATTTCGATCTACCACAGGGTGCGAGACCTTTATCAGGACACCAGGCTGTATATCAAGCACAGCACCGATATACCGGGTATCTCCTGGTGTGCCATTCTCAAGAACGTTTATGCCATTGCTTTCGGCATGGCGGATGAACTTCAGCTCGGCGACAATATGCGCGGTTTTCTGGCGGTAACAGCATTGGCAGAACTGAGTTCTATGGTGAAACAGATGGGCGGGAAGCCAGCCGCACCTTTGCATCTGGCCGGACTGGGTGATCTCATCACCACCGCCACCAGTGCCGGATCTCATCATCATGAACTGGGGCGCAAACTTGCCAAGGGTGAGACAGAAGACATCAGTGGTGAAGGCGTACATACGCTTAAAATGGTGGAGAAATATCACCTGTTTGACGTCTCGCCGTATCCTTTATATGGCCTCGTCCATGATATTGTGAAAGAACCAATCAGTGTTGCGCAAAAGTTTTGCGATTATTTAGACCACGTCTAACAAAGATAGCAGGGGTTGAAAAACTACTGCGGTGAGCCATCTGCTACGTTGCTCGGTATTGGTTTCGGCATAACGCGCTACGCGCATTAGCATCCACCGCAACTTCGTTGTCACAACCCCGCCTATCTCCATGTACTACCCCGCGCTTCGCGCGGGGTAGTACGCGCGGATAACCGTGAATTCATCGCCCACGCGGCGCGTGGTAGAACATGCGATGAATCACACTCCACCTTCGGCGGAGGTGGTTATCCGCGCGATATGTGGCTCCGACATAACCTGAAGGTGAGCCTCCGCCAAAACTCGTTTCGCTCGTTTTCTCGGTTGCTACGCGCCGTGCGCCTTGCATCACCCTGAAGAACGTCAAGCCTGTCTCGGCGGAATCATGCCGGGCAGTTTTTTCGGCGCAGTGATGCGCACCTGCTTGTTGATGTTATACACGCCGAATACCACCGTGATGGCCCTCTTCGGCACATCGAACTCGTCCGCCAGAAATTGCACCAGATGCGCCGTCGCCTTGCCGCGCACCGGATCTTCTGCCACGTGAATTTCCAACTGTTTGCCGATCACCTTGCCGATCTTGATGCGCTTGGCGCGCGGCTTGCCCAAGATATTGAGCACCAGCGTATCAGCCTCCCATTTGCAAAATGCATCCATTTGCGTGCCGCGTGCCATCACTTCACTCCTTTTACTTGCACAATACTGATGTCTTCCAGCGGTTCTGTGCCTTTTGCTAGGCGCAACAGTCTGGGAAATGTGCCGGTCTTATGTACCACCCAGCGCCCCTGTGCCACCTGTTCAACTACCCCCAATTTTTCTTTCAACTGCGCGAGTTGATCTGCTCTGATCACCAAGGAATAACGGCTCCCTGTCGCAGGCAACTGCGCCGGATCATCCACGGCGTAACACGGTGATTGGCTATACAGCCCAAGCTCGCGCGCCACGATGTCCATCTGATAGACGTAAATCGGCGCACCAGGTTTGTCCGCAAGCTGCGCGCTCGCATTGCGCGCCACGCTGTAGGAGGTGAACGTCAACGCCGTCATCGTCACCAGAAATGCGTACAGCATATTGATGCCGAACACCGGATAAATCAGCACCACACTGGCACGCATCTGCTTTCTCATGGTATAGCCATACACCAGCAAGACACCTGACATCGCCAGCACCACGGCCAGCACAATGTGGTTGTCCACATAGACGCTCAAACCAATGGCCAGCACCACCAGCAAGATCGTCACCATCAGTTGAGCAATCAGCAGTTTGCGACTATTGCCAAGCTGCGCCAGCCAACCGGCCAGAAATTTCCCGCAAAGGATGGCGGCAAACGGAAACAGAATCACCGTGTAGTGATCGAGTTGGAAACTGGTCGCACTGAACAGCAGGAAGGTGATGAAGAACGCGCCGCACAGGAAAACGAAACTCGATCGCTCACTGACACTGTGTGAAGAGAAATGACGGATGCCGGAATACAGAGCCGCCATAAACACTGGCACCCAGGGCATGAACGCCCACAAGAAAACCAGCACGAAATACAGCGGATGCCCGTTGTGATTCTGGATGGGGCCGGTATTGAAGAAACGCCCGAACTGGCTGTCCCACAAAAAGAATTTGATGCCGGAAACCTGTGTCTGCCCAAACACCAGTTTTTCCGGATGTGCGTCGAATTGCAGATACAGCGCGACAAGTTCGGGCGTGGTGAACAGCAGCGACAACAGCAATGCGGACAGCCACTTCCCGTTCCACAACTTGTTCCATTGTTTCTGGTACAGCCATAGACACACCAATCCGCTTGCGATGGTAATCAGCGTGAACACGCCTTTGGTCATCACTGCCAGCGCGCTGAACAAAGCGCCGAGCATCAGGTATTTCAGTTTGGAATGCGCGTCGTAGCGCAACCAGTAATAACAGGCCGCCATGATGCAGCCGGTCAAATAAGTTTCTGCCTTCACCTCGATGGAGGAATCCATCAAGTGATAGACCGATACATACACCAACAGAGACAGCCAAGCGGTATCCCGGTCATAGAACCAGCGTGCGATGCGGTAAGTGTAATAGCCGCCGATCAGGTGGAACAGGAAGCCCGGCAAAATATAAGTGAACGCACTGACGCCGCCGATCTTGAAGAACAGCGCAGTGATCCAGAACGGCAAGTGCGGCTTGTCCAGCCAATCCTGGCCACCCAGCATCAGATTCGCCCAGTCATTGTTCAGCGCGATGTGCTGGGCAAGTGCAGCGTAGGTGATCGAATCGCCCCCGTTGATCACGGGGGAAAGCATGGCCACTGCGTTGATTAGCAGCGTAACAACTATGAGCCATTTGGCTTGATATGAAACATTCATTATTACGATGCTGACCCTTTTATTTCGCCCTGCTTGGCTTACTTATGCATATTATTGAGCTTTACGTAATTCATGATAGATACCTTTACACCAGCCGTCATTCCGGCGAAGGCAGGAATCCAGCCAATTGACAATACTCCCACGCATAACCAGCGACTTGGCTGGCGTTTTTTTGCAAACTAGTCGAATGGCTATAACCAACCACTTGGCTGCCGTCTTTCGGGTGCCCGGCCCAAAGCTCTTCGGCTGGTAGCCTAGTGGAATGGCTATAACCAATGACTTACCCAGCGTCTTTTGCTGGGTTAGTCAGATGGCTAGTAGCCCTATCAGTGGTTTCATCAGTCGTTTCACCAGTAGTTGTGCTCTACAGCCGCCCCATCTTCGGCAATTCGCCAACGAGAGGTGCAACATAATCCAGCCACGCCTGCGTCACGTCATTGCCCGACGCGTTGATGTATTCATCTTTCATCTCGGTGGCTACACGCGCTACCGTCGACAAGGGCGTCATGAAGCATTCGCTGGAGTACGGCTTGCTGCTCAGGCGGCGTATCGCCACTGAGCCGGGCTGGCCGGTGCTGGCGGCGTGGTTCACCGCAAAGTCGCCGACCATGCGCGCCTCCTTCGCGTCCACCGGAGAGATGATGGTGGGGAAGGAGCGTTGCAAGTAGCCGAAGGTGTCGGCACGCACACGCACTTTTTGTCCGGGGAAGGCTTCTTTCACCAAGGCCGCCAGCGTGTCGCCCAATGCACCGGAGCCGGACAACTGGATGTTGCCGTGCGAATCGCGTTCGCCGCTGGTCGAGATCGGATTGCCGTCCTTGTCGGAGATGCCTTCGGAAGCGGCGATCACACAGCGGCCATATTTTGCCACCGCATCGCGCACGTCCTGCTTGAATTTTTCGACATCGAACACGCGCTCCGGCAAGTAGATCAGATGCGGGCCGTCGCCCTCCGCCTGGCGCGCCAAGGCGGATGCGGCGGTCAAAAATCCGGCGCTGCGCCCCATCACCACATTGACCTTGATCCCTGACAAGGCGCGGTTGTCTCGGTCATCGCCCATGAAGGCGAGTGCCACGAAGCGCGCCGCCGAAGCGAAGCCCGGGCAGTGGTCGGTGACTTTCAAATCGTTGTCTATGGTCTTGGGAATATGCACGGTGCAAAAATCGTAATTCGCTTCCTTCGCCATTTCGGCGATGATGTGCGCGGTCTCGGCAGAATCGTTGCCGCCGATGTAGAAGAAATAACGCACGTCGTTTTTCTTGAATACTTCGAATACTTTTTCGCATTCGGTTTTGCCGGGCTTGAGGCGAACCGAACCCAGTGCTGCCGCTGGAGTCGTGGCGACCAGCTCAAGTTGCTCGACACTTTGCTTGGTCAGGTCGATGAAATCCTCTTTCATGATGCCGGCGATGCCGTGAAGCGCGCCGAGGATGCCGGTGATGTTGGGCTGCTTGCGCGCCGCCAGCACCGCGCCGACCAGCGATTGATTGATGACCGCGGTAGGCCCGCCCGATTGTCCGATAACCATTTTGCCGATTAACTTTCCCTTCGTTGCCATAGCATCACCTCCCTGAGTTGAACTCGTTGCATTCTAAACCCATTACGACTTCGCGGCATCGCCCTGCATCGCTTATAATCGCGGTCTTTAATCAACCTCAAGGAAAGCTGTATGAGTCTTTTAAATGTCCGCCCCGGCGACAATCTACCCCACGAATGCAATGTCATCGTTGAGATCCCCAAACACGCCGACCCGGTCAAATACGAAGTGGACAAGACGTCAGGCGTGCTGGTGGTGGATCGCTTCATCGGTTCGCTGATGCGCTATCCCTGCAACTATGGCTTCATCCCTGAAACCATCGCGGATGATGGCGACCCGGTGGATGTGCTGGTGGTTACCCCTTTTCCTATCGTCCATGGTGCCATCATCCCCTGCCGTCCGGTCGGCATGTTGAGCATGTCCGATGAAGGCGGCGATGATGCCAAGATCATTGCCGTGCCCACCGATAAACTGACCCCGCTTTATCACAATGTGCTGACGTACAAAGATTTGCCTGAGATCACGCTGGAACAGATAAAGCATTTTTTTGAACTCTACAAGGCACTGGAGCCGGGGAAGTGGGTCAAGATCAAGGGCTGGGAAGGTGTTGAAGCAGCCCATGCGGAAATCATGAAGGGCATCGCAGCTTATAAGAAATCTTAAGGAGAGGGAATGACTGCACAGATCATAGACGGCAAGACCATCGCCCAGCAGGTGCGCGCCGAGTGGAAGGTGCGCGCCGATGCGCTGAAGGCGCGCGGTGTGACACCGGGCTTGGCGGCAGTCATCGTGGGCAACGACCCCGCCTCCAAGGTGTATGTCGCGAATAAAGTCAAAGCCTGTGCGGAACTGGGGCTGTATTCAAAACACATCGAGCTGGGCAGCGACATTTCCGAGGCCGCACTGCTGGCCGAAATCGCTACGTTGAATAGCGATCCCAAGATACACGGCATCCTCGTGCAACTGCCGCTGCCCAAGCATCTGGACGCGCACAAAGTCATCGAGGCGATCAACCCGGATAAAGACGTGGACGGCTTCCACGAAAAAAATGTCGGCGCGCTGGTGACCGGTGAAACACCCTTCCCCTCCTGCACGCCATTTGGCGTGATGGTGCTGCTGGAAAAGACCGGCATCGCGATCGAAGGCAAACACGCCGTGATCGTCGGTCGCAGCAACATCGTCGGCAAGCCGATGGCTTTGATGCTGTTGCACAAGAATGCCACCGTGACGATCTGCACCTCGAAGACCGTTGATCTAGCCAAGCACACCCGCGATGCCGACATTTTGGTCGCGGCGGTGGGCAAGGCCAACTTCATCACCGGCGATATGGTCAAGCCGGGCGCTGTGGTGATCGATGTCGGCATCAATCGCAACGCGGAAGGCAAGCTGGTCGGTGACGTGGACTTCGCCAGCGTGAAGGAAGTGGCCGGCTACATCACCCCAGTGCCCGGCGGCGTAGGCCCGATGACCATCACCATGCTGGTGGCGAATACGGTGAGGGCGGCGGAGCGGTTATCCGGTTTCAGCAAGTAACGGTATCAGATTTCCGTGATTGTTTAAGGTCGAAATGTTCTGTGTTCAAGAACAGGATCAGTGTTGATGCTGTCGGTTCGCATAAACGCAATGACCGCTTTGTGCCGAGGTTGTGTAAAAACGCCGCACGAAGTGTTTTTGCAAGAAAAATAAGGGTGCTTAAACCCCTCCCAAGCATGTGGCAGGCGCTTATAGCTCGATATACGAGGCCGAATATTTTTGATAGCTTTTTTGGCAGCGTTTTTACACACTCTCTGCCAGCAGCGGACGTTCGAGGATGTTCTCCAAAGCAGCACCATGAAATATCTAGGCCATTTGGGAGACAGCATGCCCAATATTACATTGATAGCTGCATTCTGATACTTCTTTTCAATAGTGTCATGTTAAAAATGCCTATAAACTCAACTCGGATTTTCAGGGGTCTGCACGGTAAAAAATTCGCCATGTGAATCGGAGGAATTATGTTCTTGAAGCGTTCAGGAAAGGCGCTTGCGCTTTTCAATCTTTTACTCGCAGCGGGTTGTTCGTCAATGGGCGGCGTGAGCAACGATGTGGGGAATTTCTTTCCATCCACTGCAGAAAACCCCATCAAGATCGAATCCGACCCGTCCGGGGCGACGGTTTACGTGATGGGTGAAAAGGTCGGCGTGACTCCCCTCAAGATCAGCCATAAGGATGTCTTCCCGAATACCTACCCCAAGGAAAAGGAATCACTGTACGGCAGGGTGACCCTCAAGAAAGCTGGATGTTCGGATTTCACCAAGACGGTCAACGCGGAAATAATCAACGTCGGGCTACTCGACTGCGGGGATATGAATCCCGCATCGTCCAGGACATCCAGGGATGCTCCCCGCATCAACGAAACCGTAGAGCAGCGGCTGGACAAAATCAAGGATCTCCTGAACAAAGGATTGATCACCGAAGAAGAAGCGAAGAAGGCGAGAGAGCACGTCCTCAACGATCTTTGATCTCTGTGGTATTCCACCCACGCAATTCGGGTTCGTAAGATTCCGCGACGTTGGACATAGAGATATCCATCTACGTCGTCCATGAAGTGGTCCAACCACTCCATCGCACGGCCTCCAGCTTGAATTTCCGACTATACCTTGTGTATTCCTTGCGTTCCATGAGACACCCCTTTCAGAAATAGTATGCCATTCTTAGGGTGTCCACCAAACGTGGGTAAGATCAGACCGGCCACAAGCAGACTTTCAGCATTCGAGTTTGGTTGGCTCGCCGGTTCGGACAAATCTGGGCACTGAATTATCGTGGTTCCAGTTTGACATTGGCGCGCCCGTCAGGATGAAAATGGGAACTGGAGTGAAGTCATTCTATACGCGCCTTTTGAAGATTGCCGATGCGACTTACAACGCATATTTTCCGTCAATTCCGAGTGCTAGGCGCTCCGCACGGCGGCGTCTTCATCCTAATGGCGGCCGATTCCTCGCGGGCGTCGGCAAGGGATACCAGCGAATGTCCTCCTAGCCCAATATCCCAGCGCTTGCCGATGACCACGTTACACAGTACTCAGCGTTTAGCGCGGGGAGGGTCTACGATCAGATAAAGCGTTACCATCAGCATAGCGGCCAGCGTTCGTTATAGCGCGAATGGACGCGGCTGATACGCAAGCAAACGGGGAACAGGACTGATACTGAACTCGCAAAATAACATACCGAGTTTTCTTTCAACATCATGATGGCCCTACGTAGCATCAGCTGGATTAATGAGCGCACGGACACTTGCGGCCGTCTGGCCAAACAGGATTTTCTTGCTTTCTTCAGTCAT
>CABEDG010000009.1_pt1 | contig 33845 bp, 27 predicted proteins | sample 3132891 | NCBI WGS metagenome assembly CABEDG01 (sample SAMEA5534329, study PRJEB31848) | metagenome | biome: tundra; feature: field; material: soil | place: USA | collected 2013-05 | depth 0.15 m
CCGCTCGTCAGCAGCGCGCGCGTAATGTTGTCGAGCCAGAGGCTTTGGCCCAGATCCTGAAGCTGCTGTGTAGCGTTCATGTCGTCTCCTGTCCCCCATCGACGGCCCTGGCAGGCCTGAACAAAGCGGGAAAATCGTAATTATTGAGCTTTACATATTTCATGACACTACTTTACATATTTTATGATACTAAAACAAACCGGCTTGCTTCCAACAAGCCGCAATGATATACGAGCGATGCTGAGCACTTTTGAGCTCGTTGCGGGCAGTCGTCTGCAACTCGGCGAAGTTGTCTGGGCAGAAATTCGCCAGCGCATTACGTTTGAGCCAAACCCACAGATATTCGACCGGGTTGAAATCAGGCGAATACAGCGGCAGAAAAGCGATCTGGATATGACCATCGGTACTGTCCAAGTAATCCCTTACCAGTTTCGACCTGTGCGCCTTGAGGCCATCCCAGATAATCAGGAGCCGCTGCTTGCGGTGGGATTCAGCCTGATACAGGAGTGGCAGCCCGCGATAGCATGGGACGGAAGCCCTGTAAATGCGCTGGTTTTCGCGGGTTTCCTCGGTAAAGTGACAGCGCCGCTCGAGAGTTTGTTAAACCGAGATTTTCCATTAGGAAATAATCAGGGCGAATAAATGGGGGTAAATTTAGCGGGCAAATCGAAAGATTTTGATGCATCCCACAAGCCTTGCATCCAAGTTCGCTGTTGCATTGCCAAAGCTAGATTCAAGATTGTTTTTCGGCTTTCAGTGGTGAGGTAGGCCGGTTTTGCGAAGAGTTTGTATCGCAGGGTTTGCAGCGTGTGTTGCACAGTATTGGAAGAATGCTTGACCGCACTGCTTTTGAGTAACACCTGGCGCATCAAACTCATTAGGTTGTAGGCCAACATCACGGTATTCAGTGCAGCCTCAGTCGCCCAAAAGTCCTTCATATTAAAGCTGTCGGCGGCGAAGTCGTATTTGAGTTCCTTGATCCGATTCTCGCAATCTGCACGCCCACGGTAGGTGCGCCAGACGGTCACGGCAGGTAGATCCAAATCGGTTACCAGCGCAGAATAGCGGTACTTGCCAATCACTGGATCCTCTGCAAATAGATTGAGCGTCTTACCTTTGGGTGAGGCACGTTGATCAATATGTTGTCGTATGCCGATCACTCAGCGTGCCTTTGACCATGCATTCGCTTGATACATAAAGCGATTCAACTCAATGCCAGGCACAGGCTTGCCGGCTTCATCATGCAGGGCCCACCAGTCTTTGACATCCACCAATGCACGCTGCAGGGGTTGATTCTGGCGTAAGGCGATGACGTAATGCATTTGCCGCTCTTCAAGAGAATCAAGAAAGGAGCTATCGCAAAAGCCACTGTCGGCGCGTAACAGACAGACGCGTTTATCACCCAAGCGATGTAGTGTATTCGACAGAAAGCCTTGTGCATTATTAGCCGAACTGGTGTTGCCAGGGCGCAACCAGCAGTTGGCGATCATGCGTGTGTCGGCGACAAAGGCCATCAGGGGGTGATGGCTGACACGGCCACGTTTGGCCGGGTTATAGCCGCGCGCTGCACCCTGTTGTGTGCCGTAGCGCGTCATTACAGTGGAATCCAAGTCGAGCGTGATGCCGTTGATCGACAGTTGCCCGAACATCCACTGGTACAGTGAGTCCATCACCGTTTCGTTGGTGTCCTGACTGAATTTATTGAACAGTCGCATCACTGCTTTAAAGTTCGCCATGCGAGCAAAACCAAATACCCGCTTCAAAACAGGATCGAGCCGAGTGACTTCTCCATGCTCAAACCGATTGGCACCGCACCATATCGAGAGCATGAACTGGGTGATGAGTTGTTCCGGTCGATAGCCACGATTGCTCTTCGGTTGAGGCAGGCCAGCAGCGGTGAGGGCCGCATCAAATCCCAAGTGGTCGAGCATCCGTTTCATGATGGCCATGCCACCCCAAGCAGTGATCTCTTTGTCGGTAAAACGCAGGTCAAAATCCATGATTCCCTCTGCACTTAAATCGGGATGGCTAAACTGTAGCTCAAAATCAACCTAAACTTAAGTAAAATCAAATAGGTGCCCTAATGGCTTCCATTTGAAATCTGGGGCTAATGGAAAATCTCGGTTAAACCATACCACCAGCTTCGTAAAGTATTCGGCCACGTAAAGTATCGGATAGAATACGCACCTTGCATCCCAACTTACATTTAAGGACTCATCATGTATCAAATCGCTCCGAGTATTCTTTCCGCCAACTTCGCCAAGCTGGGCGAGGAAGTCGACAACGTTCTTGCCGCCGGCGCTGACATCGTGCATTTCGATGTGATGGACAATCACTATGTTCCGAACCTGACCATCGGTCCCTTGGTCTGCGAAGCGCTACGCAAGCACGGCGTGACCGCTCCGATCGACGTGCATCTGATGGTCAAGCCGGTGGATCGCATCATTCCCGATTTCGCCAAGGCCGGCGCGACTTACATTACCTTTCACCCGGAAGCTTCCGAGCATATCGACCGCACCATCGGCCTGATCAAGGAAAGCGGTTGCAAGGCCGGTCTGGTATTCAATCCTGCCACGCCGCTGGAGATACTGGAATACACGCTGCCAAAATTGGATATGGTGTTGCTGATGTCGGTGAACCCAGGCTTCGGCGGACAGAAATTCATTCCGCATGTGCTGGACAAGGCGCGCAAGGTACGCAAGATGATCGACGCTGCCGGTCTTAAGATTCGTCTGGAAATCGACGGCGGCGTAGGCCCTGCCAACATTCGCGAAGTGGCTGAAGCTGGCGTGGACACCTTCGTATCCGGCTCTGCGGTGTTTAGCGCAGGAAAAGATAGCGACAAACACCGCTACGACACTGTGATCGCCGCGCTGCGCGCCGAGCTGGCCAAAGTAAAGAAGCCAAAGTAAAGAAATGGCACAGCCGGTACATTTCCCACTTGGCATTTCCGCCATTGTCATCGATCTCGATGGCACGCTGCTGCATACCGCACCGGAACTGACGGAGGCGGCCAACCGCATGCTGCGCGACATGAATTACACGCCAGTGCCGCAGGAATTGCTGATGAGCTACATCGGCAACGGCATCAGCTGGCTGGTGAAGCGCGCGCTGACCGGCGACATGCACGCCACGCCGGATGCCGCGCTGTATGACCACGCACTGCCAATTTTTGAAAAGCATTACACCGAATTGCTGCTGAAAAGCAAACCGTTCAACGGCGTGATCGAAGGCCTGGACGCGATGCAGGCGGCGGGTTTCCGTTTAGGCTGCATCACCAACAAGGTGGCGCGCTACACCGAACCGTTGCTGAAGGGTGTCGGTCTGGCGAAATATTTCGAGATCGTGCTGTCCGGTGACACTTTGCCGGAGAAGAAACCGCATCCGCTGCCGCTGTTGCACGCGGCAAAATTTTTCGGTGTGCCGATCGAGAAATTATTGCTGATCGGCGATTCGCTCAACGACACCGTCGCCGCGCGCGCCGCAGGTTGCCCGGTGTTCTGCGTGCCTTACGGCTACAATCACGGCGAACCGGTCGACAGCTTGTTTTTGGACGCAGTGATTGCCAATCTGCCCGCCGCTTTGCCGCTCATCAAACGCGCTTGAATATGAAATTGAATAGCCTCCTCCGCTTCCCAGAAACCGCCGCCTGGCGATGGTGCTAACCGCATCACCCAACTTGACGGGACACTGTTCCGTCGCAGTTTCTAAAAGTTAAAACGGAGGTTTTTAATGCCGCACCCCATCACCGAACAAGAATTCAACGCACTTGCCCAACAAGGCTATAACCGCATTCCTTTGGTATGCGAAACCTTTGCCGATCTGGACACGCCGCTGTCGCTGTACCTCAAACTCGCCAACCAACCTTACTCCTATCTGCTGGAATCTGTGCAGGGCGGCGAACGCTTCGGGCGTTATTCCTTCATCGGCCTGCCCGCCGACACCCGCATCACAGTGCGCGGCAAACAGGTCACACTAACGCATAAGAATACCGAAACCACCCACGAAGTCGAGAATCCGCTGGATTTCATCCGCGAATACCAAACGCGTTTCAAGGTTGCATCTCTGCCCGATCTGCCGCGCTTCTGCGGCGGGCTGGCGGGGTATTTCGGCTATGAAACAATACGGTATATCGAACCGCGCTTGGCCAAAGTTCACAAACCGGACGCCATAGCCACACCGGACATCCTGCTGATGCTCACCGAGCAACTGGCGGTGGTGGACAACCTCACCGGCAAACTCACCTTCATCGTGTATGCCAACCCGGAACAGGCCGATGCCTACGCACAAGCCAGGCAACGTTTGCATGAACTGACCACGCGCTTGAGACTACCCGTGGACATCCCGCACGCACCACCGATGCACGGCGGCGAAGCGCGTTCTGAATTTGGCGAAACTGCGTTCAAGAACGCGGTGGTCAAGGCCAAGCAATACATTTTCGATGGCGACATCATGCAGGTGGTGCTGTCGCAACGCATGGCGCAACCCTTCCCCGCCGCGCCGCTGTCGCTGTATCGCGCGCTGCGCAGCGTCAATCCATCGCCATACATGTTCTATTACGACATGGGCGATCATCATGTGGTCGGCGCATCGCCGGAAATTCTGGTGCGACTGGAGCGCGACACCGTGACCGTGCGCCCCATCGCGGGAACCCGCCCGCGCGGCAAGACACAGCAACAGGATGCCGAACTCGCGCAGGATTTGTTGGCCGATCCGAAAGAATTGGCCGAGCACCTGATGCTGATCGACCTCGGGCGTAACGACATCGGACGTGTCGCGCAAAACGGTTCGGTGAAGCTCACCGAGAAAATGATCATTGAGCGTTACTCGCATGTGATGCACATCGTCTCCAACGTCGAGGCCACGCTCAAACCCGGCTTCAACGCGATGGACGTGCTCAAGGCCACCTTCCCCGCCGGCACGGTGAGCGGCGCGCCAAAAGTGCGCGCGATGGAAATCATCGACGAGCTGGAACCCAGCAAACGCGGCATCTACGCGGGTGCGGTCGGCTATCTCGGCTTCAACGGTGACATGGATCTGGCGATTGCGCTGCGCACCGCCGTGGTGAAGGACAACATGCTGTATGCGCAAGCCGGAGCAGGCATCGTCGCCGACTCGGTACCCGACAGCGAATGGCTGGAAACGCTGAACAAGGCGCGCGCTGTGTTGCGCGCGGCGGAGATGGTGCTGGCGGGGTTGGACAACGATCTGGAAGCGTAGCGCAATGCTCAGGCTTACCGAAGTCAAACTGCCGCTGGCTCATACCGAAGGCGAAATCAGGGCTGCGATTCTCAAGCGTCTGGGTATCGCCGACGATGAACTGATCAGCTACGTCATCTTCAAACGTGGCGTGGATGCGCGCAAGTCTCACGCCATCCTGTTCACTTACACACTGGATGTAACGGTGCGCGATGAAGCGGCAATTCTGGCGCGCTTTAAGAACGGCCCACAAATTTCGATCACGCCAGACACCCGCTACCACTTTGTCGCGCAAGCACCACAGAATTTATCCTCAAGACCTGTTGTGATTGGCATGGGACCTGCGGGTCTGTTCGCCGGACTGATACTCGCGCAATCCGGCTTTCGTCCGCTGATCCTGGAGCGCGGCAAAGAAGTGCGCGAAAGAACCAAAGACACTTTCGGCCTGTGGCGGCAGGGCGTGCTCAACCCGGAATCCAACGTGCAGTTCGGCGAAGGCGGCGCGGGGACGTTTTCCGACGGCAAGTTGTATAGCCAGATCAAAGACCCCAAGCACTACGGCAGAAAAGTGCTAGATGAATTCGTCAAGGCCGGTGCACCGGAAGAAATTCTGTATGTCAGCAAGCCGCACATCGGCACGTTCCGTCTGGTGGGCATGGTGGAGAAAATGCGCGAAACCATCCAATCGCTGGGCGGCGAGATACGCTTTGAGAGCCGCGTGGATGACATAGCAATCACTGACGGGAAAGTAAGTGGTGTGGTGCTTGCCAGCGGCGAGCGCATCGCCACCGATCATCTGGTGCTGGCAGTCGGACACAGCGCGCGCGATACCTTCGAGATGATCCACAAGCGCGGCATCTATATCGAAGCCAAGCCGTTCTCCATCGGCTTCCGCATCGAGCACCCGCAGTCGCTGATCGACCGTGCCCGCTATGGCAAGAACGCGGGCAACCCGTTGCTCGGCGCGGCGGATTACAAACTGGTGTATCACGCCAGCAACGGGCGCTCGGTGTACAGCTTCTGCATGTGTCCGGGCGGCACGGTGGTCGCGGCCACTTCCGAACTGGGGCGGGTGGTCACCAACGGCATGAGCCAGTATTCGCGCAACGAGCGCAACGCCAACAGCGGCATCGTGGTGGGCATTACGCCCGAGCAGGATTATCCTCCCAATGCCACCGACCCAAAAAGTCCGCTGGCGGGGATGGAATTTCAACGCCGTTTGGAATCGCGCGCCTTTGAGCTGGGCGGTGGCAATTACCAAGCCCCCGGACAACTGGTCGGCGATTTTTTGGCGGGCAAAGCTTCGACCGAATTTGGATCGGTGCAGCCCTCCTATACCCCCGGCGTGCATTTGGGTGATCTTTCCACCGCGCTGCCGGATTATGCGATTGCAGCGATACGCGAAGCCCTGCCCGCCTTCGCCAAACAGATCAAGGGCTTCGATCTGGCCGATGCGGTGCTGACGGGAGTGGAGACGCGCACCTCTTCGCCGATACGCATCAAGCGCGACGACGACGATTTGCAAAGTGTGAACACCAGAGGCCTGTATCCGACCGGCGAAGGCGCGGGCTATGCGGGCGGAATCCTTTCTGCAGCCGTGGACGGCATTAAGGTTGCCGAAGCGGTGGCTTTGAGTATGATAGGCAGATGAACTTCGCCAGCATTAGATCGGAACAAACATGCTTTTAATGATCGACAACTACGACTCCTTCACCTACAACTTGGTGCAGTATTTCGCCGAACTGGGTGCGGATGTGGTGGTGCATCGCAACGATGAAATCAGCGTGGCGCAAATCGCCGCGCTCAACCCGCAACACATCGTGGTGTCGCCCGGCCCCTGTACACCGAATGAAGCTGGTATCTCTGTTGCGGCAATTCAACACTTCGCCGGAAAGATACCTATCCTTGGCGTGTGCCTCGGCCACCAGAGCATCGGCCAAGCCTTCGGCGGACACATCATTCACGCCAAGCAATTGATGCACGGCAAGACCTCGGCGATCCATCACAACAACACCAGCGTGTTTCACGGCCTGCCCAACCCGTTCACCGCAACGCGCTATCATTCGCTGGTGATCGAGCGCGAGACGCTGCCGGAATGTCTGGAGATCACCGCCTGGACCGAGGATAACGAGATCATGGGAGTGCGCCACAAGACGCTGGCAGTGCATGGCGTGCAGTTCCATCCTGAATCCATTCTCACCGAGTACGGGCATGACATGCTGGCGAATTTTTTACGAGGGAATGTGTAGGAGCGAGCCATGCCCGCGAACAGCCTGATCGCGGGCATGGCCCGCTCCTACAGACCACATTTTTATAGAGGGCATGATGAATTACTCACAAACATTAACGAAGGTGATTGATCAACATGACCTTCCGTTCGCTGAAATGCGCGATCTAATGCAACACATCATGGGCGGACAACTGACTCCGGCGCAAATCGCGGCGGTATTGATCGCGTTGCGCATGAAGGGCGAAACCGTCAGCGAAATCGCGGCAGCCGCAACGGTGATGCGCGAATTATCCAGCAAGGTCAGCGTGAAAAAATCCGGCCACTTGATCGACACCTGCGGAACCGGCGGGGACAGCATGCAGACCTTCAACATCTCCACCGCCAGCGCGTTGGTTGCTGCGGCTGCGGAAGCGCATGTCGCCAAGCATGGTGGGCGCTCGGTTTCCAGCACCTGCGGCAGCGCGGACGTGCTGGAAAAACTCGGTGTGAATGTGAGCCTCACCGCCGAACAAGTTGCCCAGTGCGTGGACAGCATCGGCATCGGTTTCATGTTTGCACCCAATCATCACAGCGCGATGAAACACGCCGCACCGGTGCGCCGCGAACTCGGCGTGCGCACGCTGTTCAACCTGCTCGGGCCGTTGACCAATCCTGCCGGCGCACAGAATCAAGTGCTCGGCGTGTTCCATCAATCGCTCACCGCCAAGCTCGCACAAGTGCTCGGTGAACTTGGCAGCCGTCATGTGCTGGTGGTTCACGGCGCGGATGGCATGGATGAAATCTCGATCAGCGACGGCACTTACATCGCGGAACTGAAAGACGGCAAAGTCCGCGAATACACCGTGCATCCCGATCTGTTTGGCCTGGCCAGCGCACCACTTAATCTGCTGCGTGTTGCCAATATCGACGAGGCGTGCGAAAAACTATTGGGTGTGTTGAACAACGAAGTCGGTGCGCCGCGCGACATCGTGCAATTGAATGCCGGTGCGGCGATTTACGTGGCGGGCCTGACCAGCACACTGGAAGACGGCGTAGCGAAAGCCGATCAAGTGATTGCCAGCGGCGCGGCGAAAGCCAAGCTGGATCAACTCATCGCGTTGAGCAATAGTTTCAAGGCTTAACCTCAGCAAGCAAATCCGCCACGGTCGGATAACTCAGCTTCACTTTCAACTCACGCTTCATGCGTTGATTGGTCAGGCGCCGTGATTCGTTCATGAATGACAGCAGCATTTCCGGCAACACATGCTGCGCCTCGGCACGGCTGATGCGCGGCACGCGCGGCAGACCGAACGCATCCGCCACGTTGTCGAAATATTCTCCCATCTTCAACTGGCTGTCGTCGCTGGCGTGATACACGCGACATGATTTTCCATATCGCAACGCCGCAACGCTGATGCGCGCCAGATCATCGGCGTGAATATGGTTGGTGTAGCTGTCCTCGCTGACGATGATGCCCGGTGTGCTCCTTCGACCTTGCTCAGGACAGGCTTGTTGTAAGCGGCTTAACGGCAGCCTGTCAGCGGCGTAGATGCCGGGTACGCGCAGGATGCTGGCATTCACCTGATTGCGTCTGGCCCATTCGCGTATCTGCATTTCCGCATCCACGCGCCGTTGCGAGCGTAGTGAGGTTGCCTTGAGCGGATGCGTTTCACTCACCCACGCTCCACCGCAATCGCCATACACGCCGCTGGTGCTGATGTACACCAAGCGCTTGGGCAATTTACCCTGCGATAGGATGCTGAGCAGATTGCACGTGCGCGCCTCGTGAACACCGCTGTTCGGAGGCGGTGCAAGATGCAGCACCGCATCGGCTAATCCGGCGACACGCGCGAGGCTGGTGCGGTCATCCAGATCGCCAAGCAGTGGCTTCACGCCAAGCGCGCGTAACCCCGCGCGCTTGGCCGGATCGCGCACTAAAGCGAACACCCGATAACCCTTGCTCAGCAAGGGTATTGCTCGCAGCGCGACATCTCCACAGCCGATAATCAACACGCGTTTCATGGCGTGATTATGCGTTAAAATTCGCGCTTTAGCGCAACCTGCAGCATTCATCATGACGTTCAAAACGGTTATTCAACCCAGCGGCCACACCTTCCCGATCGAAGCGCACGAGACCATTCTCGAGGCCGCTCTCAAGCACGGCTACACGCTGCCATACAGTTGCCGTGACGGGGTATGCGGGACATGCAAGGGCAAGGTGGTGACAGGGCATGTGGATTACGGCAAGTATCAGGAAAGCACGTTGAGCGATGCCGAAAAGGCTGCGGGCATGGCACTATTCTGTTGCGCCAAACCGCTTTCAAACCTCACCATCGAATGCCGTGAAGTGAATGCGGTCAAGGACATCCCGGTCAAGACCATACCGTGCCGTGTGCAAAAAATGGCAAGGCCCGCACCGGATGTAATGGTGCTCTCGCTCAAACTGCCCGCCAATGAGCGCTTGCAATTTCTGGCCGGGCAATACATCGACATTTTGCTCAAGGATCAAAAGCCGCGCAGTTTCTCGCTGGCCAATGCCCCGCATGACGATGAGTTTCTGGAACTGCATATCCGCAACATCACGGGCGGCGCATTCACCCATCATGTGTTTGAGGTCATGAAAGAGCGCGACATCCTGCGCTTCAGGGGTCCGCTTGGTACTTTTTTTCTGCGCGAAGACTCGGACAAGCCGATCATCTTCGTCGCCAGCGGCACCGGCTTCGCCCCGATCAAGGCGATCATCGAACACGCGTTGTACATCGGCGTAAAACGCCCAATGCACTTTTATTGGGGAGCGCGCAAGCTGGCGGATTTGTATATGCTGGACAAAGCCAGGCAATGGGAAAGAAGCGGTATCAAATTTACTCCGGTACTCTCTGAAGCCTTGTCGGAAGATGCATGGCAAGGACGCACCGGGTTTGTGCATCAAGCAGTGCTGGATGACTACCGCGATTTATCGCCCTATGAGGTGTACACCTGCGGCGCACCCGTGGTCGTGGAAGCCGCACACCGCGACTTCACAACTCAGCGCGGGCTGCCAAACGAGGCCTTCTTCTCGGATGCATTCACGTTTGCGCCAAAAAACTAATTGCGCGTCGAGATGCGCATTTCGCCGTTGTTTTGCTCTACCTTGAATTGCTGCAGAACATTCATGCCAAACAAAGGCTGGCTGAGGTTTTTGGATATTACCGCCGGGACATCCGTAAGCGTAAACGGCCCAAACATCAGTTTGGGAATAATGATAGTACACGCTTCCGCTACGCCATTTGCGGTCTGCATATATATTTTGTTCCTGCAATTTATTTTTACTAAAAGCGCAAATGACATCGGCAACGAAATTCCAGACGCACCTGTATCAACAAGGAACGTTAGTGCCCTGTCATTAACCGTGGCCTCCAGGAAATAATGGCCGTTGCCGCGCTGCTTAAGGATAAGCATACCGTCCAACTGCTGCATTTCCGCAGTGCCCCATGAAGCAATAGCTTGCACATCCGGTTTGCAGGGAGACTCTTGGTATATAAAATTGCCTTGTTGATTTTTACATTTGTATACAGAAGCTGCCCATGCTCCTGCGCTGGGCAGCGCCAGAATGATGGCAGATAACATTGCAGCGATATTTTTTTGCATAACCATCTCCAGAAGATGTGAAACGTGTCGCCGCCACATCTTCACAGTTTCGCCAACCCCATCGCCTGTTGATAATACTTGTACGCCTCGTCAGATTTACCGAGGCGTTCCGCGAGCTGTCCTAACGCGGTATAGGCGGCATGGCTGGGTGCAATGCTGTTGCTGGCATCCAGATAGTTTTGCGCCTTGCCCCACAACTTTTGATGCAAGCACAATTTGCCGAGCGCGAGCAGCAATCCGGCATCTTGTTTGTTCTGGATGAGCCATTTTTCGGCTTGCTCGATTTGCGCCACCACATCGTTGGATTGGCAATCACCATACAGCGCGACCAGTTCGCTGTCCCATTGCGCATTCAGGCTATCTGTCAGTATTTGCTGCGCGAGGGTGACAGCAGAGCTGTCGGGCACACCGCGGCGTCCCCCTGTGTCAATTCCGTCCAGCCTTTGGCTGGTAACGGATTGCCTGACTTTGTTATGCAGGGGCTGTGCGAGTGAACCGCCACCGTGTTGAATCAGCGCGCGCGCGGCGGTTGCGGCAATCTTGCTGCGCCGTTTGAAATCGGCAGGAATGTTTTTCAGACAAGTGGTCAGACCCGCCAAATCCTGCTGCTGGCGAATTTTTTCCAGCCAGGCTTGTTGGCGCAATTGCGCCGCCAGCGTCGCATCGATGGACGCACGCTTTTCCAGCTTGTCGAGCACGTTCAATACCTCATCCCAATTGCCTGCCTGCTGATGCGCCTTCAGTTCCAGCGACATCGCGCCGAGATGGCCCTTGACCCCGCTGTTGCGCAATTCCTGCAAGGCGTCCAATGCGCCGCGCGGATCGCGTTGGTCGAGCAGGAATTTGCTGGTCGTCATCAAACGCATGGTGGAATCGCCAATCGTCTTGCCTTCGGCAGCGGACAAATAAGCATCGCGTCTTTTGTATTCGTGCAATTCATGGGCGGAACGTGCTGCGATGATGGGATGCAAGGCGGAGGTGTCGCCCAATTCCATCGCGCGCGCTGCGGCCTTTTCCGAAGCAGCATAGCGGCCTTCGAAGAACGCGCCGAGCTCCTCATCCAGCAATTCGCGGGCCTTGGCTTGTGCGCGTTCCAAACGAAATTTCTGCACATATGCCGGCAGTTGCAGGGCGGCGATTATCAGTCTCACCAGCCCATAGCCGAACACGAAGGTCAGCAGCAACAGGACGATGAACAGCGTAAGCGACAGTTCGATACGATAGGGTGGATACACCAGCAGCACATAAGCCGGATTGTGCGATGCGGTGGTGAGTGCCACCGCAGCGGCAAACAGCCCGAGTATCCATACCAGGTATTTCATCGCGCCGACCTTGGCCGTCCCTCGAAACTCGCCTTTGGCTCGTTTTCACGCGTCAGGCGATAGTTGCGCACCGCTTGCAAACTGGTGCTGATGTCCGGCAATTCGATGCTGATGTCGGACGCAGCAAGTTTTTTCAGCCCGTCCGACATCCGCATACCTTCGTTCGATTTGCCGTCGAAATAGCGTGCCGTCCAAAGTTGCGCGGTTTTCAGTTCCTGCTTGAAACTATCTTCGTCGCGCGACAACAGCGCGAGGCGTGCCGACAGCAAACGCAGCTTGAGATTCTCGCGCAGGAAAAATTCCTGATTGGGCGGCAACAGCGGAATCTCGGCGTTGCCGGTGTTTTCAATACGCACCAGCTGCTTCACCTCTTGCCAGATTTCACGCAGCAGCTTTTGCCAGACCGTTTCATCTTTTGGCGGAACAGCTTGCGCGACCACTTCATTGGCTGCACGGTGCTGATAGGCCAACGGCATCAGATCCACAGCGGTGATCAGATTATTGAGTTGAAAATTGATGCCGGTTATGTCCACGCTGGGCAGCGCGCGCAGCTTGTCCATATCCTGACTGATGGCCTTGCGCAGCCCGTTGAATGCCGGGCGGTTCATGCGCTGCAAACGCGCATCCGCACTCTGTACGGCGATCAACGCGGCCTTCACGTTGGCCGACAATTGCAATTGCTGCGCGGCGATCAGCAACATCTGCTCGACTTCCGCCAGCGCGGTTTCATCGCGGCTTACCGACAGGTCGTTATACAAAGTTTCCAGCGCGGCGCGCTGATTTTGCGACTCGGCATAGCGTGATTCCAGCGTCGCCACTTTGGCGAAAAGTTCGCGTACCTGATCCTGGCTTTGCGTCAGCAACATCTGATTGGCCTTGCTGCTTCCGTCCATCTCGGCGATTTTTTTCGCCAGTTGCTGCTGCATGTCGCTGATGGCGCGATGCCCATCCAGCCATTGCCACAGGAAGATTATAACCAGCACCGCCAGGGTCAGCTGCGTGATGCTGATGTGCGCGATGACATCCGCCACCGAGGTTTTATGCGCCGGGCGCGGCTGGTCAGGCAATACCGGGGTTTCTGGCCTGGCGGTATCCGGCCCGGCATTTTCAGGTTGTGAGATTTGCTCGCTCATTCAATACCTTTCATAAAAGGACTAAGGTGCGGGGGACTGGGCGTTGAGTGAGCGGGTTTACCCGTGCCTCAGTCCTCGATCCTCAGCCCTGCCTTCTCCTTTGCCCTCTGACCGGCCCATGTTATCAAAGCGGATAACAATCCGTCATCTCCGGATGCCGTCAATTGCACCTGAAGCCAACCTTGCTCGCGGGCCAGCTCGGCAATGCGTGCATGCGGCACGAATAACGGTGTGTCGCGCAATGCAGCCCGGGCACTGCCACTTCGACTTGGCTCAGGACAGGCATTCAGCATTTGCCACAGATAGCCCAATGCCTCGCTGCTGGTCACGGTGATCGCATCCGGCACGGCGGCCAGCAACGCACCGGCATCCTGCTGCGGCTTGCTGCGCTGGTAGCAGATGGCATATTCCACCGTCGCACCGCGCGCCTTGAGTGTGTCGCCCAACAGCTCGCGTCCGCCATCGCCGCGAAAAATCATCACGCGCCATCCGGCAACATTTTGCAATTCCGGCAAAGCCAGCAAACCTTCGCTGTCGAAACGTTCGGTAGGTGCGATAACGTTGGCGATGTCCAATTCACGCAAGGCTTTCGCGCTGCCTTGTCCGACCGTGGCAATTTTCAACTCCCCTCTCCTGCAGGCGGGAGAGGGGCTGTAACCAGCGACTTGGCTGGCGTTGTTGGGCAGCCTAGTCGAATGGCTAGTAGTTCCATCAGCGGAGAGGGAGACGCCCGCTGCACGTATCGCGTCGATGCCATAGTGCACAGCATTGGGACTGATGAAGATAGCGAGGTTGAATTGTCCGAGACGGGCGATTTGTTCAAACAGCGTTTTGGTATCTTGCACCGCCATTATGTCCAGCAACGGGAATAGGAGCGGAAGGCCGCCCGCCTGTTCGATACGCCGCGCCAGTTGCGCAGCCTGGTCACGCGGTCGCGTGACGACAATAGTTAATCCACGCAGGGGCTGATTAGCCATTCAGCGCGGCGAGGATTTCGTCCGCGCCCTGCGCACGCAACGCATCGGCGACCTTGTTTCCCAGTGCTTCGGGATTGGCGATCTCACCGATCAACTCGGAGTGCGTCATGCGCAGGCCATCCGGGCTGGCGACGAAGCCGCGCAACCGCAGCTTGCCGCTTTTCACTTCGGCAAACCCGCCCAGCGGCACTTGGCAGCTGCCCGCCAGCGCGCGGCTCAAGGCGCGTTCCGCCAATACACAGGCGGCGGTATCGGGATGGTGCAACGGCTGCAGCAATGCGATCACATCGGCGCGATCGGCGCGACATTCGATGCCTAACGCGCCCTGCCCGACCGCGGGCAGACTGTCTTCGCTGCTGATCAGCGCGCGGATGCGCTGGCCCAGCCCCAGGCGTTTCAGCCCGGCGGCGGCGAGGATAATGGCGGCATATTGTCCCTCGTCCAGCTTGCGCAAACGGGTTTGCACGTTGCCGCGCAGCGGCTCGATGTTGAGATGCGGAAAGCGTGCGCGCAACTGGCTTTCGCGACGCAGGCTGGAGGTGCCCACCACACTGCCGGCCGGCAACGCGGCCAAATTCTCATGTTTGTTCGAGACGAACGCATCGTGCGGGTCTTCGCGTTCGCCGATAGCGGCCAGGACAAAACCTTCCGGAAGATGCATCGGCACGTCTTTCAGCGAATGCACGGCGAGGTCGGCGCGCCCGTCTTCCAGCGCGGTTTCCAGCTCTTTCACGAACAGTCCCTTGCCGCCGATCTTGGACAGCGTGACGTCGAGAATCTGGTCGCCCTGCGTGGTCATGCCCAATATACTGACCTCGGTTTGCGGATATAATGCGCGCAGCCTGTCCCGAATATGCTCCGCCTGCCACATCGCCAGCGCGCTTTCACGCGAAGCTATCACTAATCGAGCGGGGCATTGACGGGATTTCTGATTCATAGTTTTTTCTGAAATTTTGTGCCTGAAATTATTATAAATAAACAAACGGTCTTCGGCGCATTCTAACATAAGGTGCGCCGTGCTTTTGTCCCGAGAACGTGATGAATTTGATTGCCGCCCCTACCGATATTTCCAGCAAGGATTTGCCGCTGCGCGATGATGTGCGCCTGCTTGGCCGCATTCTCGGCGACACGCTGCGCGAACAGGAAGGCGAAGCATCATTTCAGCTGATCGAAAACGTGCGCCGCGCCGCGGTGCGTTTCCGCAAGACGCAGGACGACCGCGACCGCGTGCAACTCGAGCAAACGCTGGACGCGCTGTCGCCCAGCGAAACGTTGGTGGTGGTGCGCGCCTTCAGCTATTTCTCGCAGCTGTCCAACATCGCCGAAGACCTGCATCACAACCGCCGTCATCGCGCCCACCTCAAAGCGGGAACCGCGCCAAAAGACGGCAGCCTGCTGCTGGCACTGGAGCGCATCGAAGAGAAGCACATCAGCAAGGAAACGCTGCAATCATTTTTGAACAGCGCGCTGATCTCACCGGTATTGACCGCGCATCCCACCGAAGTGCAGCGCAAAAGCATCCTCGATTGCCAGTTGATCATTTCGCGCCTGCTGTCCGAACGTGATCGTGTGGACATGACCCCGGATGATCTGGACGACAACGAAGAAACCCTGCATCGCTTTGTACTGATTCTGTGGCAAACACGCATGTTGCGCACCACCAAGTTAACCGTGCGTGACGAGATCAAGAACGGCCTGGAGTTCTACCGCTACACCTTCCTCAGCGAAATCCCCAAGATTTACGCCAACATGGAAAAGCAACTGGAAGCGCGCTTCGACAAGAACATCCGCATTCCGCCGCTGTTGCGCGTGGGCAGTTGGATCGGCGGCGACCGCGACGGCAACCCCTTCGTCACCCACGATGTGATGCTGGACGCGGTGCAGCAGCATTCATCGCTAGCCTTTGAGCATTACTTGGGTGAGACGCACCTGCTGGGCACCCGCCTGAGCCTGACCGATCGTTTGGTGGAGGTCAGCGATGAGTTGCGCAAGCTTTCCGATGAATCGCCGGATAAGTCCGCCGGTCGCGCTGACGAACCTTATCGCCGCGCGCTGATTCTGATTTATTCGCGCCTGTCGGCCACCGCCCAACAGCTGGGCCACAAAATCTCGCATCTGCCGCCGGTGGACAAATATGCGCAGTCTTATGCCACGCCACAAGAATTCATCGACGATCTGGATGTGCTGATCGACTCGCTGTTCAAGCACGGCGCGGTGTATCTGGCACGCGGGCGTCTCGCCTATTTGCGCCGCGCCGTGGAAGTGTTCGGCTTCCATCTTGCCCCGCTGGACATGCGCCAGCACAGCGCGATTCACGAACAAACTGTAACCGAGCTTTTCTCTCATAGCAGCGGCAAAGCCAACTACCAGGATCTGGACGAGGCCGCACGCCGCGAAGTGTTGCTGGCCGCATTGCAGTCCGGCGAGCCATTGCTCGGCGATATTAACCAATACAGCGCCGTGGCGCAAAGCGAGTTGCGCATCATGCAGGCCGCCGCACAAATCCATCAACGCTTTGGCCGCGCCGCACTGCCCAACCACATCATCTCCAAGACTGATGCGGTGAGCGACGTGCTGGAACTCGCGCTGATGCTGCAACAGGTAAAGCTGCTGGAAGGTGGCGGCGCACATCAGCTGCACGTCAACATCATTCCGCTGTTCGAGACCATCGAAGACCTGCGCGGCTGCGGGACGATCATGGACGAGCTGTTCTCGATGCCGTATTACCGCAGGCTACTGAGCAGTCGCGGCAATACGCAGGAAGTGATGCTCGGCTATTCCGACAGCAACAAGGACGGCGGCTATCTCACCGCCAATTGGGAACTGTACAAAGCCGAGGTCGAGCTGGTGAAAGTGTTCGCAAGACACAGCATCGAACTGCGCCTGTTCCACGGCCGCGGTGGCACCGTCGGGCGCGGTGGTGGCCCCAGCTACGACGCGATCCTGGCGCAACCGCCGGGCAGCGTGAACGGACAAATCCGCATCACCGAACAGGGCGAAGTCATTTCCAGCAAATACTCCAATCCCGAAATTGGCCGGCGCAACCTGGAGACACTGATCGCCGCCACCATGGAAGCCACACTGCTGCATCATCACGGCGCGGACAGCACCATGCCGGAATACCATCGCATCATGGAAGCATTAAGCCGCGATGCCTTCGCCGCCTACCGCAAGCTGGTATATGAAACTCCCAGCTTCACCGAATATTTTTTCTCCGCCACCCCGATACGCGAAATCGCCGAACTCAACATCGGCAGCCGCCCTTCGGCGCGCAAGGCATCCGACCGCATCGAGGATTTGCGCGCGATTCCCTGGGTGTTCAGCTGGGGCTTGAACCGCACGCTGTTGCCGGGCTGGTTCGGCTTCGGCAGTGCGGTAAAACAATTCATCGCTCACGAGGGGGATACCGGTTTGGCCCAACTTCAAGCGATGTACAAGAACTGGGCATTCTTCCGCGGCTTGATGTCCAATATGGATATGGTGCTTTCCAAAACCGACATGGGCATCGCCTCGAGCTATGCCGAGCTGGTGGATGATGTCGCAATGCGCGAGCGAATTTTCGGCGCGATCAACGGCGAATGGGAAAGCACCGTGGAAATGCTGTTCGCGGTAACCGGCAACACCACGCTGTTGCAGGACAACCCGGCATTTGCGCGCAGCCTGCTGACCCGCACACCCTACATTGATCCACTCAACCATTTGCAGGTTGCGCTGCTGCAACGCCATCGCGCCGGAGACAATGACATACTGGTGAAGCGCGCCATTCATCTCACCATCAACGGCATTGCAACCGGGTTGCGCAACAGCGGATAACATTTGGCGTATTATTGAATCTATAATTCTTTGTAGGGAAACTGCCGGACAGTTTTGGTTTGGTGAGTATGGGTGATCTGACCCGATTTTTAATGGGCAAGCAGAAATCGTTGTTTACCTCCCATTACGAACAATTTGATGGCAGACACTTTCAATAGGAGCAGCACTATGCACGCGCAAAAACATCATGTTTGGGTATTTATTTTCGGCGGTTTGCTCAGTTTGCTACTGGCGGGCTGCGCGGCCAACGTGGGTAAAACCATCAAGGTTTCTGATGAGCAATTAGCCAAGTATGGCACTCTCTCCGCGGCTGACGCCATTGCCGCGCTTGAAAAGCGCGTTAACGAGGCGAAGAATGCCAACATGCCTTTTCTTGCACCCGATTATTTTCGCGGCGCATCCGAGATTTTGAGCGACGCTCAGAAATCATTGGACAAAAAACCAAAGGACGAGTTGATTAGCCACATCGCCAAGGCTGATGCCATCCTCGATAAAGGCCAAACCATTATGGCAATCGTGCAGAGTCGTTTGGTCAATGAACTCGCGCTGAAAACCCAGCTGGATAAAGATAACGTCGCCAAGGTTTACCCCAAAGAATATGAAAAATCCGTCAGCGAACTTTCAAGCCTGATTAAAAAAGTAGAACTCGAGAAGGCGGATAATCTCGACAAAGACAAGATCGAGCTGATCAAAATGATGCAGGCTTTGGACGTCAAGACTATTCAATACACCGCGTTGCATGAAAGCGAGGTGATCAACGAAGACACAAAGAGCAAGGATGGCGAGAAACAGGCGCCCGCCACTTTGGCCGAGGCACTGCGTGTTTACCTGGATGCCGGGAGTCGGATCGCCCAGTCCCCGCATGATGATGCGTTGGTGCAACGCGCCGGAGCCGACGCATTGTTTGCGGCACGCCATGCGCGCTATGTGAGCGAACGTGTGCTGGCCTTGCAAAATAAATTCAAAGAGTCCGTAGAACCTATTGTGCTGGAGGAGGAAAAACGCTTACTCGATATTTCCACCGCATTGGGCCACAAAGACCCGCGCGATCAGCCCATAGAGAAACAGGCCGAAGAGATTGCACAGGTCGCCGGAGAGATCGTGCAAGGACAGCAGAAGTCCAAACAGGCAGTCGGGGCTGTAAATGACCAAAGCAAAGTTTTGGAGAGGCGCCTGAAAGAGGCCAATGACGCCATGCAGCAGGCCAATACGCAACTCGCTGAAAAAGACGCACAGCTCTCCGATAAAAATACACAGCTTTCCGGAAAAGATGCGCAGCTCAAAATCCTGAACGATCAGATCGCGCAATTAGAGGAGCAAAATAAATCACTGGTCGAAGCTAACGCCGCCAAGGCCAAGGCAACAAAGGCCCAACGAAAAAGCTCCACCAAGTGAAGCCCGCGCAGGATGCGGGAGCGCCATCGAACCGCGGAGTCAATTTCACCTCCAGCGTGCCGGATATAACCAATCACTTGGCAACCATCTTTTGGTTGCTTAGTGGGATGGCTAGTTGTTTCATCAGTGGATTGCCTGCCTTTGGTTTTCTGCACAGCGCTAAAATTTTAGTCGGCAATGCGCGCTAACCCTGTCCTGAGCTTGATGTAGCTACTAGCCATTCGACTAGGCTGCCAGCCGAAGAACTTTTGGCCAGGCACCCGAAAGACACCAGCCAAGTCGCTGGTTATGTCGAAGGGCAGCGTGCATGCGCCATACGCGGGTAATTTGTTCGGCGCATAACACAACATCAAGCCGGGCGCAGCCTGTCCGGGCGTCCTTGCTTATGAGCAACTGGAAATTATTTGCCTGCAGTCCACACACCAACCGTAAGCACTATATACAGCGTAGATAAAATCATTGTTTCGGACGTTCATAACCAGTCATTCTCACCTTAATTCCGTATGCCTCGCGTTCACTGTTTCGCCCCGATTGAGGACACTGCCGCAATAGTACTTATGTTGGGGAGTATGCCCGGGAAGGCCTCTCTTGCAGCGGGCGAGTACTATGCCTACCCGCGAAACGTTTTCTGGACTATCATGGGCGAACTCATTGGTGCTCATCCTGACCTTCCTTACGAAGACCGGCTCAAAATTCTGCGATCTTCCGGAATCGCGTTATGGGACGTACTTGGGTCATGCGTCCGCAAAAGCAGTCTCGATTCTCACATTGAGGTAAACTCGGCAGTCCCAAACGATTTTAAGTCTTTCTTCTTGCAGCATCCCAATATCACGCGTGTATTCTTTAATGGAGCCAAAGCTGAGCAGTGTTTCCTAAAGTATGTCCAGCCTGCGCTCAAATCAACCTCACTGCAATATCAGCGGCTACCATCAACGAGCCCGGCTAATGCAGGAATACCGTATGAGCAAAAATTGCTTGCCTGGCAGTCCGTTATACGACTGGGCTCCTGAAAGCTAATAAAAACCTGATGAAAAGGTGCAAGAGGCAGGCCGCTGTTTCTCGTCCCTCCATGATTAGGCTCAACTGAACTCCTTGACGATATGCTGCTGACGGCGGCTGATTGCGAGCAGTTCGTCCAGACCTTTCATCTTCACCATCCAGCCGCTTTCACCTTCGTCGCCGCACTTTTCAAAGCCCGCAATCGCATCTTTTGCGATCAGGCTGTTGCGGTGGATGCGCACGAAGCGTGCGGCGAATTCTTTTTCCAATTCAGTGAGCGATTCCTCGAGCAGATATTCGCGTTCGGCGGTGCGCACCGTGATGTATTTCAACTCGGCGCGAAGATACAGCACTTGTTCGATGGGTATCAGATGAATCTTGCCGCGCTCGTGGATGGATAAATTTTTGCGCGGTTCTGGCAACAAGTCGCGCAACACTTCGGTTTGCACCGGCACCGCTACACGCGCGCGATTCAGTGCCTCGAACAAACGCCCCAAACGTATCGGCTTGAGCAAATAATCGATCGCGTGCAGATCGAATGCTTTGATCGCGTATGCATCGTAAGCGGTGGTAAAAATGATCACCGGCGGTTTGGGCAGTTTGTTCAGATGTTGTGCGAGTTCGATACCGTCCATTTGCGGCATGCGGATATCCAGCAACACCACATCGGCAGGGATTTCCGTGAGCTTGTCCAATGCTTCTTGGCCATTGCCCGCTTCGCCCACCACATCCAGCGCCAACTGTTCGCTGCAATCATTCAATAAATCGCGCAGCCGATTGCGAGCCGGAGGTTCGTCATCCACGATGAAAACGCGCAGGGCTAGTTCGATGTCGTTCATGATGGCCGCTCCTTTACACCGGACACATAAGGGAAAATGATTTCCACACGATAAAAGTCTTTGCCGCTTTCGACCTGATAGCTCGCCTCGACATCGAACAGCAAGTCCAGTCGTTCGCGGATGTTACGCAATGCCACCCTGTTGCCGCGATGCGGAGCATCAGTGCGCACCGGGCAGGGATTCTCCACCTTGAGGTGCAATTCATCACCGTTGCGACGCAGCACGATATGGATGCTGCCGCCTTGCGACAATGGCTCGATGCCATGATAAACGGCGTTCTCCAACAACGGTTGCAACAACAGCGGCGGAATCAGCACTTCATCAGGCACGTCCTGAATTTGCCAATCCACGCGCAGCCGATCGCCCATACGCAATTGCTCCAAGGCCACATATTGTTTGCTCAACTGAATTTCCCGGCCCAGCGGCACGAGGTCCTGCGCATCCGACATCGCCATGCGAAACAAGTCTGCCATGTCTTCCAGCGCAGTTTCGGCTTGTTTGGGTTGGGCGCGCACGATGCCAAGCACGGCATTAATGGTATTAAATAAAAAGTGCGGCCGGATGCGCGCGCGCAATACCTGCAAACGAGCATCATTCCATGCACGCGACAACACCTTAGAACGCAGCCGGAAATACAGCAGCAAAATGCCGCATTCAATCACGCTGAGCAGCCCATATCGCACCATATTGAAATAGCTGTCACGTCCATCCAGCGGACGATATATCTCTCCGCCGAAGTAATAAATGGACAGCGTCAACACGGCCACCAATGCGGTCACCGCCAACACGCCGCTCCGGTAGGAAAGCCGGTTTAGCCACGGTTGTGCCACCCATAGCAGCAGCAAACTGGTCAGTAGAACCGGTGTGAGCAGCGTGGCGATCTGCATCATGCGCTGCGCCACGTCCGCCCATGCGCTCGCCAGCAAGATTGCCTGCAACAATGCCAGGCCGTTGCTGATCAGCAGAATGCGCAGCAGGGTGCCGAGGTTGCGAAAGTTCGGCAACCCATCGGGCCGGGCATTTTGTTTTATACTGCGCGCCTTATTCATGGTATAGACCTCGGGTTTCACGCTTTAGGGAGCCTCTAAAAATTTAAAGTTCGCCCAAATGCCCCACAAAGGGACGCCGATCCGCTACGGGCAAAGGCAGCCCGTGCGGAGTCATCAGCAAGGCGCGGCAGGGTAGTAAGCAGGCAAGCCGCATAGCGGCTGCTCGCAAAAAATTTCGCCGCGCCGCATATGGTTTATATGTAAGCAAGAAATTTTTTACGCAACGCAGCATAACCAGCCACTTGGTAGCCGTTTTTTGGCGACTTAGTGGAATGGCTAGTAGTTCCATCAGTTGGTATGAAATTTGAATTTTTAGAGGTTCCCTTTGGAGGTTACCTTTATTCTGGGACAAGTGGGGGCAGCAATGCAAGATAAAGATACCTGGTCGGGACGATTTGCTGAACCAGTGGCGGAATTGGTGAAGCGCTACACCGCATCGGTGGGCTTCGATCACAAGTTGGCCATGTTCGATATTCAAGGCTCGCTGGCGCACGCGCAAATGCTGGCGGCTTGCGGCATCATCGCCACACATGACCTGAATGACATCAAGCGCGGCTTGGCGCAAATCGAAAACGAAATCGTCAGCGGCGAATTCGTCTGGTCGTTGGATCTGGAGGACGTGCACCTCAACATCGAAAAGCGGCTTACCACATTGGTTGGCGATGCCGGGAAACGCTTGCACACCGGACGTTCGCGCAACGACCAGGTGGCGACCGATGTACGGCTGTATTTGCGCCATGCGATAGATGACCTGCTCGGGCTAATCAAGGCGTTGCAAAGCGCGCTGCTCGATCTTGCCGAACAGCATACCCACACCATCATGCCCGGCTTCACCCATTTGCAAGTCGCCCAGCCGGTCAGCTTCGCGCATCACCTGATGGCCTATTTCGAAATGCTCAAGCGCGATGCGGAACGTCTGCGGGATTGCCGCAAGCGCGTGAACCGCTTGCCGTTGGGCGCGGCAGCATTGGCCGGAACCAGCTATCCGATCAAGCGCGAAATGGTCGCAGAGTTACTGGGCTTTGACGGCGTATGTGAAAACTCGCTGGATGCGGTTTCCGATCGCGACTTCGCCATCGAATTCACCGCTTGCGCCGCGCTGATCATGACGCATCTATCGCGCTTCTCCGAAGAACTGATTCTGTGGATGAGTCCGCGCTTCGGCTTTATCGATATCGCCGATCGCTTCTGCACCGGCTCTTCCATCATGCCGCAGAAGAAGAATCCCGATGTGCCGGAACTGGTGCGTGGCAAGACCGGGCGCGTGAACGGTCATCTGGTCGCGTTGCTCACGCTGATGAAAGGCCAGCCGCTGGCTTACAACAAGGACAATCAGGAAGACAAGGAGCCGCTGTTCGACACCGTGGAAACGCTGACGCAAACCCTGCGTGTCTACGCCGACATGATTACCGGCATCCAGGTCAAGCCTAAAGCCATGCGCAGCGCGGCTTTGCAGGGCTACGCCACCGCCACCGATCTGGCCGATTATCTGGTGAAAAAGGGCGTGCCGTTCCGCGATGCCCATGAAACCGTGGCTGTCGCGGTGCGCTTCGCCGAACAGCGCAGCTGCGATTTAAGCGCCATCAGCCTTGCCGAGTTGCAGCGTTTCTCCGCTCTCATCGGAGAGGATGTGTATCAGGTGCTTACGCTGGAGGGATCCCTTGCCAGCCGCAACCACATCGGTGGCACTGCGCCGCAGCAAGTCGCTGCGGCGATCGCGCGGGCGCGTGCCAGTCTCACGAAATAACTCCAATTCCATGGCATGGCGTCACTTTCTTCAAAATGCCGTACTGCATTGATGTAGCAGATTGATAAGTATGGGCACAAAGGCCACTTAAGGTCTGCTGAAAAATCCAATCAACCGCACTTATTTACCCTCGCTGCTGTGCCCGACGCGATCCGGGACGTCTGTAAGCTCTGGCTTTGTTAGTAAGGCAGTAAATTCCTCCGCTGACACAGGTCTGCCGAACAGATAACCCTGATAGAGCGTGCATCCAGCCCCCCAGAGGAAATCACGTTGGGCATGGGTTTCCACACCTTCGGCAATCACTTCGATGCCCAGATTATTGGCCATGCCGATAATAGTTTGAACAATCATCGAATCGGTAGATTTTATGCCGATGTTGCGCACGAACGACTGGTCGATCTTCAATTGATCGAGTGGCAATTGCGTCAGATAAGCCAGCGATGAATAACCCGTACCAAAATCATCCATGGAGAAGCGCACACCAATCAGTTTCAATGCATGCATCTTGGCAATGGTATCGACAACATTTTCGAGCACCGTGCTCTCGGTCAATTCAAGTTTGAGACGCGAGGGATTGATAAGGGTTTGTTCGATCATTTCGCTCACTTGCTTAACGAAACTCGGTTGACGGAACTGCCTCGCACTGACGTTGACAGCAAGCGACAATTCGTGAGTGAGTGGATTGCTTTCCCATTCTTTAAGTTGTGCGCAGGCTGTCTGTAACACCCACTGGCCGAGAGGCAGAATCAGCCCGGTGTCTTCCGCAACGGGAATGAATTTGGCGGGGCTGATCATACCTTGCTCCGGATGTTCCCAGCGGATTAGTGCCTCTGCGCCAATGGGGCGTTGCTTGCTATCAACCTGCACCTGGTAGTAAAGCCTGAATTCGTGTTTTGGCAATGCCTTCCGCATTCCAGCTTCGAGCTGGCTGTGAATTTCCAGCGCTTCCTGCATTGCGGGATCAAAGAAGCGCAAGGTGTTGCGCCCGGATTTCTTTGCTGCGTACATGGCTGTGTCAGACTGTTTGAGCAAATCGTCGAGATTTTGTCTGTAATTGGCAAACAAGGAGATGCCAATACTCGCCGAACTGTAATGCTCGATATCTTTGAGCATGTAGGGCTGGTTAATAGCCTTGAGCATTTTTTCTCCCACCCCCCGCGCCTGCACGGCAGCCTGCGTTCTGTCTTCGCTTAACCCCTCCAATAACACCACGAATTCATCTCCGCCCAAACGCGCTAAAGTGTCGATCTCACGTATGCAAGTTCGCAGGCGCTGGCCCACCTCGATCAAAAGCAGGTCGCCGATGTCGTGTCCTCTTGTGTCGTTCAATATTTTGAAATTATCGAGATCAATGAACAGGAGTCCGGCGCAGGTCTGGTTGCGTGCGCTGGTTGTGACTGCCTGATGGAGACGGTCAAACAGCAGCCGCCGGTTGGGCAATTGGCAGAGCGGGTCATAAAAGGCAAGATTGTGAATTTTATCTTCAGCTTGCTTGCGTTCGGTGATGTCAAAAAACGCACAAATATAATTCGTGATTTTGCCATCTTTGCCGACAACGGCGGTAATGGTCAACCATTCCGGGTAAATTTCTTCGTTCTTGCGGCGGTTCCAGATTTCCCCTTGCCAGTAATTGTCGCGATACAGGATTTCCCGCATACGTGGGTAGAACTCCGCATCCTGGCGATCAGACTTGAGCATGCTCAGGTTTTTGCCGATAGCTTCTTCGGCACTGTAGCCGGTCAGTTTCGTGAAAACACGATTGACTCGAATAATCACCTCATCCCGATCAGTTACGATCATGCCTTCCTCAATCTCAAAGGCAATGGCGGCAACACTCAAAGCTGCCTCGCGCTCTTCCAGCACCACCATCATGCTATTGAAGGCATAAGCCATATCGGCGATGTCCTTCGGCCCGGTGAGCACGGCTCGCACCTCCGATTCGCCTGCCTTGGCACGCCCCATGCTGGCCGACAACTGGTTAAGTGGCCGCGTCATGCGGTTGGTCAGGAAGCGGATCAGGAACAGGAACAGCAGCGCGAAGGAAAACGACGTGACCATGTTGGCGACAAAAATGTCGGTAGTCGTCTGAGAAAGCGCCGCCTTGCTCATCACCACCGAAACATGGCCGAGTAACTGGGGTGCGGCTGTTTGCACATCGAATGGCGAATCGGAAGAAGGCTGTGTATACACCGGCGCAGCAAAACGCCATGCATTCCGGCTTTCCGAATCGAGAACGGCTGCGGCCTGCACCCAGTTGGCTCGCTCGTCTACAGTGGGAAATTCGGCGGGGTCGGCTCTGCCGCGTGTCAACAATGTGCGCTGGTTGACATCGCGTATTTCCAAACTGACCACGCCTGGGAAAGCCATGGTCGCTTTCGCTGCCTCAGCGGCGTTATCAGCCGAGGCGTAAATAAGCGCCAAGGTGCTTTGATGGGCCAGATTCTCAGTGATGCGCTGACCCTGCTCAAGAAGGTTAAGGCGTACCCGCTCGTTGCTCTGCCACGATCCCACCAGAGAGGAAAACAACGCCAGAAACAGAACCCCGAGCGTAACCATAATGCCAAGCTGGCGCTCAAAAGTGAACTTTTGGAGAAATTCGTTGAGAATCTTCTTCATGGGCGAGTACGTTTATTGCTCAGGAAATGTCATGTCGAAACCCTGCTGACGGCCTGGATTGAGCCCCAGGTGCTTGGCAGTGCGCAGGTTGATAGCACTTTGCACGTCGCGCAATGGCATCATGCCACGCCTTCCATATTCACCCGAGATCAAAATGCCCTGAGCCAAACCGGCAAGACTCTTCCCCAGCGCCACGTTGTCAGGATAAAGCGAAAACAGCACACCACGCCGGACGTGGCCGGAATTGCTGGAAAAAACGGCGATGCCTTGATTCCATGATTCCTGCAGCACCAAAGGCAGTATTGAGCTTTCCTCCACCGTGGTGGAATCCTGCGGCAACCATAAGACATCGCTGTGTCCGTCAGCCGCAGAAAAAATTTCCTGATAGAACCGTACCGCACTGCGCAGATCCTGCGCCTCGTACGCCACCAACTCCAGCCCCTGGGCACGAGCGGCTTCTTTGGCCAATTTTATCAGCCAGCCGTTGAAACCGGGATCGTAGACGACGAACACACGCTTCGCCGCCGGCATCAGCGCCTTCATGCGGGCAAACAACAGCGCAGGATCCGGCGACAGGCTGATCACCGGTTGTCCGCGCGCCTCGTTTTCCGGCACTGTCAACACGCCGCCCACCACCACACCGATATCGTTATTCAGCGCCGTTGCCGTCTTCATGCCCTGCCGGCCAAGGGCGATCACCACCTTGGTATTCTGGCGAAGCAGACTGGCTTTCAGCACACCGATATCCGTGTCGGAGCTCAGCGGATAATTCGCTACCCGGGTGCCGACCTTGTCCTCAATGCCCTCGATTATTTTCGCGAATATCTCCCGATAAGGCTCACCGATGTCGGGATAAATCACTGCAATCGTAACTTCCCCCTCTGCCCATGCCGGTGATGTGACGACCAGAGCTGTGAAGAATAACAGCACGACACCCAACAACATAACCAGCGACTCAGCTGCCGTCTTTTGGCAGCCTATAACCAGCCACTTCGCCACCGTTCTTTGGTGGCTTAGCGGATTGGCTAGTAGTTTCACCAGTCGAATGGCTAATAGTTTCATCAGCGCAGCCAGCCGGCATTTGAATTCGGCGTGACCGGTGAAAACGGACATGCCCGGCGCAAACGTCGGGTGACTAGCCATCAGAGTTCGTGGCTCAGCTCGACACGCCACGCTCGCGGATCCACCGGCAAGTCATAGGGAATCAGGCCCGGTGCTGGCGACGGCTCGCGCGCGTCGGCACCGAACAGGTTGAGCACTTTGAAGGCGATACCCCAATCGCTGCTCTTATTATTGCTGCGCAGTGTGAGGTCCACGGTGTGGTAATCGGCGACGGGAGGGCGGGTATCCAACGCCTCACGCTTGCGGTCGGCGATGTAGTTGAGTTGCGTGTCCAGAGTCCAGCGTGGCATGAAGCGCCAGTCCGCCCGCGCATAGACGTGATGCCGAGGTGCGTTGCCCGCATCCTGGTTCGTTGCCTCATCGATCGAACGTTGCTGCGCGTAATTACCCGACAGCCGCAGGCTTTGGCTCGCATCCCAGACCAGTTCGACTTCCATACCCTGGCCGTGCTGCTGCCCGGCATTCTGCGCGGTATAAGTGGTATCCGGGTTCTCCACGAAACGCAGGATATCCTTCATCTGGTAGCGGAACAGGTTCAAGTTCGCCTGCAAGGTGCTGGCCGCCTGCCAGGCAAAAGCCAGTTCCACGGATTGGTTGGTTTCCGGCTTGATGTTGGGATTGCCCAGCGCCACTGGATTATTGATGTTATAGAGTTCGGAGAATGACGGCGGGCGGAAAGCGCGGCCATAGAGCAGCTTGCTGGTGAGGTTGTAAGCCGTTTCCCATACCAGCGCCACGCGCGGGTTGGTGGTGCCGCCGAAATCGGAATACTGGTCCTGGCGCACGCCGGCGGTCAGATACCAGTCCTTGGTGAAAGCCCATTCGTCCTGTGCGTAGACATAGTTCACACGGCGGCTGTGCGGCCGTATGAAAGGCGCAGTGTCAGTCACGTCCTGCACCACTCCCAGCGGTGGCAGGGTGTAATTATTGGTATCCTTAATACGGTATAGGTTGTCATCCTGAGTTCCGGCGCCGACGCGCAGCTTGTGGCTCTGCAACCCAGTGTAAGCAGCCGACAGGTTGAAGCGCAAGTGGCGCTCCCACTTGTAGGGATTGCCGATCACACCGTCGGGGAAGCCGAGGTAGCCTGGTGGATAAAGCGTCAGGTCGGATTGCTCGGTGATGTAAAAATAGCTGGCCTGTGCGGTCACGTCCAGGTCGGGCGCAAAGTTCGAGTCCTGATAAGTGAGGTCGGTGGAGACGCGCTCGCCAAAATTGCTGCCCACGGGATCCAGCGCCGAAGCTACCCCGGCGCCGGTGCTCGCGTTGGCGCGCTGCTGGTAGCCGGCGCGCAGCCGCCATTTGTCGCGCGACAGGTCGAAGCGACCATCGATGGCATCGTAGCCGAGGTTGACCGGCCCCGGTGCAAGGGAAAACGGCGTGCCGGACAGCGCATCTGCTGCGATGATCTGTCGCTGGCCGTCGGTGTGACCCGCCCGCAAATAGGCAGCGACATCGAACTTGCCCCAAGTGCCGCCATGCTGCACCCAGGCATCGTGGCTGTTGAACGAGCCGGCGCGCAAACCGAGTTGGGTGCCGTTAATGTCGGCGGCGGTCTTGGTGATGATATTGATCACGCCGGAAAAGGCGTCGGCGCCGTACAGCGCGGAGCCGGGGCCGCGGATCACTTCGATGCGCGCGATGTTCTCCAACGGCATGCCAGCCCAGATTATGGAACGGCTGCCGGTGTACACGCTGGTGATGGGAATGCCGTTCACCAGCATCAGCACCTCGGGATTGTACTGGGTGGAGATGCCGCGGATGGTATAGATTGGGTTGTAGCCTAAAGGGGAACGCGATACGTGCACGCCGGGCACCGTTTCCAGCACTTCGTCCAGATCCGCCGCGCCGATGGCTGCGATGTCTTCCGCGGTGACCACGGTGGCGACCGACGGCGCCCGCGCGATGGGTTGCCGGGTGCCGGTGGCGATGGTGACGAAGGACTTGTCGCCATAGGCCAGCGCCAATTCCTCTTCCTCGGACTGCGGCGCGGCATGGGCATTGATAGCCCACCCTATCGTTAGCAGAATGACCAATAAGCCCTCACTGTATCTCTTCATGGTAATCCCCCTGGAGAAACATCCCGCCAACGGCGGCGTGCAACGCCCTCGTACAGCATAACGCGGCAAGGCAGCGGAAACAACATGCCCTCCGGTTTTTCCGCCGCGTCCAGATAGCACGGCGGCATGCCGGCGAGAAAGGCCATCATACTGGCAAAATAATATTCGCGCGGCGACATGCCCATATCGGCGCACAGTGCCGCGGATAGCGCGACATAATTCATGCGCAAGCGCCAGCGTCCGGCGAGCAGAATTTTTTCCACCTCGAACGCGAGCTTGAGATGCGGCCCGCTATCGAATCCCTGCTCGCGCACCAGCGCCATCACCGGGGCGATGCGCTCGTCCGCCGAGACGAGCGGCCGACCGTAGCCGCCTATGCCTCGCTGTTGCTTGAGTTCTGCGCGCACCAGTTCCTTCAGGTCTGCGCCCGCATCCACTTGGATTCTGGCGCGGATCAGGAACTCGCTGGCGCGTTGTTCCACGATGCCGCCATATATTCCCGCCTCGGAGACAGCCAGCGCGGCGGCGATACCGAGCGTGCCGGTGCTGCGTGCCGTGCCCGCCAAGGCCGCCACGCGGTTATTCCAGATGCGCGCATCGGGATAGCTGGTATAGCACCATAGGGCTTGTACCACGCTTATCTGTTGCGGCGTAAAGCGGCGACCGGTGATACCGAACAAATAGAGTTCCAGCCAATCCATGTCCTTGAGCGATGCGTGCAGATCGTGGCCACGGAACACCGCGCGTTCGCCCGGAAAAAACGCTCCCATGCGGGTGACAAGCCGCCCAACATGCTGTTCCAGCAATTGCGGTCCCTTCATACTACCTCCGCTGAGCCTGCCGTCTGGGCTGGACCAGGGTCATTTTCCAGTTCGACGCGGAAAAACGGAAAATTCTTGTGGCCGTAATCCTTTTGCTCCAAGGCATGCACCGCAGCGCCCGGCAGCCGCAGCAACAAGTGCAGCATTTCTCCCTGCGCCGGCGTGTATCCCAGATCGTGCAACGCCGCCGCCGCCACGCCGGACATCGCAAGCGGCAGCCCGGCAGCGGATTCCAGCGACAACCGGTTAGCCTGCAGCCAGGCCAGAGACGGCCCGCAACTCAAGCCGGCGAGGTGCGCCAGAGTTTGCAGCACCGGCCCGGTGCAGCGCACACCGTGCGGGTCGAAACCCGCCGGATGACCGGGAGCAGGCCAGACATCCGCCGGGTCGTCCACCGGCTTTGCGGCCAGACCCGTTTGCCACAACGCCAGATCAGTGTCGCGTGCTAGCCAGTCTTCCATGGCGAGCCGCACTTCCCGCGCGCCGCCGGATGCGCCCGCGCCCACCGCCAACGCCGCCATCAAACAGGATGCCGAGGTGGAACCGCCGACTCCGCCGCACATGGCGGCATGTACCGCTGCATCGCGCGGCCCCGGGTTCGCCACTGCCATGGCCAAACCCTCAAGCAGTCTGGCTTGCTCAGGGGTTGGTGCTTCACCGCGAAACAACAGGAACAGATACTCGATCCAGCTTGCGTGAACCAGCAGGTCACCGTAAACATCGTAACCGTGGCAATGGCAGGACAGTGCCGCGAACGCGTTGTCGGGCTCGGCTTCTTCCTGCCAGATGCGGGTATGGATCGTTTCCATGCTTATCTCACCGACCCAGAATTCTGAGCCGCAGTTCCATGGGCGGGGCTTCCTCCCTGTCAACGCGTACGTCCAGCACAGTCGGACCCGGATGGCGCAGGATCGCGTCCAGGTCCAAATTTTCGAAGTCCTGCGCGGTATGAATCACATGACCCGGGATGCCCATGGATTCGGCCAGCAGCCGGAAATCTACCGTCGGCAGCTCGAAGCCGATCTGCTCCGCACCGGCCATACGCTGGCCGTGCTTCACCATGCCCAGTGCCGCGTCGTTAAGGATCACGAATAGCACGGTGAGCTTCTCGGTCAGCGCCACGGTCATTTCCTGGCCATTCATCAGCAGGCTGCCATCGCCGGTGATGCAGACTACCGGCACAGCGCGGTTGGCCAGTGCGGTGCCTACAGCGCCGCCGATGGCCCAGCCCATCGGAGCGAAATTCATCGTGACGCGCATCCAGCCCCCTGCACTGGCGCGGTGGTCGTGCATAGCCAGATGATGGATCGCCCAAGTCGTGCTGTTGCCGGAATCGGTCAGGAAGCGCGTATCGGGCGGACTGCGCCAGCCGAGTTCGCGCATCAGGTACTGCGGTTTGATGGGTGCGTCGACGGACGCGGGCTTGAACGGATCGTCAACCGAGATTTTTCTGAATCTTCGCTTCTCACCAACGGAAATCTCTTTCGTACCATCCCTGCGCAGCGTTCGCAGTAGTCGCTCGAATACCGGGCGGATACCACCGCGTACATGCAGACGCGCCATCGGCGAGCGCGCCAGGTGCGCCTCGAAGGAATCAATATGCACCAGCCGATTGTTCAACACCGCTTCGCTCCAGCCGTTGCTGGTCCATTCACTCAGATTGGAGCCTACTACCAGAATCAGATCCACACTCTTATCCTCCATCGCTGCAACGGCGGACCGGTGACCGGCAAAGCCGAACACGCCGCGGTACGAAGGATGACGCGGGCTAATAAATCCCTTAGCGTCGGGTGTGACGACGAAAACTCCGCCCTTCCTCTCCACCAACTCGATGACGAGGTCAATGGCCTCCCCGCAGCCGTTGCCGATCAGTACCACCACCCGCCGCGCCTGCGCCAGTTGCGCCTGTAATTCCCGAACCGCCGCGTCATCAACAGCAGACAGCGGCTGAAGCAGATGCGCCAGATTGTAGGCCGGCCCGCTTTTCATCATCGAGCGCTGTACGTCCGACGGGATGCTGAGGTGAACCGGACCGGGTGTCGGCTGGTACGCGCTCAGCAGTGCATTGGTCAGTTGTCTTTCCAGTTGATCCGGATGGGATATCAGCGCGCTGTAGCGTGTGCAGGTGCGAAACATGGCGACTGTGTCTATGCCGGCGCCGGATGATTCTTGCAACGCCCCCCTGCCCAGCAAACGCAGCGAAGGCTGGCCGGTGATGACCAGCATCGGGATTTCGTTTTCATAAGCGCAGGCCGCGCCGGTGATGAGATTGGTGGAACCGGGGCCGGAAGTGGCACAGCACACGCCGATCCTGCCCGTTTCACGAGCGTAGCCATCGGCCATGAACGCGGCTCCCGTTTCGTGGCGCGCTACTACCGGGCGTGGCCCGCCGCGCCGGGCACTGCGCGCGAGCGCGTTGTATAGCGGCTCAATGGCGCCGCCGGGCACACCGAATACATACTCGACACCGATTTGTTCCAGATAGGCGACCAGCAGGTCGGCCGCTTCCATCGGTTGTGGTTGTGGTTGTGGTTCTGCTTCGAGGTCTTGTTCTTGCTGTATTTCTCTCATTGGCATTGGCTGATCACTGATCCAGTTTCAAAACGCATCACCTCCCCATCGTTCCAACCTTGGAGACTCTACACCTCCGCCGCGAACTAAGGATCTGCTGTTCCGCGATGCAAACGTAACTGTAGCACAGAGAGCACATTGAAGTGTCTCAGGTGTTAACGCTGGAGGGTGCGCGCGCCAGCCTCACGAGAGCCATTCATAATTTCATTGCAGCTACCGTTCCTTCCCTGTTGCAGGGGGAAGATTAAGACGGTATTCCAGCTGGAATGAAGAATTCTGCAGCTCGTTAATCGATCAGCCGAAATGCGAATATCTTTCAGCCTACCCGCCTAGCAACTGTTTGAGT